>SDBV01006619.1_pt1 | contig 16014 bp, 14 predicted proteins | sample 2277081 | NCBI WGS metagenome assembly SDBV01 (sample SAMN10402039, study PRJNA504765) | marine sediment metagenome | isolation source: marine sediment core GS10_PC15, 223 cmbsf | place: Arctic Ocean: Southern Knipovich Ridge | collected 2010
AAAAAAATCTTAAGAGAGGTAGAAAAAGATAAAAAATTAGAAGAAGAAATCCATTTAATAAAAGAACAGTTGTTTGGTGGGTAGATACTGGTTAGTAATAAAGTGTTAATAAGTATGTTATTTAACACCCGGAAAAAAGAGGTAAAAAAAGTAAAAAACTTAAAAGAAAAAATAATCCACCGTTTTTCCCCCAATAAAACATACATACTAATAACAGTTTTTTCTTAAGGAAGATAATAATAAAAAATTGAAATCTTAAATAGATAATAATAATAAATTAATATATATTTATTATGAAACTATTAATACTTCAAGAAAAATTAAAAGAAGGTTTAAATATAATAGAAAGAGTTTCTTCAAAATCTTTAACTCTTCCTATTTTAAATAATGTTTTAATATCTTCGGAAAAAAACTTTTTAAATTTAGCTGCTACTGATTTAGAAATAGGAATTAATTGGTGGACCCTAACTAAAACAGAAAAAGATGGAAAAATAACTATCCCCTCGCACTTATTGTCTAATTTTATAAACCTGCTTCCCAATAAAAAAATAAAACTTGAAGTTCAAAATAGCAGCCTATTAATAGAGTGTGAGAATTATAAAACGCAAATAAAAGGCGTTGGCGCCGATGAATTTCCCATTATTCCAAAAATTACTGAGGGAGAATTTATTTCCATAGAAACCTCCTCTTTGTGCCAGGGCTTAAACCAGGTTGCGGATATTGCTATTCCTTCTACCACTCGACCCGAAATATCGGGTATTTATTTTTTATTTCAGAAAGATCTGATAACATTAGCGGCTACAGATAGTTTCAGGTTGGGTGAGAAAAAAATATTTTTGAAAAATAAATCTTCTTTAAAAAAAGATTATTCCTTAATCTTGCCCCAAAAAACAGCCAAGGAATTAGTGAACATTTTCAGCGAGAAGCAGGGAGAATTAAAAATTTACTTTTCACCAAACCAGGTTATGTTTGAATATCCTTTACCAGAAACTCCTCATCCGCAAATTCATCTTGTATCACGGCTAATAGAGGGGGAATACCCGAATTATCAAGAGATTATCCCCAAAGAATCCACAACCCAATTGATTTTAGAAAAAAATGAGTTTTTGAACCAAATAAAAAGCGCCAGTTTATTCAGCGGGAAAATAAACGAAGTAAAGATTAAAGCCAATATAAAAGAGAAAAAAATAGAAATTTTTAGCCAAAGCTCGGAAATTGGAGAGTATCAATCCTCTATCCCTGGGAAAATAAAGGGAGAACCCGTGGATATCTCTTTTAACCACCGATTTTTATTAGACGGACTCTCGAACATAAGAAGCTCTGAGATTGTCTTTGAATTAAGCGGCGACTCGGGTCCCGGGGTTTTAAAGCCAGTAGGAGACGACAGTTATATATATGTAGTAATGCCAATTAAGGCAAGCTGATGCTAAGAATATAGAATTAAGAATATAGAATAGAGAATAGGAAATTACGCCGAGAATTGTTCTCGGTGTTTTTCATCGGTAAACCTTGACAAAAATGATTAAACATAATATAATGTAAGCATCAAGAAAGTGTTTTCTTGGTCTCTGAATAATTTCAGAGAAATAGTAAAAGTAAGCAAATTGACAATTAAATAATTGAAAGGATAGTACGATGGCAGATGAACGGAAACAAAAAGAAAAAAAAGACTGGCGAGGAATAATAATAATGCCAAAACTTGTTTTATTGCTTGGTGTAATCTCAGGAATTATTTTGTTGGTCCGTGGAATTTTAGGAATATCATTACTGAAAATTCCTTCCTACTATTGGGGATGTGGTCTATTGGTTGCAACAGCGATTTTCTTTCGTTTGTGTCTCCGAAGAATTCCTGCTAGGCCTCCCTATATTGGAGTAGTAGTTATTTGGGGAAAAAGGCTGCCAATAGTTATCCCAGAAGGATGGCATATTCTTGCGCCCTTCTTTCCATTCTTGTACACAGTCACAATGATAAAGGTGGAAAAAACCAACATTGACCTTACTTTTTCGGACATAAGGTGTAAGGCTAGAATCGAAGACCAGGAAGGCGGGCAAAAAGCTCCTTTTGCTGGCGGAGAAATTTCAGTTAATATCTCTTATACCTACTACCCTGATTATAAAACTCCTCTCGATGATAAAACTCCTCTCGATGATAAAGCCTCTGATGATAAAGCTTCAAAAACTGGAAAGCGGTTGATTACTTTTATCAATAGCGGTGGGCACGAAGGCGTGCAAAAGATTATTAGGGATCTGATTGAAGAGGATATTCGTCAGACAGCTAAAGAAAAGAGCTGGGAAGAAATTACTTTCGCTGGTACAGAAATCAGAAACCAACTAGTGAAAAAGCTTACTGGCGAAGAATTGGGAGATGAAGAGAAACTTGCAGAGCTTGGCAAAAATGGTTTCCCTGATATTGCTGGTTTAGGAATCCGGATATGTAGGTTTAATATTGGAAAAGTGAAAGAACAGGGCGAGTTAGCTAAAGCCGCTGAAACTTTTGCCAAAGAAGTGCAAGAACGAAGAGGAGAAAATGAGGAAATGGAATTTGTTTTTGAGTGGGTTAAAAAATTCAAAAAACTTAGCGACATTACTGGCGATGTAGCGCTCGATGTTATCCAGGTTGAAAGAGGCAAGGCTACTAGGCATATCCAACAGTATCGAGGATTAGAGGGGCCAGTTCAAGTAGCAGGAGCCATCGTTGGTAAGCTTTTGAAAGAAGATGAGACAGGTAAAAAAGACGAAAGAAGCGGAGAAGGTAAAAAAAGCAAAAAAGACAGAAGAGGCAAAGAAAATAAAAAAAGCGAGGATGAATAACAAAAAAAGGGGATTTTTATCCCCTTTTCTTTTTTTATTCAGGCCTAATTATTTCTTGGGCTTGTTCTTTTTTTCTTCTTCAGTTTCCTCCCCTGGTTTTAAGGGTTTGGTTCTTTTTTTGGCAACTGGCGTTGACCCCACTCCTGCTCCTCCAAAAGGCGTAGTGGGAGCTGGCCCCTCTTTTCTCTTATCTTTTGTCATATATTGTCCTTTTCTCCAACCCATTTCTTTAGCTCTTTGGCCTTCCGCATATTCAAAGTAGCCATCTCTATCTTTATGTTCGCTCTTGAAATATTTCCTGTATTCTTCCCAAGCTCTTTCTAGGGCGGGTAAATCTTTTCCACTTTTTGCAGCTGTTGCAAGAACAGCATCTGTTTTTGATAAAGTATCATCTATATATCCAGAGAAGAGTTTATCAATTGTATTCTGCATGGTTTCTTGTCCTTTTTTAACTTGAGAAACCACGGCTTCAGGAACTTCTCTGCCTTTTTCCATCATGGTTTCTACGACCGTCATATCTTCAAATGTTTCTCTTTCCATTTGATTGATATTCGGACGCCTTGCTTGCCTGGTAGCCTCTTGGACCGCTTCTTCTTCTGTTTCATATTTCTTATGGTCGGCATAAGAACCTATTTTTTTCTTCCAGGCAACCCTAGCCAATCGGGGAGCTGCCCTTAAAAACTTACTGTTCAACATTCCTCCGCTCGCACCTATTTGCAGTGGACGCGCTAATATTTTCTGGAATTCTTTATCTGCTAAAATTTCTTGGTCTGATTTGCCCTTCCATTTCTTTAGTTTTTTTGCTTCCATATACAGGTCCTGTTCATCTCCCCTCTCAATCATTTCCAACAAATCACCCGCAGCATCGGTTTGAGTATCTGCCCCCTTTAAAAGTCTATGGCCCAATACTTGAGATGAATATGCCTTTGCTCTTTGTTGACCTTTTTCTATGGCGGGCCTCATTTCACCGTATTTTCTAACCGCTTCAGGTAGAAACCATCTGGCAACCGGAACTTTTTCTATCCCCCTGGATATTTTTCCTACAGCTTCCTTCGCTCTCATTTTTTCTAAAACCGGCCCTATTCCCCTTTGCGCTACTTTTCCTCCTACCCACTTCCCGCTTTTTTTTGTTAAATTCATTATTGATGAAGCACCCATAGCAGAGGTTTGCAGACCAAATATTAATCCCATCGCAAGAAAACCCAAAGGCACAAGATGAGGAAGAAAAGAAGAGCCCAATCCCTGGGCAGAACCATACACGCTAGTTCCCTGGGTAGCTAATAGTTCTGCTAAATAAAGAAAAAAACCACAGGTTACTCCAATAAATGACCAATTAATAAGTTGCTTCCACCATAAATCAAAATATTTTTTTGTCGCTGGCAAAATATAGCAGGCGAAAGCTAAGGGAGAAAGAATAACTAATATCCAGATAACAATATATCTGAACATAAAAATACTGGAAAAAAGAAGCAAAACAAGAGACAAGGTAAGATTTAAAACAGTAATCATGGCAAACAAAAATAGCGTATCAATTTGTCCGGTAAACGTAAGCGCGCTTTTCCAATCAAACCCCTCTTTAATGCCTTCCCATATTGCTCCAAAGCTATTTATAAGTTGTCTGCCTCCAGTGATTTCGCTGAGGAAAAAATTCATAATAATATTTGATGCGTCAACAACTATGCCGCAGATAACCGGAGCAAAATTTACTAAAAGAGCAACGACAATAAAGGCAACTAAAAGCTTTTTTGTTTCATGGCCAGCTAATCTCAAAATAGTGGCAATAGCAATATAGACCAGAATCAAAACCAGGATCATGTTTACAAACCCCTGGGTGATTCCTAATCCCACCCGAATTATTTCGTTATTAGCCGGATTAGTATAGCTTAAAGTGGTAAAACCAGGACTAATTACCCAGTTTAAAACTATTCCGCTGAGCGCAGCAAGCAGAGAAGCAATGGTTGCCAAAACAAGAGCTATAAAAGCGACAGTAGTGGCTGGGATGAGAGTGATTGCTCCAACTAACCAATCCCAAACAGCTAATGCTGGATGGATAGAAGGAAAAAGTATTCCGAAAAGAATTAAAACTAGAAATCGAAGAGATATTTTTTTTCTGAGCAAAAACGAGAAAAACTTTTTAATTTTATATATCATTTTATATATCATTAAAATATTATATCACACTTTTAAAAATCTAAAAACAAAATAATTTAAAACCGTTTATTTTGTTCTTGTATTATTCTGTTCTTGTATTATTTTGTTCTTGTATTATTTTATTTTTATACTTTCAGTTAAATTAATCCAGTCCTTGATTGTTAGGGTTTCGGCTCTTTGAGAAGGTTGAATATTATTTTTTAGAAGCCAATTGTTGGTCTGCTTCTTATTTAATTTTAACCCATTTGCCATATTATTGGCAAGCTGTTTTCTTGGCTGGGAAAAGCCAGCTTTGACAATTTTGAAAAATAAATCTGTATTAATCTGTTTGTTATCCGTATTAATCCGTGGCGCGATTTGGATAATTGCGCCGTCAACTTTAGGAGAAGGCCAAAATGAATTTTTTGAGATGTAATGAAGAATCTTCGTTATAGAATAAAACTGAACAGATATTGCCAAGAGATTCATTTTTGGAGGTTTTGAGCAAATTCTTTGAGCTACCTCTTTTTGAACTATTAAAATCATTTCTTTCGGTCGGTTTGGCGATTCCAAAAATATTCTTATAGTTGGCGAGACGATATAGTATGGTAAGCTGGCAACGATTTTATATTCTTGATTCATTATTCCTCCCTTCGGGAGATCTCCCGTAGGGAGAAATAATTCTTGATTCTCTTTCAGAATATCTCCTTGTATGATTCTTACATTCTTAAAATCTTTCAGTGTCTCCTTGAGGATTTCACACATCTTAGGATCTTTTTCCACGGCAATTACTTTTTTTGATTTTTGCGCTAACCCCTGAGTTAGAGAACCAATCCCCGGCCCAATTTCTAAAACAACATCTTTCGGCTGAAGATTAGCTGCCTTAATAATTTTTTTGATTACACTTTTATCAATTAAAAAATTCTGACCGAGTCGTTTTGAAGGACGAATTTGGTATTTTTTGAGTAGACCTTTAATAATCTTTTTTGAGGTTAAATTTACCCTCACGCCATAACAAGGATAGTCGCCAGAGGCGTTTTTTAACGAAGTTAATCCTTGTTTGGTGTGGGGGTCCATTAATTTATTCTACCACAGATGCAGATCTACAGAGAGCGGGTCTCTGTCAGCTGACAGAGACCCGCTCTCTGTCCCTGTGGAAAAGTCGCTTGACCCCGTGGAAAAATTTGATAAAATTGGGCAAATTGGTAGAATAAAAGTAGTTGTTGGGGATGGTTCTTGGTTTAAAAAGCGAATAAAAGGAAATAGGGGGCATTTCTGAATTTTTATTTTCTCTCTATTTTCTCTATTTTCTTCTAGAATTATAAATAGAATTATAAAATGTACAAAACAAAAAATACTCATAAAATATCCACTCTTGACATAATGAAAATAAGGAATGATTTTCCAATACTTGGACAGAAAATTTATGGGAAGCCCCTTATTTATTTTGATAATGCAGCAACCACACAGAAGCCCAAAGTTGTTATAGGCGCTATAAACAAATTGTACCTCAGGCATAATAGCAATGTTCATAGGGGGATTCATTATTTAAGCGACCAAATGACTAAAATGTATGAATCGGCCAGAGAAAAAGTTCAAGAATATTTGAATGCCAGGTATAGCCGTGAAATAATTTTTACCAACGGAGTTACTTCTTCCATTAATGCGGTGGCTTTTTCTTTTGGAGAGGCGTATATAAAAGAGAACGATGAGATTATTGTGTCTGAAATGGAGCATCATAGTAATATTGTTCCCTGGCAGATGATGTGTATGCGAAAGGGCGCTAAGGTAAGAGTAATTCCCATCAACGATAAAGGTGAATTATTGTTGGATGAATATAAGAAATTAATTAATTCCAGAACAAAGTTAGTAGCTGTTACTCATGTCTCAAATTCCCTTGGCACCGTTAATCCTGTCAAAGAAATTGTAGCCATCGCCCATGAAAATAACATACCTGTCTTAATAGACGGAGCCCAAGCAATTCAACACCAGAATGTTGATGTTCAGGATATAGATTGCGACTTTTATGCTTTTTCAGGGCATAAAGCATATGGACCTACGGGAATAGGAATTTTATATGGAAAAGAGCGCTGGTTGCAGGAAATGCCTCCATACCAAGGAGGGGGAGATATGATTGATCGTGTAAGGTTCGAGCACACCACTTACGATGAATTGCCTTTTAAATTTGAAGCCGGCACTCCTAATTATATTAACGCCATTGGATTAGGCGCGGCGCTGGATTATCTGACAGGCATAGGATTAGATAATATAAAAAATTATGAAAAAAAGTTGTTGGATTATGGAACAACTAAGCTCACAGCCTTAAATGGGCTAAGATTATACGGCACAGCGGAAAACAAAACTTGTATTTTTTCTTTTTTATTGGACAATATTCATTCGTATGATGTTGGAATGCTTTTAGATAAAATGAGTATTGCGGTGCGTACCGGCCACCATTGCACACAGCCCCTTTGGGAACATTATAGGGTCGAAGGTAGCATTAGAGCATCCCTGGCCTTTTATAACACTCTGGAGGAGATAGACTTTCTATGTGAAGCACTGAAGAAAATTCAAAAAATGTTCAAGTAAAATGAGTATACAAGAAGCACAGAAAGAAATTATTAACGAATTCAAAATTTTTGACAACTGGATGGATAAATATAATTATCTGATTAAATTAGGAAAAGATTTGTCTTCGATTGATTCAAAATATAAAACAGAAAACAATCTTATCAAGGGTTGTCAGGTAAAGACATGGTTTCATTCCGCATTTAAAGATGGAAGAGTCTTTTATGATATCAATAGTAGGTCTGTTATAATAAGAGGTATTATTGCTTTGTTGGCGAGAGTTCTATCTGGCCAGAAACCAAAAGGCATTAAAAATGCCGATTTGTATTTTATTGATAAAATAGGGTTAAGGGAAAATTTCTCTCCTATTCGTGCCAATAGCCTTTGGAAATTAGTAAATCGGATGAAATCAGATGCCGCTTTGTATGAAACAAAGATGAATACGAGTAACAAGTAATAAAATAAAAAAACTTCTTAAATTTAAAAAATAAAAGAACTCAAAAAAGGAAAAAGAATCTGTGCCGTCTTCTCTGATAGCTGCCTGAAGTATTTGAGTGAAAATTTGTATGGCTAAAAGATGAACATAGTGCATTCAAGGTCGAAAATTTAAAAGTTAATTGATAGTTATTATATGAAACAATGTCTAATTTATGATAAGTCTTTAAGGTTTTCCAGAGCCATTTACGGAATTCTAACTTTAATTGCTTTCATAATTCATAATCACTGGTTGGTTTTGGCAACTAGTCTTTTGTTGGCTTTTGGAGCTTTTTCTATAAAGTTCAATATTCTTTATCAACTTCACGCTTTAGTTTTGAGAAAGTTACTAAAAAGGAGATTGGAACCAATTCAGAAAGAATTAGGAGAATTAAATTTTGTCTCTGGCATGACAGCAGCCCTCCTTTTTATTGGTTTTTTATTTCTCTATTTTGGAAAATTTGTTGATTTTGCCTGGATTTTTATTTTGATAATGGCTTTATTGATATTTTTGGCTTGTTTTGTTGGTTTTTGTGTGGCTACCTTAACGTACGTTTTTTTCAAAAAGATTTTTAAGAGATAAAAAATAGAAAAAGGTGAAAAATTTCAAAGAGAAAAAAAGAGAAAAAAGAGAAGTAGGAAAATTTGGATATCTTAATTGGAATTGCTGGTTAGTCAAAGCCCTTAATTATTCTCCATATAAACGTTGTCGGCATTGCGAATTGAAATTTCGCAATTGCCTATTTTTGCATTATCAAATAATCAGTTTGATTTTAATACTTTTTTTTCTTACTCTTTCTTTTTTAATTAAAGGAAAGTCAGAGTTAGTAATTATCTCTGTTTTTACTTTAGTCATTGTTTATGGTTACTTTTTTAATAAGAGCACGAACAAAATTATCAAAGCTAATTTTACCCAAAGAAAAGCCAAAGAAGCATTAGAAGAATTATCCAAGAACCTTCAGAAAGAAGTAGATAAACAAACAAAAGAAATTAGAAAGGCATATGAGGTAGAGAAGAAAGCTCATAGAGAGCTTAAAAGGATAGACAAGGTGAAAAACCAATTTATGCTTGCCGCTCAACATCATTTAAGAACTCCTCTGACCTCTATGCAGGGATACTTAGATTTGGTTTTTGGGGGAACCTATGGGAAGGTTCCTAAGATACTTAAAAAGACTCTTAAAAAATTCCAAACTTCGACTAAAACATTAATTAAAATAGTTAATGAATTCTTGGATATTTCCCAATTCCAATTAGGAAGAAAAGTAGTATCATTGCAACCCAATATAGATGTAGGGCCGATTTTAAAAGAAATAATCGAGGAGCTTCAATTCGAAACTAATGCCAGAGGCCTCCATCTTAAATTTCAAAAACCAGAGAAAATATCAAAAATCAAAGCAGATTCTGAAAAACTAAAAGTGGCCTTATTTAATGTTATTGACAACGGAATAAAATATACTAGCGAAGGAGGAGTAATTGTAAAAGTCAAAAGCAAGGGCAGCAAGTTGCTAATAATGGTTAAAGATACAGGAATAGGTGTTCCTAAAGAAGCCCTAAGCACCTTGTTCGGCAAATTATTTGAAAGAGGAAAAAAGGCCGAAAAACTTTATGCAACGGGAAGGGGAATAGGTTTATTTATTTCTACCCAAATCATCAAAGCCCATAAAGGTAAAATCTGGGCTGAATCTGAGGGAAAGGGCAAAGGTTCCACCTTTTATATTGAGCTGCCAGCTCAATCTTAGTAAATATTAATTAAAGTTCTATGCCAAAAACAATTTTACTTGTTGAAGACGACCTGCCGATAATAGATGTTTACGAAACAGCTTTTAAACAAGCTAAATTTAAAGTAGAAACAATAATTTTGGGAAGGGATGCCATAAAAAGAATAAAGAAAATAAGAACAAAGAAAGCTAAAAAACCAGATTTAGTTTTACTTGACCTTATTCTTCCAGATATGAATGGCATCCAAGTTCTTAGGGAAATCAGAAAACAAAAAGAAATCGAAGATCTCCCTGTTTTCATCTTAACTAATTATGGCAGCCGTGAATTAAAAAGAATGGGATTCGAGCTTAAAGCTGAAGAATGCATTACTAAAACAAAATATACTCCAACTCGATTAGTTGAATTGGTAAAAGAGAGATTAAGAAAGAAGTAAAAACAAAAATCTAAAGATAGAAACAAAATACAGAGAACTATTCTCTGGTTGGGGTAAAAAAATTAATATCAAGCGGAGATTAAATCAATCTCCTCTTTTATTTTTCCCTGTGGAAAAGTCGCTTGACCTTAATTTTCAAACAGGTTAGCATATTAAAACAGCAAGTAATAAAAATAATTACGGAGACCAAAACATTCATAAATTTCATATTCTTCAATCTCTTTTAGCAATTTTATCTGTTGCCCGAAACAAGATAAGTTCTTATTTAGAAAAGGCATCCAAAAGGTTCAAAGGACCTTTCAAGAAGTCCTTCTTTTGTTTGACGGTTATTTCGATTATTTTTTTATTTGGAATTTTGGTTTTTGGTTCAAACCTGATTTTAAAATCCCTCTCGCTTCGGGATTTTTCTTTTTTAACCGCAGCCACAACAAATAAATTCCCCTCTCAAGATTTATTTATAGAACCTCCAATAAATTTTGTAAGAGAATCTCCTGAGATAACTTTTATCCAGAGCAATAGTATAGTTGGGGTCTCGCCACCGACGACAATCCATCCTCAAGTTTTAGGAAGCGTGCTGGGAGGAGGCAGAGAAGAGACGGCGGAAAGAAGGGCGATTGTTGAATATATCGTAGAGTCAGGGGATACTCTTTCTTCTGTCGCAGCTAAGTTTGATATTTCTCTTGAAACAATTTTGTGGGCTAATGATTTAACAAGCAAATCAATAATTAAAATAGGACAAAAACTTATTATTCTTCCGGTCTCGGGAGTCATTTATCATGTAAAGAACGGTGATACCTTGGGCGAGATTGCCGAAACCTATAAAGGAGAAACTGAAGGGATTGTTATTATTAATGAACTTTCAAGCGCAGAGGATATTTTTGTAGGCGATATTTTAATTATTCCTGGAGGGAAGATGCCCCCTCCTCCCAAAAAGACCTATTATGCAATACCGCAAGTTCCCCTTGGTTCAAGTTCTTTCTTTTGCCCTCACGCTGATTGTGAAATAACTCAATGGCTTCATTGGTATAATGCCATAGATTTTGGAGGCAAATGCGGGGATCCAATATATGCTGCCGCTGGCGGGATTGTTCAAAAAGTAAAATATGGATGGAATGGAGGCGCGGGAAATTATGTAAGAGTTTTACACCCTAACGGAGTAGTTACCGGGTACGGTCATATTTCTTCTAGTTTAGTTGCAGTGGGGCAAAAAGTTTCTCAAGGCGAGATGATCGCTTTAATTGGAGGTAAGCCGGGAACCACTGGGGCTGGGATTTCAACAGGATGTCATGTTCATTTCAGCGTTCACGGCGCCAGGAATCCGTTTGCTCGGTAATTTAGAAAACAAAAAACAAAAAACAAAGAACAAAGAACAAAAAACATCTCAATTGAGATGTTTTTGATTTTAAGCGTCTGAGAGCGCCGGAGACCCGCTCTCCACTTTTTGTTGCGGAGAGCGGGTTTCCGTTGATTAGTTTTCTCTGACGCGGTACATTAGGGCTTCCGTTAAATGGTTATAGCCAATTCTTTCTGAACTGTCTAAGTCAGCAATGGTTTTAGCCACTTTCAAAACCCGATGGTAGCCGCGGGCAGAAAGTTTAGCCGAATCCACAAACCGTTTTAAGATATTTTGAGATCTTGAATCAACTTGGCAGTATTTTTTTATTTGAGGAATCTGCATTTCAGAATTAACTAAAATGTTTTCTCCAGCGAATCTTTCTTTTTGGATTTGACGAGCCCTTTCTATTCTTTCTTTTATTTTAGCGCTGGAATTTCCCTCGTCAGGAGTAGTTAGTTTTTCAAATTTTAATTGAGGGACTTCAATAAAAAGATCAATTCGGTCAATTAATGGTCCTGAAAGCTTTCTTCTGTATTTGGCAACTTGAGAAGGTAAGCACTGACAAATTCTGTTTGGATTTCCGTAATAACCGCAAGGGCAGGGATTGGCAGCAGCAATCAGAGTGAAGCGGGCTGGGAAAGTTAGATGGTGTTTAGCTCTTAAAATAGTTATCTCTCCATTTTCTAATGGCTGGCGGAGCGACTCTAAAACATCGCGGTGAAATTCAGGAAACTCATCTAAAAATAAGACGCCTCGATGGGATAAAGTTATTTCTCCGGGCTTGGGAGGGTTTCCTCCGCCGATTAGGGCTGGCTCAGAAGTAGTGTGGTGGGGAGAGCGGAAAGGCCGGGAATTGATTAAGGGCTTTTCTTTTGGCAAAAGCCCGGCAATGCTGTAAATTTTGGCTACTTCCAGGGTTTCTTTAAAAGAAAGTTCTGGCAGGATAGAAGGAAGGGCTTTGGCTAAGAGACTTTTTCCAGCTCCAGGAGGACCAACCATAAGCAAATTATGAGCTCCAGCAGCCGCAATTTCTAAAGCTCTCTTAGAGCTTTCTTGGCCCTTAATCCAGCTAAGGTCTATTAGGTATTTCGGTTTTTCTAAAAAATCTTTAATATTAACTTCAAATGGAGCTATTTGAAGTTTTCCTTCCAAATAATCAATTGCTTCTTTTAGAGATTCTACGCCGATTATCTTTACCGCTTGCCGGGTTCCGTCAGAAGCTGAAACAAGGGCGGCTTCCGGAGCATTGGTTTTGGGTAAAATTATTTCTTTGTAACCTTTTTCTCTGGCAGCCAAAGATAGAGAAATCACTCCTTTGACCGGCCTTAATTTGCCATCTAAAGCCAACTCCCCGACTAAAATCTTTCCCTGGGGATTAAATTTAATTTGTTCGGAAGCAGATAGATATCCCAGGGCAATGGGAAGGTCATATAAAGAACCCTCTTTTTTAAGGTCAGCCGGAGCTAAACTTACTAAAACTCTTTGGGGCCGGCTGTGAGGGGATTGGAAATTAGAACTTTTTATCGCGGCTCCCACTCTTTCTTTTGATTCCTGAACCGCTTTGTCGGGCAGGCCCACAATTTCAAAATGCCTCAATCCATATGAGGCATCTACTTCTACTTCAATAATCTGGGCGTCTAAACCGACAATAGCTGCTGAGAATACTTTAGAAGGCATTGATTCATTATACCAAAGAGCAAAGAACAGTAAACAAAGAACAGAAAACAGAAAAATCATTCTTTGTTCATTATTCTTTGTTCTGCCCTTTTCTTTTTTTAAAAATTTGATATAATTAAAAAATGATGAAAAGAGTGTTTTCAGTATTTTTTTTAGTGATATTCCTTCTTTCGGCTTTTGGTTTTGTCTATGGCGCTTGTATAACTAAAGCCGGGGTAAGTTGTCCTGATTGCCCTGAACCAGGGGGTTTGGTTCCTTGTGGAAGAAGCTGTGATGACCCAGGCACTACGTCTGAATGCGAATGCGAGCCCTGCACGCTTTGTCATTTTTTTCTGATGATTGAAAGATGGATTGACAGTCTTTTATTTATGATGGTTCCAGCCGTAGCTGCTTTAATGATAGCTATTGGCGGAGGCATGTATGTTCTTTCTCGTGGCGATCCAGAAATGCTTTCCCGAGCTAAAAAATTATTTGCATCAATAGCTATTGGCATGGTAATAATTTACGGCGCCTGGTTGGTTATAAATCTTTTCTTCATGGTTATTGGTTTTTCGGAATTTGGTCTTAGTTTAACGGGTCCTGATAAATGGTTTAAGATAGAGTGCGAAACAACACCTGGCCCTTCTTCCAGTATTCCTCCCGACACTTCTTTCGACACTTCTCCCGATGATTTTAAAATTCCACCGGAATATAATCCAAATCCTTATGGAGAATTGTCAGTAAGCAGCTGCATTGACGGAAATGATTTAGAAGTTACTGTTACTATTAGTAACCCAGAAAATCCCGACTTTAATGATAGTCCAAGAGAATATGAAGTAGTTTTATTGTTAGGTTCAAGCGGAGAGCTTGATGTGGGTACGGAGTTTGTATTTGTTCCTCCTGACGAAGAAAGAACAAAAACTTTTACAACAAGTGTAAGTGGAATGGATCAATATAGAGTAGCTCTTTATGAAACATTTAATGGAGTAAGATTTATTGATCCAGAAACAGGAACAACAGCGCCACCAGTAAATGAACAAAACTTTTCTTTAAGTGAAATGGGTTATTGTTCTCCATAATTTCTCTTAACTTTTTTTGTCTTCTTAAAATGTGAAATGTGGTATATAGGCATGCCCCGCTAGCTCAATTTGGTAGAGCAACGGACTCTTAATCCGCAGGTTGCAGGTTCGAGTCCTGCGCGGGGCACAATATAACTGAAATATTCTTTTTGTGGATATTTTAGCTATATATTGCCTTACTCTGTGGCGAGAAGCTGCCCCCCGAATTGCGACGACCCCGCCTTGGCGGGGGAGGAGGCAATGTCCTTCGGGCAACTCTTTCGAGTCCTGCGCGGGGCACGCATACACGCTTGGGGCTTGGGGGCACGGTCGCTTTTAGCGACTTTTTGCTTTTTTTTTAAAATTAAGGTAATATACAAAAAAGAAATATGTTAGAACCTGAGGAAAAAACAAAAATCATTAAGAAATATAAGGTTCATGAAATAGATACAGGATCTGATGAGGTTCAAATTGCCTTATTGTCTGAAGAGATTAAAGGGCTGCTTTTGCATTTTAAAAAACATCCAAAAGACCTTCATTCTAAAAGAGGACTTTTAAAAATGGTATCTAAGAGAAGAAAACTCTTGAAGCATCTAAAAAAGGAAGACGAAAAAAGGTATAATAAAATTGTGAAAGCGATGGGGTTAAAAAAATGACAATGACAATAACAGCGATAGTGACGAAACGTTGTTATCGTCATTAGTCATCGTCATCGGTTAGCCATGGTTATAAAACATATAGGACAACGCGTAGGAGTTTTGATTGATGTTCAAAATCTCTATCATTCAGCTAAAAATCTATATCAAGCCCGAGTTAATTTTCGGGAAGTTTTAAAATTAGCGGTTAGCGAAAGAAATTTAATTCGGGTTTTTGCCTATGTTGTAAGAACGAAAACCGGAGAGGAAAAACCTTTCTTTGATGCGCTGATCAAGCTGGGGATTGAAACAAGGGTTAGAGATCTTCAAGAGTTTTACGGGGGGCAGAAAAAAGCTGACTGGGATGTAGGAATAGTTATTGACGCCATAAGGATGGCTTCCAGTGTTGATACTTTAGTTCTTGCTTCTGGCGACGGCGACTTTATCGCTTTGGTTGAATATTTAAAAAACCAGGGGAAAAGAGTAGAAGTCGTTGCTTTTGGAAGGTCTACTTCTTCCCTCCTGAAAGAAATAGCCGATGAGTTTATTGATTTGGGACTCTCGCCAAAAAAATATTTATTGAAAAAGTAATTTAAAGAACAAAAAACAAAGAACAAAAAACAAAGAAATTATTCTTTAAAAAGCTGTTCATTGTTTACTGTTCATTGGTTAATGAAGTTTGATTTAAAATTAGGAGAAAAAAATCTCCAGGTTGAAATTAGGAAGTTAGCCGAGCAGGCAAATGGCGATGTTCTGGTCAGCTACGGCGACACTTTGATTTTAGCCGTCTGTGTAATGAGTAAAGAAGACCGAGAAGATCTCGGCTTTTTTCCTTTAACCGTTGAATATCAAGAGAGATATTATGCGGCTGGAAAGATTAAGGGTTCTCGCTATATCAAAAGAGAAGGCCGTCCGTCCGACGAATCAATTTGTAATTCCAGATTAATTGACCGAACCATTCGGCCAAGATTTCCAAAGGATTTATTTAGAGAAATTCAAGTAATTACAACTGTTCTTTCTTGGGATGCCGAAAATGACCCGGATATTATTGGATTAACAGCTGCCTCTCTTGCTTTATCAATTTCTGATATTCCTTGGGATGGACCGATTGGAGCAGTTAGAGTTTGCCGAAAAGATGGGAAATTTATTTTGAACCCTACCTATAAAGAAAGGGAAAATAATGACCTGGATATT
>SDBV01006620.1_pt1 | contig 16013 bp, 14 predicted proteins | sample 2277081 | NCBI WGS metagenome assembly SDBV01 (sample SAMN10402039, study PRJNA504765) | marine sediment metagenome | isolation source: marine sediment core GS10_PC15, 223 cmbsf | place: Arctic Ocean: Southern Knipovich Ridge | collected 2010
ATGCTATATCTACCCTGCTCTTTAATCGCCCCAGTTTCAAGAATGTTATCTGTCTGGGGCATATCCTTGATGCTAAAGGGGAGAAGATGAGCAAGGCTAAAGGAAATGTGGTTGAGCCGTGGGCGGTGATTAATAAATATGGCGCTGATGCGCTACGATGGTATTGTTTTACTGCCTCGCCGCCGGGTAATGTGCGTCGTTTTTCGGAGGGCGCGGTGGCTGAGATAACACGACGGTTTTTATTGACGTTGTGGAATGTCTATTCCTTTTTTGTAACCTACGCTAATATTGACCGTTTCACGCCTGACTCGGAAGTGGCTTCATTAAATCAATCGGAGCTTGATAGGTGGATTGTCTCTGAGCTTACCCAGCTTGTAGGTGATGTTGATTCGGCGCTGGATACTTACAACCCCACCGAGGCAGGGAGGAAGATAGAAAGCTTTGTTGATGACCTGTCTAACTGGTATGTGCGGCGGAGCCGACGGCGCTTCTGGAAGAGCGAGAGTGATGCCGATAAACTGTCGGCTTATACCACCCTGTATGAATGTCTGGTGACGCTATCAAAGCTACTGGCTCCGTTTACTCCCTTTCTGGCTGAGGAGATGTATCAGAACCTGGTGCGCTCGGTGTTTTCTGAGGCTCCAGACAGTGTGCACCTGGCTGATTTTCCATCGGCGGATGTAACTAGAATTGATAAACAGCTATCGGCTGATACCCGATTGGTGATGAAGGTATCAAGCTTGGGACGGGCGGCCCGGAGCAAAGCCGGTATTAAGGTGCGCCAGCCTCTGGCTAAGGTTATGATTAGTGTAGCTAGCAATACGGAACAAGCAAGCCTAGAGCGACTAAAGCCTCAAATTTTAGAAGAACTTAATGTAAAAGACTTGCAGTTTATTGATGATGTAGGTAGGCTCGATGAAGAAAGTCATGTGATTAGCTCGGAAGGTGGTTATGCTGTGGCTGTTCCTACTGAGATTCCTCCCGAGCTTAAAGCTGAGGGGATGGCACGGGAAGTAGTGCATCGGCTACAGACGATGCGCCGCTCGGCTGGATTTGATATTGCTGATTATATTGTTACCCACTATCAGGGTGATGATTACATAAGGCAGGTAATAGCTAGTCACGCTGACTATATCAAGCAGGAGACCCTATCTCGGCAGCTTATTGAAGGCGAGCCTGAAACGGGTGCCTTTACTGTAGAGCATGAATTAGCTGGCTATAAGGTAAAACTGGGGGTAAGAAAAGAAGCAGGCTGATTTAGGAGGGCGGGGGGCTTTCAATCAGTGTCGCCTCGGTGGTCTTTTTAGTATCACCCTGCCAGAAGGTTATTTCTACCTCTTGCCCGATCTGGCTGGAGTGTATTGCTTGTATTAGTTCCTGCGCAGTGGTTACTTCTTCACCCTGAAAACCAACGATAACATCACCCGCGTTTATCCCGGCTTTATCGGCTGGGCTGTCAGGAGCTACTTCAGTGACAAACACTCCTTTGTCCACCGCTAAGCTATATCTGAGAGATATCCATTGGTCTACGGTACGCAGTACTACTCCTAGCCAGGGACGAACCACATACCCTGTTTGGATTAGGCGCTCGATAATCGGCATGGCTACGTTGGTGCTTATCGCGTAGCCCATCCCCTCTACACCTATGGTAGCAATCTTAACACTGGTAATGCCGATTACCTCTCCTGCCATGTTTACTAGCGGGCCACCACTGTTACCGGGGTTGATAGCGGCGCTGGTTTCAATAAGGTCATAAAGTGTTTGTCCCGAGGATACTGTTATAGGAACTTCCACACGGCTAACTATACCTTCTTTGGCGCTTATTCCCAGGCCTAGTGGGTTACCAATAGCTACTAGCCAATCACCAACCCGTAATTGGGAGGAATTTCCTATATCAGCTGCGGGTAGGTTCTTGGCATTAATCTTGAGTACAGCTAGGTCAGTAAGCGGGTCAGTGAATACTGCGTTTATATTTACCTGGAAGGTTTTGCCATCAACCAGGGTTACCGTGATACTCTTAGCTCCTTCCACTACATGGTTATTGGTTACGATAACCCCGTTTTTATCTATAATCCATCCTGAACCAGCCCCCTGTTGGGCAAATGGTCGATTGAAGATGTCATAGGTTATAACCTCGGTATTAATAGCTACTACTGAAGGCTTAACCTTAGCCACGACATCGGCGATATTAGGTAGTACCGGGGCTTGACTTTCTGCAGGTGCTGGTGTCCATTTAGGGTCAATTGGGCCGGTGGTATCGGTGGCTGGTGGGCTTGGTGGTGGGGGAGAGATGTCTATGTCGGGTAGCAACTGACAGCCCGTCCCCAAAACAAGGGATAGTATTAAAACAAAACAAGTTATTAAATATTTTACATTTGTCCTTTTCATTGCTGGTATTATTGTAGCACATGGGTGGAATTAGAACAAAAGATAGGGGGCTAGGGTCATAATCAGCCCCCCTATCTCACTATGTCTGTTTATGCTGGTACGTGGGGTAGTTGGGTCAGTGCCTCCTTTACCTTTGCCTCAGGATACTCATAATCCTCCAGCTTACCGGAGAGATAGGCATCGTAGGCAGCCAGGTCAAAGTGCCCATGTCCGCATAGCAGGAACAGGATGGTTTTTGACTCGCCAGATTCTTTACACTTAAGGGCTTCATCAATTGCTGCCTTGATGGCATGTGATGGCTCCGGGGCGGGGATGATGCCCTCAGTCCGGGCGAAGGTTACCGCCGCCTTGAAGGTGGCAATCTGATGCTCAGCCCTGGCTTCAATTATTCCCAGCTTGTGCAGGTGGCAAATAATGGGTGCCATCCCGTGATAGCGGAGTCCACCAGCATGGACAGGTGGTGGCACAAAGGTATGACCCAGAGTATACATTCTGAGCAAGGGGGTGAGACCAGCCACATCGCCAAAGTCATAGGCGTAGAGACCTTTGGTCACAGTGGGGCAGGCTTCAGGCTCTACCGCGACGAATCTGATATTTTCTCCCTTAAGCTTATCCTTAACGAAGGGGAGAAGCATCCCGGCGAAGCTTGAGCCGCCGCCGATACAGCCAAAGATGACATCAGGATAGGCATCGGCCATCTCGAGTTGTTTCTTTGTTTCCTGGCCGATGATTGTTTGATGTAACAGGACATGGTTGAGCACACTACCTAAAGCGTAGTGGGTATCATCGCGAGTGGCGGCATCCTCTACGGCTTCGCCGATGGCGATACCCAGGCTGCCGGGGCAGTCGGGGTCTTTTGCCAGCATATCTCGTCCTACTTTGGTATCGTGGCTGGGGCTGGGGATCACACTTGCCCCCCAGGTCTCCATCATGACGCGCCGATAAGGCTTCTGCGTATAGCTGGCGGCAACCATATAGACCTTTAATTCAATATCAAAAAAGTTGCAGCCCAGAGCCAGCGCGCTACCCCACTGTCCGGCACCGGTCTCGGTGGCTATGCGTTTTGTGCCTTCTTGCTTGTTGTAATAAGCCTGGGCGATAGCGGTATTGCCTTTGTGGCTGCCTGGTGGGCTTACTGCTTCGTTTTTATAGAAAATCTTGGCTGGTGTATCCAGAGCTTTCTCTAATCTGTGGGCTCGATGCAGGGGGGTTGGTCGCCACAGCTTGTATATTTCCCGAACCTCCTCTGGGATTTCAATGTAGTTCTCCGGGCTGAACTCCTGCATGATTAAGCCCATAGGAAATAGCGGCGCCAGGTCATCAGGGGTTATCGGTTTCCCGGTGCCGGGGTGCAAAACCGCTGGTAAGGGCTCAGGTAAATCGGGCAGGATGTTATACCAGGCAGTTGGCATGTCTTTTTCATCAAGAATAAACTTTGTGCTCTCCATTTTTCCCTCCTTTAGTTGTTGGGTTTTATTTTAACCGGTCAGCCGATTCAAATCAAGGTCTAAGAAATTTTTTCTTCCTACTCTCCTTTTTTTTACTATCTTGGTTATATTAAGCCAGAGCCTTACGCATGCTTGAAATAAACGACTTGAGGGAAGAGAGAGTGATATCCTCTTCAATCAACTGAATGAGACGGCTACCAATAATGACACCATCAGCTATCTTGGCTACTCGCCTCGCCTGCTCTGGGGTAGAGATGCCAAAGCCAACACATAGGGGTTGCCGTGCTTTTTGTCTAACCCGTGTGACGAAGCTCTCTAGCTCTGGAGGTAAGGCCTGCCTGGCTCCAGTAACGCCGGTTAAAGAAACCAGGTAGATAAACCCTTGAGACCTTTTCGCTACCATAGAGATACGTTCCTCAGTGCTGGTGGGAGCTAAGAGGTATATTAGGTCAAGCTTGAGTTCCTTGGTAATAGCCTCCAGCTCAGCCCCCTCTTCTGGTGGTAGGTCAGGGATTATTAAACCATCCATTCCCGCTTTAACGCAAGCCTGGCAAAAGGCCTCCAGCCCGAAACTGAGTATAGGGTTATAGTAGCTCATAAATACCAGGGGGATGGAAATTCTTTGGCGCAGATTTGACGCTACCTCAAGGCACACTTGGGGAGTAGTGCCTTGTTGCAGTGCCTGATAGCTTGCCTTTTGGATGGTAGCGCCGTCAGCCAAGGGGTCGGAGAAGGGGATACCTAGCTCAATGATGTCACATCCACTGTTTGCTAAGATGGAGGCTGCCTCGTATGTTGTTTCAGTATTAGGGTAGCCCACGGTGAGGTAGCCAATCAGTGCCTTATAACCTGGTCTAAAAACAGAGGTGATACCGCTCATAAGCTCATCCCTATTGCTTGACAGGCAATGTCCAAATCTTTATCGCCTCGTCCGGAGAGATTGATGATTATCAGCTGATTATGTGGTAACTTAGCTGATAGTTTGGCAGCGTAGTAGATGGCATGGGATGGCTCCAGTGCTGGAATTATACCCTCGGTATCGCACAGGAGTCGGAAGCCTTCTAGTGCTTGGTTATCGGTAACGGCTACATAAGTGGCACGACCAATATCTTTGTAGTAACTGTGTTCCGGTCCTACCCCGGGATAGTCCAGCCCAGGGGCAATGCTATGAGTTACCAGTATTTGACCGTTACTGTCCTGCAGCAGATGTGATTTAGTTCCATGTAATACTCCCAGCTTGCCTGCAGCCAGTGATGCGGCATGGTGGCTGGTCTCCAGACCTTGCCCCGCTGCCTCAACGCCAATAAATTTGACACTTTTTTTGTTAAAGAAGGGGTGGAACAGACCTATGGCATTGCTGCCGCCACCGACACAGGCAACCAGGTAATCAGGTAGGCGGTGATACATAGCCATGACCTGCTCTTTTGTTTCCTGTCCAACTATTGATTGAAAGTCACGCACAATCATTGGATAGGGGTGGGGACCCACTGCTGAACCAAGGAGGTAATAGGTATTATGGACATTAGTTACCCAATCACGGATAGTTTCGTTGATAGCGTCTTTGAGGGTGCGACTGCCCGAGGCTACGGGACGGACTTCAGCACCCAGTAATTTAATTCGGAGGACATTGGCCGCTTGGCGCTGAATATCCTCTTCCCCCATATATATAATGCAGTCGAGACCCAGCATAGCACATATGGTAGCCACGGCTACCCCGTGTTGACCAGCGCCAGTCTCGGCAACAATTCGTGTTTTACCCATACGCTTTGCCAGTAGCCCTTGTCCCAAGGCATTATTAATCTTGTGAGCTCCGGTGTGAGCCAGGTCTTCGCGCTTTAGTAAGATGGCAGCCCCACCTATTTTGGCGGAGAGCTGTTGGGCCGGGTATAGAGGGGTAGGGCGACCGATATATTCTCGACACAACCGGTGGAATTCCTCTTGGAAGCCAGAGTCGGCGCAGGCTTCAGCGTAAGCTAGCTCCAGCTCATTAAGGACTGGCATTAGTGTCTCGGGCACAAACTTGCCCCCAAATTGCCCGAAGTAACCACGAGCATTGGGTAGCTGTCTATCTTTTGCTGTCATCGGCTCTCCTTACTGCGTCAATGAAAGCCCTGATTTTAGCTATATCCTTGGCTCCGCCTACTTCCACACCCGAGGCGACATCCACTCCCCATGGTGCTACCATCTTGACTACTTGAGCTACATTCTCCGGGCTAAGACCACCGGCTATAATCACGGGAAACCGTTCCGCTGCCTGCCGAGCTAAGCTCCAGTCAAAGGTCCTCCCTGTCCCACCGTACTTGCCTTTAACCTGAGAGTCAAGTAGGTAGATATGCCGTTGAGTGGATAATACGCTTGCCCCAGTGGCCAAATCGGTGCAAACTTCCTCAGGGCGTTGTCCCCACCCAATACGAACTGCCTTAATTAATGGCTTATCAATCTCGCGGCAATACTCCCAGGACTCGTCGCCACTTAGCTGAACCCAATCCAGATTGCAGTAATCAGCAATTCTATTTACCTCTGAGGCGGGCATATTGACAAAGACGCCAACCACCTCTATAGCATCACTATATTTCTTTACCGCACGAGCTATTTCGCGTGCCTGGGCAGGGGTCACCTGCCGCTGACTGGGAGCAAACATCAGCCCGATAAAATCGCTCCCGGCTTCAATTGCTGCTAAGGCGTGGGCCTTTTCCTTAATCCCGCAAATCTTAACCCGGGTCATAACATTAGCTCCCTCATCTTGGTCAAGATATCATCAGCAGTAATCAGTGCCTCGCCTACAAGGATGGCATTAACCCCCCACCCCTTCAGCTTCTCCACATCATTACGGCTGCTGATGCCGCTTTCACTAACCACAATTCGCTCTTGTGGGATGAGAGGTCGCAGTCGGCGGGTGGTGTTAATATCAATAGTAAAGGTGCTGAGGTCTCGGTTGTTGATGCCGATGATTTTTGCTTGGCTGAGGAGTGCCCTATCTAGCTCATCTTCATTGTGAACCTCGACCAGGCACCTTAAATCGAGGTTATGACTCAATGAAAGGAGTTCCTCAAGCTGCTCCTGGCTGAGGATAGCCACTATTAGTAGCAGGGCATCAGCACCGTAAGCGCTGGATTCATATATCTGATACGGGTCGAATATGAAATCTTTTCTTAGTAGGGGAAGATGGACTTCCTCTCTGATTGCTGCCAGATGGTCGATGCTTCCGTCAAAGTAGTTTGCCTCGGTTAGCACTGAGATGGCAGCAGCGCCACCCTGAACGTAGGTTTTTGCCAGCTCAATGGGGTTAAAATTGGAGCAAAGAACCCCTCTTGATGGGGATGCCCGCTTTACCTCGGCAATCAGCCGAGTGCTACCATCATCAAGGGCATGGGCAAAATCTAGCGGCGCCTTCCGCTGAGTAATGCGTTTCTCCAGGTGAGATAGGGGCATATCCTTCTTCCTTTGCTCAACCTCTTCCTTTTTTTCAGTGATAATTCTATTCAGCATCTCTTTTCTATAAGTAAGTCTAACTCAGGTCCTGACTGAGCTTAATCAGCCCATCGAGTTTTTCTAAAGCTTGACCGCTATCAATCACCTCTTCGGCGATATGAGCACCCTCTTTGAGGTCAGATGCTTGGTTACCGGCGACCAGTGCGGCGGCAGCATTCATGACCACCACATCCCGTCTGGGTCCTCTCTCCCCATTCAGGATATGGCGCAATATCTCGGCATTCTCTTCAGGTGTCCCCCCCTTAATTTCGGTCAAGTTTGCCTCCTTGAACCCAAAATGCTGTGGAGAAACTTCATAGGGTGGCAATACTTTATCTTCATTAACCTCCCACACCAGTGACTTCCCGCTGATTGAAATTTCATCCACGCCATCTATGCCGTGCACCACCAGGGCGTGTTTGGTGCCCAGGCGGTGAAGGACAAAGGCTATCTTCTCCCCTAGCTCCTTGGTAGGAACGCCAGTGACCTGAAACTCAGCCCGGGCAGGGTTGGTCAGGGGACCGAGAATATTAAATACGGTGCGGATTCCAATCTCACGGCGGGGGGCAGAAGCATACTTCATCGCCGGGTGGAAGATGGGGGCAAACATAAAGCCAATGCCCACTGTCTCTAGGCATTCAGCTACCGCTTCAGCCCCAAGGTCAATTTTTACCCCCAGTGCCTCAAGGACATCGGCGCTACCACAGTGGCTGCTCATTGCCCGGTTGCCGTGTTTGGCTACCTTAAGCCCGGAACCAGCGGCAACAAAGGCAGCGGCAGTGGAGATATTAAAGCTGTGGGAGCTGTCACCCCCGGTGCCAACGATGTCAATTGTCGGGCCAGCTATTATTACCGGGGTTGCCTTAGCCCGCATGACGCTTGTCATCCCGGCAATCTCATCCACTGTCTCCCCTTTTATGCGCAGGGCGGTAACCAGGGCGGCAAACTGCGCTGGGGTTGCCTCGCCGCTCATTATTTCTTCCATTATCCCCGTCGCTTGCTCAAAACTAAGCGAACGACCAGAAACTAAGCTGTCGATGGCTTCTTTAATCATGGCGAGTTACCTCCTCACCTAAACGCCTACCATTGATTGTAAAGTAGAGTTCTCCTAGAAATGCTCTTTTATTTTTACCCTGTTCATCAATGCGAAATTCCTGAACAGTAACAACCTTCCTTTCATAAATATCTTGATATTCGGCTTTCAGTCGCGGTTTTGTTTGGTCAACCAACTGGTGACCCAAGCCAACACTGGTTGGCTCAAAACTGATTGACTCTTTTGCTGCTGCTCCTAAGGCTTTCGACTCACGAGGTGGAAAGTAGAGTGCTTTGCCGGGGTGGCTATCCAAGGCTGCAGACCAGAAGGAAAATCTTACGTTAATAGCCACGCCCTTGCCTAGATTGTGCCAAGTAACTTCCATCCCTACCCCAGTTTGTAATATTCCATATTCAATCTCATTGGGCTCAAGCTTTTTGCCAACGATACTTCCCCGAGTTACGTCAGGGACTAGAAGAGGCAGGGATTCAGAGTACCTTTGCTTCCTACTCTCCTTAGCTATAATTCTGGTTTGATTGGCATACCACATAGTTATGAGCACAAGCGTTGTTAGCGCTGCTATCTCAAGCGCCTGTGCCGTGTCAAGTTGGTTAAAAGCATATAGGAGTCCGATGGTTAAAGCTGCCACGAAAGCGATCGCCAATAATACAATCGTTCCTCTGTCAATCATGTTGTCATCCTCTTCCCTCTGAGCTACTACTTTTCATATAAGACAACCGGAGAAAATTTATGAGTAAATCTTTACCCACCTCAGTCATAATTGATTCGGGGTGGAACTGGACTCCTTCCACCTGAAACTGGCGGTGGCGCAGTCCCATAATTATACCATTTGCTGTCCAGGCACTAACCTCAAGGCAATCAGGTAGGTCATCACGCATTACGATTAGGGAATGATAACGGATGGCAGAGAAGGGATTGGGGAGTCCAACAAAGAGTCCTTTGCCATCATGGTAGATGAGTGATGACTTGCCATGCTTGATTTCACTGGCGAGGTCAACCCTGGCTCCGTAGCTATAGCCGATGCACTGGTGACCAAGGCAGACCCCGAGAATAGGCAGTCGGTTCCCGAAGTGGCGAATAACATCATTGGAGATGCCGGCTTGCTCCGGGGTACCTGGGCCGGGTGAGATGACAATGCCCTTGGGCGACCTTGCCTCAATTTTATCTAGGCTCACCTGGTCGTTACGAACTACCCACACCTCCTCCCCTAGCTCGCTGAGGTACTGGAAGAGGTTATAGGTAAAGCTATCATAATTATCAATCAACAAGAGCATGGTTAGCTAGCCTCCGCCTGCTCAATAGCGGTGAGCAACGCCTGGGCTTTGCTCAGGCTTTCCTGATATTCACGCTGGGGGATACTATCAGCAACAATCCCACCTCCCGCCTGGATATAGGCAACACTGTCCTTGATAACAATGGTGCGGATAGCGATAGCCGTATCCAGGTTCCCCGAGAAGTCGAAGTAACCTACCGCTCCGGCATAAGGTCCCCTCTTATCCGGCTCCAGCTCGGCAATAATCTCCATCGCCCGAATTTTGGGAGCGCCGGAGACGGTACCAGCGGGAAAACAGGCACGCAGGGCATCAAACTGGGAAAAGTTGGCTCTTAGCTTGCCCTGAACATGGGATACCAAGTGCATAACATGAGAGTAGCGTTCCACATCCATAAGCTGGGTCACTTCAACTGTGCCGGGCTGGCTGATTCTCCCAATATCATTACGCCCCAGGTCAACGAGCATGATATGCTCAGCGCACTCCTTCTCATCACTCCTGAGCTCCTCTTCTAAAGCTATGTCTTGAGCGGCATCCTTTCCCCGGGGACGGGTACCAGCAATGGGGTGATTGGAAACCATGCCGTCCTCCACTCGCACCAGAAGCTCAGGGGAGGCGCCTACAATGTGGAAACTGTCCAAGTGGAGAAAGTACATATAAGGGGAAGGGTTGATGGAGCGCAATGCTCGATATATGGCAAAGGGGCTGGCATTGGTAGGTTTGGCAAGCCGCTGCGATAAGACAACCTGAATTATATCGCCAGCATAGATATATTCCTTGGCTCGGGATACTCTCGCCTCGAACTCCGCTTGAGAGAGGTTTGACAATACTGGAGACATAAGGGCCGAAGTTGCTCGTGAAGTCACATTGGGAGCTGGTTGTCCCAACCTGTCCACTAGACGGTCAATCTTACGAGTTGCCTGACGATATGCCGTCTCGATGTCACCATTGAGGTGGGCATGAGAGACAACCTTGATTTTGTGAGTAAGGTGGTCAAAAACGAGGAGAGTATCAGCCATCATCAGTATGGACTCGGGAAGACCGAGAGGATCAAGGTCAGGAGATGGTAATCTCTCAAAGTAACGAGCAACCTCATAGTTGAGGTAGCCGACTATCCCCCCGTGAAACCTGGGCAAGCCGGCAATCGGCACCAGCTGGAACTGGCGAAACTCCTTCTCCACCATAACTAAGGGGTCAACAGGATTTTCCTCCCCTGTCTTCAGGACTAAGGAAGGCTCAGTGCCGATGAAGCTATAGCGGGCCAGCCGCTCTCCACCCTCAACACTCTCTAAGAGAAAGGAGTAGTTACCACGAGCCACCTTGAGGTAGGCTGATACCGGTGTTTCCATATCAGCCATAATCTCACGGTAAACTGGCACCAGATTGCCGTATTTCTTTAGCTGGCGAACCTCATCCAGAGTTGGATAGTACATGTCACCTTCCCGATGATAAGACTAATTAAAAAACCTCCCGTCCCTTAAAGGGGCGGGAGGTTTGCTTCCGCGGTACCACCCTTCTTAGTCAATTATAAATACTGGTGTTATTTGACTATCTCTCTCAGGTACAGAGGCTTAACCTAAAATTTACCTCGATACCTTGGGACTTAATAACGCTTCCCCTGCGACAAAGCCTACTCATCTGCCGTTTTTCGGTTTGTGGCTCCCAAGTCCATTCTGCTTCGGCGCTAGCATCGGCTCACACCTTACCCGACTCTCTGTGCCTCGCTTGAAGCATACTAATCTTGTTCACAGCCTTTGCTTTATTCTATTGTTGGTAACTATAACATAGTATTGATTATTTGTCAATATTTTAAGCCTGGCTTTAGGTTTTCTCTCTTGGCAAGGGCGGTAAAATCTGTTACACTAGAGTTTAACTTAAATTCGGGGAGAAGTAAGCAATGAACTTGAAACTGATGTTGGAGGAAGCAGTAAGAAAGTATGCCGGAAAGACGGCTGTTACTTTGGGTGACCGCAGATTATCTTATGCTGAGCTGGATGAAGCCTCAAATAAGGTAGCCAATGCTTTGCTAAAAATAGGAGTAGAGAAAGGCGACCGGGTGGCTATGCTACTGGTTAATAGCCCGGAGTTTGTTATAATCTACCTTGGAATAGTCAAGATTGGGGCGATAGCTGTTCCCCTGGATACTAAGTATAAAGTTAGTGAATTAACTGCCCTCTTTAATGACTCTCAGCCGAAGGTTCTGGTAGCTGAAGGCCCTGCTCTGGAGCCAATAATTTCAGCTTTACCAAGATTTAAGTCTATCAAGTATATCATAGACTTGAGTTCTGAATATGAGGGTCAATTTATTAGTTATCGAGAGATTATGGCTACTGGTTCGGCGCAGGCAGTCGAGGTGGGGCTAGAGCCGGAAGATATAGCCCACATTGCTTACACTTCAGGACCCACTCTTCATCCCAGAGGGGTTATGTTGTCCCATCAACGCTTGGTAGTGGAGACAGCCATATCAGGCGAAGGATTTCAGCAGACCGATAAAGATATAGTCGTGCTATTTGCTTTACCTCTGCACCACGCCTTTGGCTTGGTAGTAATATTACTAACGGCAATCGTCAAGGGTAGCACAGTGGTAATGGTGCCGGGGGTGTCCATTGCTAATCTTTTAGAGACTATTGAGCGGGAGAGGTGTACTATTTTTATGGCGGTGCCCTTTGTCTATGCTCTCATGGTTAATACTGCTGAAGAAGAGGGGGTAAAATATGATTTGAGTTCCCTCCGCTTATGCACCAGTGCCGGGGCGGCGATGCCGAGTGGTATCTTAGAGAAATTTGAGAAATATTATGGTTTGCGTATTGTTGACTTCTGGGGTCAAACTGAATCAACAGCTCATATTACCTGCCAATCCTTAAATGGTGTAGGAAAGCCTGGCTCAGTGGGGAAAGCTTTGCCTGGGTGGGAGCTTAAGATAGTAGATGATAATGGTCGGGAACTACCCCTAAACCAGCTAGGTGAGATAATTGTTAGAGGACCAGTAATGAAGGGGTATTATAACAACCCCCAAGCTACCGCTAAGGTAATAAAAGATGGCTGGCTTCATACTGATGATGTTGGCAGGGTCGATGAGGATGGCTGGGTGTTTCTTTCCGGCAGAAAAAAGGATATGATTATCGCCAAAGGTCAGAATATCTATCCCAGTGATATTGAAGAGGTGCTGCGCGCTCACCCCCAGATAGCTGAGGCGGCGGTGGTGGGGATTCATGACGAAATACGAGGAGAAATTGTTAGGGCTATTATAAGCTTGAAGGCGGGAGAGGTAGTCGCAGAGCAGGAGATTAAGCAATTTTGTCTTGAGCACCTAGCTAATTATAAGGTACCTAAACAGATTATCTTTATGGAGTCTTTACCCAAGACTGCTGATGGTAAAATTAATAAGGAAGAGCTTCAATAGGTAAGTTGGTCAAGTTTTCCGGGAAGGGAATTGCATATGACAAGAAGGGTAGTGGTAACTGGACTGGGGGCAATAACCCCTTTAGGCATAGGGGCGGAGCAAAGCTGGCAGGCTTTATGTGAGGGGAAATCGGGTATTGGCATGGTTACCAGATTTGATGCTACCGATTTTCGAACTCGGATTGCTGGTGAGGCGAAGGACTTCAATCCCTCAGATTTTATGGACAGAAAGCTGATACGAAGGGGAGACCGCTTTATCCATTTTGCTGTAGCGGCAACCCGGATGGCAATAGAGGATTCAAAGTTCATTGTCGATTCTAGTAATGCTAACAATGTTGGTGTAGTGGTGGGAACAGCTGTAGGTGGCATAGAAAGTTTAGCCAAGAATTATGAGCTACTATTACGAGGAGCACGACACCGGATTTCTCCATTTTTTATACCCAACTTTATTGCTAATATGGCAGCAGGACAGGTTGCTATTCAGTTTGGGGCCAAGGGGCCAAATATATGTTTTGTGACTGCCTGCGCCTCAGGGACGCATGCTATAGGCGATGCTTTCAGGATTATCCAGCGCGGTGAGGCTAATGTCATGGTTGCTGGTGGAGCTGAAGCAGCTATTAGTCCGATTATATTTGCTGGGCTAGATGCGGTGAAAGTCATGTCCACCAGAAATGAGGAGCCGGAGAAGGCAAGCCGTCCCTTTGATAAGGACCGTGATGGCTTTGTTATTAGTGAGGGGGCTGGGATTGTCATTTTGGAAGAATTAGAGTCAGCATTGGATAGGGGAGCTAGGATTTATGCCGAGGTATTGGGCTACGGTTTTAATAGTGATGCCTATCATATAACAGCGCCAGACCCCCAGGGGGAGGGAACCGCAAATTGTATGAAAATGGCGCTTAAAGATGCTGGCATTTCTGGTGATAAGATTGATTATATTAGTGCTCACGGTACATCAACACTACTAAATGATCTAGCTGAAACTCGGGCGATAAAGAATGTTTTTCAGGGGTATAGCAATAGGCTCCCTATAAGTGCTAACAAATCAATGATAGGTCATTTGTGGGGTGCTGCTGGGGCGGTAGAGGCAATATTTTGTGTCCTGACTATTACACGGGGTATTATCCTGCCAACTATTAACTATGAGACCCCGGACCCAGAGTGTGACCTTGATTACGTGCCCAATGTAGCCAGAGAAGCTGAGGTCAGAATAGCCCTTTCCAATTCCTTTGGTTTTGGTAGCACTAATGCCACCTTGATTTTGGGTCAGTTCACCGCTGAGTAACATCCATCCCCTTTTGAAATCAGGGCGCCTATTTTTAGGGAGGTTGCCTGCCAACTTCCCAGTTAACCGACTTTCACACCCTTTAACAGACCAGAATTTACACTCAGTTGCACAACATAATGAGTTATGTTATTATTTATAACCTAGAGTTACTAGGTATTGGTATAAGCGAGGTGACTTAAATGCCACGAAGACGGGAGTTAATGAAAGGAAGTGTTGCTTCCTTGCTTCTTTGCCTGATAGGTCAGCAGCCAATGTATGGCTATCAGATTATTAAGGAGCTTGAGAGACGGAGTCAGGGTTACTTCAAATTTAAAGAGGGCACTCTTTATCCGGCTCTCCACCGTTTGGAAAGGGCAGGCTTAATCCTGGGCAGGTGGCAGAAACTGCCGAGTGGTCAGCCGCGGAAGTATTATCATATTACTGATAAAGGTCTCTCTACTCTAGCAGAGGCGCGAGGTCAGTGGCAGGACTTTTTGACTGCTATGAACCTGATTATTCAACCAGTGCGTGCTTAATATGAGGCGGAGAAAGTGGCAAATGCACTGAGTCACTATCTTGACAGTGTTACAGGCAATCTTAGACTTGACCCCTCATCCGAGAGGGAAGTCATAAATGAGTTACGAGCGCATATTGAGGATAGGTTCCAGGAACTGAGGGAGGCTGGTCTATCTGAAGAGGACGCCACCAAGACCTGTCTGGGACTGTTGGGCTCGGCTAAATTGGTAGCCCGTCAGCTATACGAGACTCATAGCCAGGGCACTTGGAAGCAAACACTATTGGCTTCAATGCCACACCTGCTTTTTGGTCTACTATTTGCTCTTAACTGGTGGCAGGGTATTGGTTGGCTGTCAATCATGCTTGTCCTAGTCCTCGGTATGGCAGTCTATGGTTGGTGGCATGGTAAACCAACCTGGACTTTTCCCTGGTTAGGTTACTCTTTATTGCCGGTAGTGGCTTCTGGTCTCCTTTTACTTTATTTGCCTAAAGGGTGGTCGTGGTTGGCAATAGTTCTTTATATCCCCCTGGCTTTGTGGTTGCTGTACTTTCTTACCGTTCAAGCCATAAAGAGGGATTGGTTGTATAGTTCCCTAATGCTACTTCCAGTGCCAATTGTTATCGGCTGGTTTCTAGCTGTGGAGCCAGAGGGCAAATTCACTGAGTACAGTGTACAGCACCTTCGCGCTTTTGCTTCTTGGATTGGGCTGAGCTTCTTAGCTTTAGCGGCAACGGTGGCTATGTTCGTTCGCTTGCGACAGCGCTGGTTAAAGGTAGCCGTACTACCTGTGTCGGGATTCCTAACTCTCATTATGGTTGCCTATTATGCTGGGGATAGACTGAGCTTACCCGCCTTTTTGATTCTCATTCTAGTGATGTCGGGGCTTTTTATAACTCCAGCATTGCTAGAATGTAGGATAAGAAGAGGTATCTGATGCAAGAGGTCGCCATTGTAGCTGATAGCATAGCCTGCCTGCCTCCAGCAGTGGTGAAGCAATACCAGGTGCAAGTGGTGCCGCTTAACATCTACTTTGGGGATAAGCTATATCGGGAGGGCGTGGATCTAACCTCTGCTGAGGCTTATGAGCTTCTGGAAAAGAACCCTGACCGGTTTGCTACCTCACCGGGCTCCGCCGGCGACTATCTTGAGGCTTACCGGGAGGCGAGTGCTCGGTTTAAGAGTATGCTTTGTATTACCC
>SDBV01006621.1_pt1 | contig 16012 bp, 24 predicted proteins | sample 2277081 | NCBI WGS metagenome assembly SDBV01 (sample SAMN10402039, study PRJNA504765) | marine sediment metagenome | isolation source: marine sediment core GS10_PC15, 223 cmbsf | place: Arctic Ocean: Southern Knipovich Ridge | collected 2010
GCTCTGCAAGCGGCTAAAGGAGGATGATGCTGCTCGAGGAACACGCCAGGGAGCTTGCCGGTCAGGGGCCCGGATGGGGTTTCTATGAATTGTTGGCTATCCGGGATTCGAAGCGGAATTTTATCGCCACGAGGGTCACCGGTGCGGTGGCTCCGGCGATCACCCGTGGCAAGCGGAAGGGCCAGCCGAATTGGCGAAAGATGGACCGATCGACGCGCGAGGTTTTGTACATCACGCCGGATGCGCACGCGGCGTGGTGCTCGCTCTGGGAGGCGCGGACTGGGAAGTGCCACGAATGCACTGGTGACGGAGAGGTGTGCATCGGGTGGAGTGCTGCCGATGGCTCGAGAATGAAGGTCTGCCCGCGGTGCGGCGGATCAGGAGCCGTTCCTGCAGCTCGAGGAGAATGATGCTGCTCAACGGCCCGGATGACGCCGTGCGGCTGTGGTGGAGGCTTACAGCACGCGAGGAATCGGCCAGTGGCCGAGATCCGTTCCTGATCAAGGGCCGCGTTGCCGCTCGGCGGTGCGAGGCGTGCCGCAGCGAGCGCTACCACAAGGTGCCCAAGAAGGGCGGCACCGGCTGGGTCGATCGGTGCATGCGGTGCGGCACGATTTGGAAGTTTGGAATCGAATACGTCGTCCGAGGCACGGTACAGATTTCGCGCCGGCCGCATGGGCTCGAGCGGCGCCTCGTGAGCCTTGCAGACCTCGAGCACTGTATCGATCAGGTGCCTCGCGCCGACGCGGTGCTCTATGCGATGTATCTCATGACCGATCGCAGCTACGAATTCATCGCTGACTTGGCGAACCGATTGGCGCGTGCTCAGCCCGGTGAGTGGGCGCAGCCCCGGGGCGGCTTTACAGTCGATCGAGTGCGTGGCGCTGTGAAACGTGGCCGGCGTGCGCTCCGCGTGGAGCTCGAGGCGCGCTCTCTTCTCGCCCGGCAGATCCCAGTATTGATGCTCACAGGTGCTAAGGAGCAGCTCGAGGTCCTGGAGCCGTTGCCGGTGGAGGTGGTTTTGCCGGCGGATCCGGGGGCATGGTCTGGGCTGCTGCACGAATTCTCGATCGAGCCACGCATTTTGGATGTTCCATCGGTCGCACGGTCGCTGACTCGGCTATCGCGTGGTTCCACGCCAGAGCTGGGCACGATCTATCGCGAAGTTCCGCTATGCGACAGTCGGCCATGAGCCATCGCGGCGACCCGTATGATCTGCTGGGGGCTGCTCGCGAGGCAGCTGATCTTCTCGAGCAGCTGGCTGCCGATCACGGGGATCTGGTTTCGTCGACGCGCTCTCGGCTCGCCCAAGCGATCGCGCTCGCAGCGCCATTGGCGAAGCGCGTATGGACACCGGCCGAGCTGGCTGCGGCCTGGCACGTTAGCGTTTCGACAGTGCGCGGCTGGATCGAGGACGGCGACCTCGAGGTATTCAACGTGGGGCGCGGATCGGTTCCGCACTGGCGGATTGTGAATGCGGAGGCTCTGCGGTTCGCCGAGCTTCGTCGGAAACACACCGATCGAGGCGACCGAATCCGCAGCTGGGCCTCTATCCCCCATGTAGATCAGTAACCGAGATATAGTTTCCCGATCGCGAAAAAAATCCGGTTGCGGAATCCCAGCTGGGTACCCACTATTCGTCAGGATCTGAGATTTGCCTTCGGATTCCTTTCGATCTGCCACCGACCGCGCTGCCCTTCTGCCGACCGGGCAGCGCGGTCACCCTTTTGCAGAACTGCTCGCGCCGTTGCCGCCCGGATTCGCGGGGAGGCGGGCCAGGCGGCGTCTGCGGCGCGAGCGTTCTATCTAAATCCAGTGCGGGGACAGATTTCCCCCCCAACAGAGAGTGCACTCCGGTGTCGGGCCTGGATTGGAAGACCCGAGCCGGGGTGTACTCGAGCCGGGGTGTACTGATGTGGTTTCAGATTTTCGACCTCAATTGAGAGCAAGAATCTGAAACCGCCTGCGCCCCAGAGACCCATCGGTCCCTCCGGGGCGGACCGGCCGCCAGGATGATGAACGCAAATCCTGGTTATCGGCAATGATGTGGGGCATAGGCCTGGCAAGGCTTCGAATGCAAAGGTAAAATTCGCGAAATGGACGTTTCCGACATCGAGGGCGAAACGCTGACCGAGCACCTCCGACGCCGCCTTACTGCGGAAGCCGACGACATCTCTGATCGGATGGACGAGCGCCTTCGCCGTTACAATCCTGAGCAGAAACAGGCGCTGCTTCAATGTATCGATCTGATCGGGGCCGCGTGGCCCGGTTCCACTGAGGAAAAGATCGAAGCCGTCGAGGTGCTCCACCTGAGCGCGCGGATCGAATTTTTGAAGGCGACCGAGATCTCGGCATGAAGGACGATTGCCAGCCTGCGATTGTTGTCATCGACCGCGCCAGCGCCGCGTTCCGTAGGATCGCCATTGCGTGCCGTCGGCTCGACCGCCGGCACAATCAGGGGCCGAAATCTTGGCCGTTCTTTCCACCGATCGAGTGCGTGATTTTCGGAATCGCCACCGGGGTGGCTGTCGGCGTGACGCTCGGCCTCTGGCTCGACCCAGCTTTGGGTGATTCCATCGTGCGCTTTTTGCGCGGCTTGCTCAGCTCGTGACCACTTCCGACGTGTTGACGATCGAACTCCAGCCTCGCGAGCGCGCCGACGGTCAGCGTTGCTGCGTTCTTTGTGGTGAGATCCTGAGCGATGAGGTTCTCGCTGCGCAGCGCGAGAACCTGGTCGGGCCGTGGCGTGACCACGTCAAACGCTTGGCTTCAATAGGCTTTCGCCACCGCGCGACCGAACTCGCAGCCGATCGCGTGATGGAGATCGCCTCAGCGCCGTTCGAACGCGGTTTGAACTGGTGCTACTGCTGCGCGTATGGCGCGCAACTCGCGACGTCTAGCCTGCAGCACGCCGTGTGGTAAACTCCACAGCATGGCATCCAATCGGCCTCGCCAAGCTGCACGCATTGAGCTTCCGATGCAAGAGATCGGAGGTTTGCGTTTTTGCGATCGGTGTTCGATGCCATTGACGCCCGATGTGCTCCTGGCTCAGGCAGAGCAGCTCTTGGCGCCGTTCGCCGGCGCGAAACTCGAGGACGTACAGTGCCCCGTAGGCGATTTGCTTCGCAGAGCAGCTGGCCCGGTCAACGATGGAATCGATAGATGTTATGTCTGCGCTTATGGCGAGTCAGGGGTTGCGCTTACTTTGGTTCCGTAAGGTGCAGCTTGCTCCTGGAGGTCGGTCTGTGAGATGGCGGCGACGCCCGCTGCTGCGATTTGCGACTTTCCTAATCCGCAAACTCACTGGCGCGATCGATCCCATTGACTCGGTTCACACGCTCGATCGCGCGATCGATTCCATTGACTCGGTTCGCACGCTTCCTGCCCCGAACGCGGCCGGCAAAACACGAGCGCCCGCGCCGCAGGCCGAAATGACTATGGTCGACGGCAGTCCAGTGACGGCCGACCACCGCGAGATCCAGTCGGACGGGATGCAGAAGGGCTACGTCGTGCTTTCCCAAGAGGAGCGCGACAAAGGCTTCGTTAGGCCTGTCCGACGGAGCTACGTCCACGACACCTGCGGCGCTGTGACGACGATGTCCGTCGCGCTCGCCGAGACCTGTGCGCGGGATCCGAAGTTCTACGGCGGGATGTTCTGCGCGACCTGCAAGACCCACTTCCCGGTCGCCGAGTTCGTGTGGGACGGAACTGGCCCCGGGTTCAGCAATCCCCCTGAGCGCGTGGGCTCGTGAGCGCTGCGAAAAAGTCGACGCAGGCGGCCGGTTCGAAGCTGCTGAGCGAGAGAAAGAAGGCGCAGCAGATTTCGATTGGGAAGCGCCTCGCTGCTCGGAAAACGGCGGCGAAGCCAGCGCGGGCAAAGTCGACGCCGGTGGTACCGCAGGCGGATCCGCAGCTGCACCCGGAACGGCGCCCTGGCTGGGTGACTTGGCGCGACCTGATCATGGTCGCATTGCACGCCCAGGAGGAAACCTTCGCCGACATCGTGGCGAGCGTGCCGACTGGTACGAATTGGCTCCACGTTGAATTCAAGCCCCGGGCATGGGCCTCGGAGGGCTGCCCGTTCACGCTGTGGACGAAGGCCCGCGTATATTTCCCGGTCACCGATTGTCTCTCGGAGTGGGTGGGATCGGTGTCGCGGAAGCCCGACGACCACGCGACTCTGCACCAGGGCGTTGAACCGAGCGCGTTGGATTCTAATGGCGGGTGATCGGCTGCCAATCAGCCTCGAGGCTGTCGATACCATCGACCTCTTATGCGAACTGGAGCGGCGCCGCGGTTTGGCTGCTGCTCCGGAGCGCTGCGAATTTTGTGGTTGTGACCGGATCCGACACCCGTCTGCGCGACCCGGGAGGGCGTTTTGCACTGGCCCGGATGGGAACGGTTGCCCGCGGCGTTGCGCTGGGTTCCAGGAGATCAGCGACGATGGAGGAGGCACGTGAGAGAATTTACCAGCCTACGGTTTGCGCTCGTCTGCGCGATCTGGCTTTTGGGGTTGAGCGGCGTCGCGGCGGCCGCGGATCCGGCCTGCAATTTGGATCCGCCCACTGCCGGCGCCACTGATCCAATCACCGGTGACCCCGTCGAGTGGTCGTCCGTGATTGATGCGACGTCAGGTGGTTTTTTCTACTGCACGCCCCAGATCGATCAGTTCGGCGCGAATTATCCGCTTACCGGCTATCCGATGACATGCGAGGTCCGGTGGCTGACCGTGGTTCTGGATTCGCGATCCAGCCTGGCTCCGGGAGAGTACGTCGAAGTCGCTGGGCTCACGTTGCATTGGAATGTCGATCCGGTGTCGATCGCGTGTTCAAACGCCAAGGGAGAGGGGGTGGCCTTTGTCAGGCCGGCTTTGTTTCCCGCCGCGCTCCCCGGGTCGCCATACGTGTCGGATCCGTGATTTGATCGTCGCCTTCTCTGAATTCGGCGTGAGGTTCGAGTGCCCGAAGTAGTTCGGCCCGCGTTGGCTCCGATGGGGCCGCTAGTCAAATACGATGCTCTGCAGCCCGGTATGGTCGAGTGCTGGCTGAACTTGCTGGCGGTCGATTCGATCTGGCCGCTTTGCGGCGTGCCGAATTCGGATCAGCTTGCCGAGATCAGCGATATCTCGCAGACCACGGTCATTGGGTGCCGCGTCGCGGTGGGCCAGAACACGTTTGATCTGGCGGTGTCGCACGATGAGCTGGCTGCAGCCGTGCGTGAGGCGATCGCAAAGGCGGTTTACCGGATTGGGCGGGTACGTCTGGTACCGACACCGCGTTGACGGGCCCTGATCACGCGGCCATCGTGCCAAGCCAAGCGCCTGCGGTGGTTCCGGGGTTGACGGCCACGCCGCCGGAGGCTGCTCAGGCGGTCCACGCGTATCTCACCCGGCTTCAGCCGGGCGCGTCGCGCCACACGATGCGTCAATCGCTCGAGCACCTAGCCAGGCTCGCTACGGCAGGAGAACTCGCCGCGGAGGCCCTTCCCTGGCACCGCTTGCGGTACCAGGACACCGCGGCGCTCCGGGCGGCGCTGATTGATGCAGAGTATCGGCCGGCGACGATCAACGTCCGTTTGGCCGCCCTGCGGGGCGTGCTGCGCGAAGCGTGGCGGCTCGAGTTGATGGCCTCCGATGGGTACAAAAGGGCCAGCGACATCGAGAATGTGCCGGGGAGCACTCTGCTGCGCGGCCGAGCTCTACCGCCGGGCGAGATGGCGGCGCTGTTTAGCCGGGTGCAGAGGGACTCGACGGTTCGCGGGGTCCGCGACAACGCGGTGTTGGCGCTCCTGTACGGTTGCGGCCTACGCCGCGCTGAGCTGGCTCGGGCCCGCCTGGCCGACCTGGATCTGCCGAACGAGACCTTGAAGGTGCATGGCAAGGGCCGTCGCGAGCGCAATGTCGCCGTGGTTGAGGGCGTCCGGGCTGCGCTCGAGGCGTGGATCGAGGTCCGCGGCCGCCGACCAGGAGCGTTGTTTTATGCGACCTCGAAAGGCGGCAAGCTGCTCTACCGGGGGCTGCTCGCCGGGACGGTTCGGCATATCTGCCAACGAAGGGCGGCCCAGAGCGATTTGACGCCTTTTTCGCCGCACGATCTCCGCCGCAGCTGCGCGACGGAGCTGCTTGACCAGGATGTCGATCTCGGGACGGTGAGCCATCTGCTAGGCCACGGGGAGACCGATACGACGCTGAAATATGATCTGCGCGGCGATCGGGCGACCCGCCGCGCCGCTACGCGCTTGCACGTTCCGCATGCTCGGCGGCCTTGATTGGCCGACGATTTTTGGGCACTACTGGCGAGTTTGCCAATCGCCGATGGGAAGGGGGCCAAGGTGGCACGATCGAAGATGACGGCGAAACAGAAGGCGACGAAGGCGAAGGCCGAGAAGGCACGCCGCGTCAAGAAGAAGAAGGCCGCAGCCGAAGCCGACGACGCAGCCGCTGAAGCGGGGTCCGCGGCAACTTCCGCGCCGCCGGGCGATGCGAAGCCCGCGTCGGACCGGTTGAAGCTGCTCAGCGATTCGAACGACAAGCGGATGCGGCACTGGCGCGACCCGAAGTCGCGGCTGCCCAAGAAAAACGGGATCGCTTGCCCCAAATGCGGCGAGGAGCTGTCTGACCGTCACCCCGGCGTGATGCAGCCCGGGAATCCGCCGCGGATGGATATCCGCTGCGAATCCTGCGAATGGCACGGCCGCCGCGTAGCCTGAGGGCCCGGCTGAGGCTCTTCTAGGACCTCGGGCGCGTTTTAGGGATCGAGGGCTGGTGATGACGAGTTTGCGGGTCAATGTCGACATCGACCCGGTTCTCCGTTCGCTCAAGCGTCTGGAGATCGGCCTGGCTCACAAGGCGATCTATCGGTCGCTTAACCGGACGATTGGGGGTGTGAAGACCAATGCGACGCGGGCCGTCCGTCAGGAACTGACGCTCAAGGTCAAGGACATCAAGCGCGATCTGGCGGTGCGTCGGGCCCGGCCGCGTGGCCTCGAGGCGTCCCTCGACATCGCGGTGCGCCCCACTGGGCTGATCAAGTTCCGGGCTCGGGACACGACCCGGGGCGTGACGGTACAGGTCAAGCGGCGTGCCGGTCGCAAGCGGCTCGGGAAGGCCTTCATTGCCACGATGCCATCAGGTCACAAGGGAGTGTTTACCCGGCGGAAGGGTGTCGCCCGGCTGCCGGTCGGTGAACTCTTCTCGACCGCTGTGGGTCAGTACCTCGACGACGAAAGCGTGCTCGACCCGATCGGGGAGGCCGCGCAGGAGCGGTTCACGCGGGAGCTGTCGAGCCAGGTGGACCTTCTACTACGCTAGATTGGATCCGCTCCTGCAGCTTTGCGACGACGGCTGTGATGCACGCGGTGCAGAAGGTGTAGTCGTATTCTCCGTCATCGACCATGACCATCGGCGTCCCGAGCGGCTGCGGCTCCAGGCACGAGTGGCATCCGTCGGGGGTGTGATTGCCGATGAGTTCGCCCGCGATCACGACCACGAGCATTACGGATCGACCACTTGGAACTCCGTGCACTGATCCTCACATCCGTGGCGCTCGCCGGCGACCAAGGCGCCGACGCAGCGCCCGATGGGATTGCCCAGGTAGAGCGCATGCCGGCGACGAGCGTGGGTGCAGAATCCACACGGTTCGTCCAGGTCCACGACTGGCACCGGGATCTTGATACCAGCGGGTGGCTTGATGCTCAGCGCACCGTAGATCCACGCGTCCGTTTTGAGTTTGGCGATGAGTCGATGGAAGTCGTCATCGGTGACGGTAGTCGAGAAGTTGTAACAGCCCTCATTCTCCCAGCAGATGAGTGCGCTTTCGATCATTTCCTTCTCGCGTTCGGTCAGGGTCACGTTGAGGTCCATGGGTGGATGCTACCCCGAGGTGATGATGCCTGCCGCTTATAACATTCGCGTGAGGATCCGCTGGTGGGTGCTGCCGTATCTGTGGCTTTGCCAGGGGATAGTGCTTTGCGGGATCCTGGTGGATCTCGAGCGGGTGCATTCGATCGTTCGGCGTGGGGTGTCGATTGGTTCGAGGAGCGCGGGTCCTTCCCGGGCTTCTCCGGATTGCGGGTAACGCAGAGCGTCGAGGAACGTCTAGTTTTAGGGGGTTTTTAGTGGGGTGTTTCGTTTCGGTTTGGGGCGGGTGCCTTGAAGACTGAGTCGATCGCTCTCTCCAAGCTCCGCCCGTACGTCCGCAATCCCCGGGTCAATGACGACGTGATCGAGAAGCTCGTCGACTCGCTGAGTTTATACGGCTGGCGGCAACCCCTCGTAGTTGATAAGGATTTGACGATCGTAGTCGGGCATGCGCGATTCGAAGCCGCCAAGCGACTTGGCTTCAAGACGGCTCCAGTGCACATCGCGAAGGATCTCAAGCCGGCCCAGCTGAAGGCTTATCGGCTCATGGACAACCGCTCCCGGGAGGGCGGCCGGTGGGATCCGGAGAATCTCGCCCTGGAGCTCGGCGATCTCGAGGCGGAGGACCAGTCGCTTTCGGCGACTGGTTTTGACGACGAGGAGCTACGCGAGATTTTCGGTACGGAGATGTTCGTCGGGATGACAGATGACGATGCGGTGGAGCCCGTGGCGGAGCCGCCAGCGGTTCGAAGCCAGTTAGGCGACCTATTCATTCTGGGCCCGCACCGCGTGGTTTGTGGTGACTGCCGCGTGCAGGACACCATGGCGCGGCTCATGAAGCGCAAGCCTGCGGACATGTGCTTTACGGATCCGCCGTACAACCTGGCGTACGCGGGTTGTCACCACGCGAAGCCACGGAAGGCGATCGCCAACGACAAGATGTCCGACTTTGGGTTTCGGGATCTGCTCAGGCGCGCGTTTTCTTCGCTCGCCGGATGCATGAAGCCAGGCGCGAGCATCTACGTTGCGCATGCAGACATTCAGCTGCTCAATGTGCAGCGCGCCTTTATCGGCGCTGGGTTCAAGCTTTCGGGATGGCTCATCTGGAAGAAGGACAGATTTATTCTCGGCCGCGCGGATTACCACTGGCAGCACGAGCCGATTCTGTACGGCTGGAAAGAGGGCGCGAGCCATCGCTGGAAGGGCACACGGTCGGAATCGACCATCCTCGAGTTTCCGCAGCCGGCGCGTAGCGAGGAGCATCCGACGATGAAGCCGGTGGATCTCGTGGCCCAGCTGATTCGGAATAGTTCAGCCGAGGGTGACGTGGTCGTGGACTCTTTTGGAGGCTCCGGTTCGACGTTGATCGCGTGCCACAAGGAGGCTCGGGCGGCGCGGCTCGTGGAGCTGGAGCCGCTTTACGTCGACGTGATCGTGCGCAGATGGCAGTCCTACACGGGAGAATCGGCCAAGCGGGAAGGCGACGGGACGCTGTTCGATGAACTCCCGCTCGTGCCGGTGACCGTCTGAGTGGCGACCGGCAATTTGCAGCCCGTCCGGGTGATTGCTCGGGTGCTGGTTCTGACCGAGCGGCGCGTTCAGCAGCTGGCGGCGGATGGGATTCTCCCGAAGCCCGCGCGTGGCCAGTACGATTTCATCGAATGCGTGCGGGAGTACGTGCTGCACCAGCGGAAGATCATCGACGAGCGCCAGCCCGGTATGGTTTCGGTTCTCGAGGGGTCGCGCGCGCGGCTGACTGCAGCGAAGGCAGGCCTCGCTGAACTCGACGAGAGCGAGCGCAGGGAGCAGCTGATTCCGGCGTCGCAGATTGAGGACTTTCTCTCGGCGCTTTTTTCCCGCGTGAGACAGGGGATTCTCTCGCTGCCGAGCCGGGTAGCGCCGAGGGCGCATGACGCAAAGACGATCCCAGAAGCGGAAAGAATCATCCTCGTCGGTTGCGAAGAAGCGCTCAAGGAAATCTCCGAGACGCGCGTCCAGTTCACGGCTATCGATCCGGGGAGCGCCCGCGCTCGAGCACATCGCGCGCGCGACGCTTCGGATTCTACGGCCACCGCCTAGCCTCACGCTGAGCGAATGGGCCGACGCGAATCGGATTGTCAGCAAGGGTTCCGCCGAGCCAGGCCCGTGGCGAACGGCTCGCGTGCCCTATATGCGCGAGGTGATGGACTGTTTTACCGACCCACTGGTCGAGCGGATCGTCTGCAAGTTTGCTTCGCAGACTTCGAAGACCGAGGGCGCGGTTCTCAACCCGGTGGGCTACTTCGTCGACCAGGATCCGGCCCACATTCTGATCGTCGAGCCACGCGAATTCGATGCCAAGAAGGTTTCGAAGAAGCGGCTGGCGCCGATGATTCGGGACACGATTTGCCTGCGCGAAAAGATCAAGGACCCGCGTGCGCGCGACAGCAGCAACACGATTCTCGAGAAGGAGTTCCCTGGCGGGAGCCTCACGCTGGCCGGTGCCAATTCGCCAGCTGGGATCGCCGGCGATCCGATTCGGATTCTCTTATTCAATGAGGTTTCGCGCTTTCCGGCGAGTGCCGGTGCTGAGGGCGATCCGGTTGAAATCGGCGAGGCACGAACGACGACGTTTCCCAATCGGAAAATCGGAATGAATTCGTCGCCTACCGACGAGGGTTCCTGCCGGATTTCGAAGGCGTATGAGGACAGCGATCAGCGCAGTTATTGGGTTCCGTGCCCCCACTGCGGTGCGATGCAGACGCTTCGATGGAAGCAAGTTAAGTGGGAGCGCGACGCCGCAGGCGGGCACCTGCCGGAGACGGCGCGGTATTTTTGCTCTGAATGCAAGGCGCCGTGGACTGAGGGCGAGCGCCACGAGGCGGTTCGGCAGGGCGAGTGGCGCGCGCTGGAGGGGAAGCGCTTTGAGGGAACGGCCGGCTTCCATCTCAACGCGCTCTATGCGCCGTGGTCGAATCTGTCGCTTCCGAAGCTCGCGCAGCGCTGGCTGAAATGTCGCCGGCGGCCGTTGATGCGGAAGGCCTTTATCAATACGGTGCTCGCTGAGGAGTGGAAGGAACGGTACGAGACCGTCACCCACGATCTGGGCAAGCGCCGCGAGCGCTACCCGGAGCGCGAGGGCCAGGTGGTTGTCCCCGCCGGCGTGGTGGTGATGACGGCCGGCGTCGACGTCCAGGACGACCGGCTCGAGATTCAGATCAAGGGGTACGGGCTCGAGGACGAGCGTTGGGCGTTGCAGTATCACATTCTCGACGGTGACCCGTCGGCTTCAGCGACGTGGCTGGCGCTCTGGGAGCTGCTCTGCAAGCCGCTCGAGATGGAACGCGGAGGTTCAGATTACCTTCGGGCGACGGCAGTCGACACGGGGTACCACACGCTTCGCGCGTATGACTTCTGCCGGCCCCGGTCGCGGGTTCAGACGGCCGATGGTCGGCTGGCATACGTTTTCGCGATCAAGGGTCAGGGCGGGACGACCGGAGATATCTGGGTTGGGACGCCCAATCGAGCGAACAAGGGGAAGATCCCGCTGTATACGGTGCGGGTCGATCCTGCCAAAGAGGCGCTCTACACGAGCCTTCAGAAAATGGTTGAACCCGGGCCCGGCTATTTTCACTTCCCGCTGGCGGTGGCTGCCGGTAAGAAGTTCGACCAGGAGTACTTCGATCAACTGACGGCCGAGGTGGTCGTTCCCCGCGAGGATAAGCGGGGCTTCGAGAAGCGCGTCTGGGAGCTGCGCTCCGAGGGTCGGCGCAATGAGGCGCTGGACACCTCGAACTATGCCGACGCGGCCTTCTATGGGCTCTGCCGGATGGGTTTCGATATCGAGCGCGAGTTGGTGAAGCTCGGGCTGGAAGGTCCGCCGGCGCCGCCTGCGCCGGAGGGCACGAGCTCTACGGCACCGTCCGCTGAGCCGAAGCGGCGCAAGCGACCTCGCCGTGGATGGGAACCCGCGAAACTGTGAGGCGCCGTGATGGCCTGGACGCAGACAGATATTGACAGGCTCGATGCGGCGATCGCGAGTGGTGAACTCACGGTCCAGCATTCCGACGGCCGGCGGATCACGTATCGGAGTATCGGGGAACTGAAGGCCGCTCGCGCGATGGTTCAGCGCGAGGTGAATCCGCCGACGGCACCGCGTCAGCGGCGGATCATTACGCGACCGGGGTGGAGTTAGCGTGGCGGCTCGACGCAGGGTTCTTCTCTACGATGCCAATGACAAACCGATCCCCCTGGCTTCCGGCTGGGATGCCTCGAGTCGTGGCACCCGTGCGACGCACTGGAGGGCCACATCCGAGAGTATCAATGCGTTGCTCGCCGGTGAGGGGAGTACGCTTCGCGAGCGCAGCCGCGACGAGTTCCGTCGGAATCCGTGGGCGTCTGCAGCCAGCGCCACGCGCGTTTCGAACCTCGTGGGTGATGGGATTCGCCCGAAACCCGATACGGAGGACGACGATTTCCGGCGCGAGATTCTCAGCGCGTGGGACGAATGGATCGATCAGTGCGACGTTGATGGCACCTCGAGTTTCTATGGGCTTCAGGCTCTGACGGCGCGTGGGGCGTTTGAAGGTGGCGACGGGTTGATCCGGTTTCGGCCACGCCGACCCGAGGACGGGATCGCCGTTCCGCTGCAGCTCCAGGGTCTCGAGGCCGAGATGCTGGATCACACGAAGAACCAGTCGCTTCCCAATGGTGGCGTCATCCGGGCGGGTGTCGAATACGACGCGATCGGGCGCCGGGTCGCTTACTGGCTTTTCCGGGACCACCCCGGCGAAGCGGTCCGGTTTCGCGTTGACACCACATCGGTTCGGATCCCGGCCGATCAAGTCGTCCACGTTTTTCATGTGCTGCGTGCCGGGCAGGTGCGGGGTATCCCGGGACTCGCGACAGTTTTGGCGATGCTCCACGAGATCCGCGAAGTCGACGATGCGCACGTTCTGAAGTTCAAGATTCAGAATCTTTTTTCGAGCTGGGAAGAGGTTCCGGGCCCCGATTCGGATAGCGTGCTCGACGGGGTCGGCGAGGTCGGCGACGTCGACGAGGACGACGTCCCGACGACTACGGTTGCTGCCGGTCAGCATGTGCTTATGGATCCGGGCCACAAGGTGAGTTTTAGCAGTCCGCCGAAGGGCGCCAGCGACTACGCAGACTTCATGCGGACCAAACTGCATGCGGTTGCCGTGGGTGCGGGTGCGACCTACGAGCAGATTTCGGGTGATAGAAGCGACGTAAATTTCAGTTCGATTCGGGCTGGCTTGATCGATTTTCGCCGATCGATGGATCAGATCCAGTCCCACGTTCTGATTTTTCAGCTTTGCCGGCCCATCTGGCGACGCTGGTTTGAGACCGCGGTGCTCGCGGGTCGGATCAAGATTTCGCCCGAGCGACGAGCCGAGATGCCCAAGCTCCTGCGGGCGAAGTGGCAACCGCCGGGCTGGGAGTACGTGGAGCCCGAGAAGGATATCCGCGCGGCCGTGCGACGGATTCGCGCGGGGCTCTCGAGTCGTGCGATCGAGGCGGCCAAGCGTGGGCTTGATGTCGAAGACCTGGACCGGCAGATTGCGGCCGATAATCTGCGGGCGGAGAAGCTGGGACTAATTTTGGACAGCGACCCGGGTTCCGATTCAGATGGAGCGGCGCGAGCCGCCGCACTGACGGATCCGGGCGACGGCGCAGCCGGGGAGGATGGCAGTGGTGGTTCAACCGGGGCACCCGGGGACGCCGGCGAATCCGGGAACGTCGCCGCCTGATTCACGCGCCGACCTCGCTCTGCGGATTTACAACCAGCCGCTTCTGCTCGAGCAGTCTAGGTTCGAAGCGATGATGGCGTTGCTCCGGCCCGAACAGACGGCTGGTGCTGCAGACGCATTCTTTTTTATGTTCGAGGATCCAGAGCCGCAAGACTTCGACGTCCGCGATGGGATTGCGTGGATCAAGGTCCATCGGTCGTTTCTACGGCCGCGCACATATAACCGGATCCGGATGCAGCTCGACCAGGCCGTTGCAGCGCACAACGTCCGGGGCATTTTGCTCGATATCGACAGCCCAGGCGGTGAGGTGACCGGGCTTTTCGATTTGTCCGATCACATCTTCGAGTCACGCGAGGCCAAGCCCATTTGGGCGATCGCAAACGACAACGCGTTTTCGGCTGCATACGCGATTGCCAGCGGAGCACACCGGATATCGATCACCCGGACCGGTGGGGTTGGAAGCGTTGGCGTGATGGCCATGCACGTCGAGTTCTCGAAAATGGACGAGCGGATCGGTGTTACGTACACGCCGATTTTCTCGGGCGAGCGCAAAGTAGATTTGATCGATACGGAGCCGCTAGGTGATACCGCTCGCACGCTGCTCCAGGCGGAGGTGGATCGTCTCCGCGAGTTATTTGTGGAGACGGTGTCGCGCAATCGAGGCGTTTCTGCGGAAGCCATCCACGACACAGAGGCGGGTGCGTTTTTCGGGCCCGGCGGCGTGCCGCTACTGGCCGATGCCGTGGAGAATATTGACCAAGTTTTCGAGGAGTTCCGCAGTTCAATCGAGACCGGCGGGGCAAGCGCCCTTGGCCAGTCAATGAAGGAGCAAGCGATGGTGGATCAAAAGGCGAAGGGAAAGACCGAGAAGCCCGCAACCGACGCAGCAGCCACAGACGCCGCGGCCGACGCCGCAGCCACAGCCGCGGCAGACACTGCAGCCGCAGCTGCCGCACAGGACAAGGGCGCCGCCGTGGTGGACATCGCGACCGCCCGCGCCGATGCGCACAAGGAAGGTGCCGCGCAGGCGACCAAGGATGCCGCGGAGCGGACGTCCGCAATCCGTCAGGCCTGCGATTTGGCCGGGTGCCCGCAGCGGTTCGGCGAGTTCCTGGATTCGGATCTCTCGGCCGAACAGGTCGGGACGAAGCTTCTGGCCGATCGCGCAGCCGGCGGTGGCCCGGAAGTCGCAGGACAGCACGGTGCGGCCGGTAGTTCCGCTGCCGAGCCCGTGATTGACACGGCCGCGGTTTACGCCAACCGCCGGATGCCTGCCGGGAGCTGATCGGTCGGCTGCCCGACTGCTGTAGGAATTCCATAGCGACGGCCTAGATTGGCCGCCGCTGTCTATCTCAACGAGGAGATTGCCATGACCATCACCGAAAAAACGCATGCCGGCGAGTTCATTCTTTCCGAGGCGCCGGGATCCCTTTCCCGCGAGCAGATCACGGTCGTTTCCGGTCAGAATCTCGTGGCTGGCGCGGTGGTTGGAATTGTGACCGCGTCCAGCAAATACGCCGAGTACGACAACGGTTTGGTCGACGGGACCGAAACGGCCGTCGGTGTTCTGTTTGATGCCGTCGATGCTTCGTCTGCGGATGCTCCGGGCGTCGTGGTTCGCCGGCTCGCCGAAGTCAGTCTGGGCAAGCTCGTCTGGGAGGGGACCGCGTCCCAGGGCGACAAGGACGCGGGCGTTGTCGATATGGCGAACGATTACGTCATCGCACGCTAGGGGAATTTCCCCGCTGTAATTCATGCAAGTAGTTCACGAATGGCGCGGGTGCTTTGGCTCGCGCGGCTTTTCCTTTGCACGATTGGAGGTCCACCATGCCGCCCCTGCTCGATGTTTTTTCCGGGAGTGCGTTTTCGACGATCACTCTCACAGACGCTGTCAACAAGATGCCCTTCATTCCCGGGCGCGCCGGGAGCCTCGGAATTTTCGAAGAGTTCGGAGTTTCGACCACGTCCATCATGGTCGAGGAAAAGAACGGGGTTCTGTCCATGATTCCGACGACCCTGCGCGGGGCGCCGGCCACTCCGAATATCACCGGCAAGCGGAAGGCCCGGTCGCTCGCGATTCCGCACCTCGCATCGGAGGACACCGTCCTCCCGAACGAGGTGCAGGATGTGCGCGAGTTCGGCCAGGAGAACCAGCTGCAGGCCGTGCAGACGGTGGTGAATGGTCGCCTTCAGGAGATGACGTCGAAGCTCGACGCGACCCTCGAGCATCTGCGGATCGGCGCCCTCAAGGGCACGATTCTGGACTCGGACGGTTCGACGGTGATCTTCGATCTCTTCGCCGAATTTGGCGTCAGCCAGATCACGGAGAAGGACTTCACCTTCGACACGGCGGCGGATGGCGATGTCCGCACGATGTGTCACGCGATCACCCGGGAGACCGAGGACG
>SDBV01006622.1_pt1 | contig 16004 bp, 12 predicted proteins | sample 2277081 | NCBI WGS metagenome assembly SDBV01 (sample SAMN10402039, study PRJNA504765) | marine sediment metagenome | isolation source: marine sediment core GS10_PC15, 223 cmbsf | place: Arctic Ocean: Southern Knipovich Ridge | collected 2010
GCTTGACGCCGAGGCTGACTTGGACAGTTACTCACCTGACCTCGACCGTTATAGTGCTAAAGGCTTCCAAAACCTCACCTTCGAAAAGTTTAAGTTTCGTAATGGCGGAGGCGGTAGCTATCACATTGATTATGACGAAATCCGATTGGGCACCTCGTACGACGACGTGACGCCTAGCACCTCGGGGCCCAACCGCATCTGGGAGGGCGGCACCGGCTTGTGGAGTGCTGCCAACTGGAACGACGGCGTCACCGGTGGCCACACGCCGGCTACCGGTGCCAACTTTATCATCGACCACGCCATAGGCAAGAGCCGGCAGAAGATAGAGCATAGCGGCGGCATCATGACATATTCAGAGCTGGCTAAAAGCGCCCGGGACCTGGACCAAAAGCCGCGTCCTATCCTGGCAGAAGTTGAAGAGATAATGCGAAACTACCAGGAAAAGACCGCCCCAAAAGAAGACACCTCAAAGAGTTAATGTCTACATAAACTCCACTACCTACCAAGTCAATGGGATAAATGTAAGCAGTAACCTAGTTTGTGTTTACATTAACCAGGTTTATGCTAGCAGTAATCCCTATAGTAAAGTAAAGTAAAGTAAAGTATATGTTGTTGATAGTTTCTGCTAACATTAATGAAGTCATTTATTGTTAGCAACTGCTGTCTTAAAAGAAACGTTACATATTAAAGGACGGTTATACCACCCCCCATAGTTCTCTGTAGGTGGAGGGGGGGGCCTCTTAGAATCACACCCCTCGACCCTGTGGTAAGCCCACGCGGACAATTTTTTAATTTCCCACTCGTAGAACTCAACAAAACTGTTAATAATGAGGCTAGAACAGGCTAATAATGATACTGAATACTGACAACTTAATCTATATAGGGAGCGAAGAGGTGCGGGTGGCGGCGATAGCGATAATCGTATTCATCGGGTTGTTCGTGATATTTTTCTCGATTTGGGTTCATAAGGGGGGAAAGAAATGATGCTTAGGGAGGCGGACGGCCCCTTCTTTTTTAGTGGGCTTCACACAATCCAACGCAGCGAGGAGGATTTGATGGTCAAGAAGCGTGAGCGGAATAGTTTCCTGACGCCGTTGGTTGTAGAGGTGATGCCTTCTGGCAAGCGGTTCAAGCTCTACAACGACTTCATTTATCTATGGAAGCGTAAGTATATCGAAATTCATATCAAGCGAGGATTCGAGACTGACTTTGCTTCTATTCCCCGGATATTCCGATGGCTAATATCTAAGCTCGGTCGATACAATAAACCCGCAGTCGTTCACGATGCGATATACCAAAATGTCGTCCCTGGCCATGTGTTCACCCGGGCTGAGGCTGACCTATGCTTCCGGGACGGGATGGAAGACTTCAAGGTGGCGAAGTGGAAGCGCCGGCTGATGTATTGGGCGGTGCGGATTGGCGGATTTATGGCGTGGAGGAAAAGATAGGATGCCTAAATTTCATTACAAAGACAACTGGTATTTCGAGAGGCTAGAGGATGGAAGTGTGATGATTACTCATCCCGATGGTCCAGGGCTCAATTCAGAACCCGAAGAGTTCATTATTGATGCTGATTCGTGGGCTTCGATAGTTGCGCACGTTTCATCCCGGGGTGAGAAAGCAGATACATTCAGAGAGGCGAGTTTGTTCCACGCCGGAAAAGAAGTTCAGGTAATTGACAGTGAGGGCGTCGGAAGAGTCGAGGATATTCTATGAAGACACTTGGCAAGGTTTTAAGATATCTCCTTCTGCGGATGTTCGAGGGGATCATCACGGGGATATTTATTAGCGTTGGAGCTGCGATTGTTTTCGCTGTGCTCTGGTATTACTACAGCGATATGATACTCGGCTTCTTTGGTTAAGGAGGTCTAATGCCTCTCTACGAATACGAATGTTCAAAACACAGTGGTAAACCGGTGCGCTTCGAGCAGCATCGGCCTATGAGCGAGTCCTCGCTGCCGTCTCCTTGTCCTCTGTGTGGCGAGGATTCGCAGCGTATTATTTCCTTAACTCACTGGTATATGGGCTGGAAGTTTCTTAAAGATAAGTCAGAGAAGTCTCCCGCGGCTCCTACCGATGCCGGCTATCACCCGGAGTGGGACCAGGCTTATGCACCTTAATTTATTATGGTAACTAATATAGAAAGAACAAAAGAAACAGACGAGGATATTCGGAGAAAGGCTCAAATATTTCCTGACTGGTGGATTGAGACTGTGCTCGGCGGTAAGCTATGGCGTAAACAAATAGCTATCGCTCAGTCTACCTTCTATTATCCCAGGACAACAGTTCAGAGCTGTGAGGCTATCGGGAAAAGCCATGTCGCCGCCCGGATAGCACTGGCGTTCCTCTATAACTTCCCCCCTTGCACTGTCATTACTACGGCGCCGACTAACAGACAGGTCGAGGATGTCCTGTGGCGTGAGATTAGACTTGCCTTCTCCCAGGCTAGATTCCCACTAGACGGCAATCTGACCCGGAAAGCTCTTGATATAGCTGAGGACCACTTCGCAGTCGGCTTCGCTACTGACGAACCTGAGCGTATGCTCGGGTATCATAATGTGAATGTTCTGGTGATTGGGGATGATGCCGCCGGTCTTTCCGATGATATCCTGCGCGCTATTGAGAATCCCCTGTCTACCGGTAATACTCATGAGCTCCTGCTGTCAAATCCTACTCAATCAGTGGGCGCTTACCGCGAGACATTTAAGTCAGACCTCTATAAGAAATTCCATATTTCAGCATTTGATTCACCGAATCTGTCCACCTTCGGTATTACCCAGGAAGATATCGAATCGGGAGAATGGCAGAAAAAGTGGGGCGGCCAACAGCTTCCCTATCCCCAGCTCGTCAGCCCACAGAAAGTTGCGGAGCGCTATAAGGAATGGGGAAAGGGCTCTTATCTGTATGTCGTCTTTGTTCTTGGTGAGTTTCCGGATGCTGGCGTTAATAGTCTCTGCCGGCTTTCGGACATTGAGCTTGCCATGTCGAGGGACATAGACCGAAAGGAATATGAGAAACAGCTTCGAGTGGCTGCTCTCGATGTGGCAAGATATGGTGACGATGAGTGCTGCTTCGCCTGTCGGCAGGGCAATAAGGTCTTTGAACCTGTTACCTGGGGGCATCAGGAGTCAACCTACTCAGCCGGTAGAACGGCTAGGCTTATCAGGGAATATAGACCTGTCAGAACTTATGTTGATGTCGTTGGCCTCGGCGCCGGCGTCTATGATATTCTGAAAAAGGAAATAGGCACTGAGTTTAAGATTATTGAGTTTGATTCCGGGAAGCAGGCACTAGATAAAGAGCGGTATCTAAATCGTAGGGCGGAAGGTTTCTGGCTGTTTAATCAGAAGCTTACCGACGGCGAACTGGACTTGCCTCAGTCGGAAAAGATGAAGGCTCAGTTATCCGATATCCGCTATACTTATACGCCGAGGGGGTTACTTCAGATAGAGAGCAAGGAAGATGCTAAGGACAGAGGTAGTAAATCTCCTGATGTTGCCGATGCTGTTATGATGACTTTCAATACCAAGAAGGGTAGCGGCGGCCCCACTGTATATCGAGTTTAAGGAGTGCGCTATGGTTTTACTCAGGTCAACTAACTCAGCAACTAGACTCGACCCTAATTATCAGTTGGTTCTCGACAAAAAGCAGGAAATGGATGGCAGCGGACTGTTCAAGCGTATGGATGCAGACGCAAAGATGGCACAGCTTGATCCTTATGTTATGAAAAACCTTGACGGCCAGCCGACGCCCGATGTTATCAATGTCACGATGAATGAGGCAAAGGTTTTTCTCGACAAAAGTGGCGCTATAATGAGCGGCGCTAATATGCAGCGTATCATCAAAGGTAAAGAACTTTCTGATAAAGATACCACCACCATAGAGAATTTTTACGAGGATATTTATTACGCCAACGATTTAATGCTGGCCAACGCCGTCGACATTTCACTATATGGATTCCTTATTGAGCAGATACTTTTGCGAGGTGCTATAGCAGCTCGTTGCCTGATGAGAACTGATGGCGATAGGTTTATTCCTGATATTATGCCACTTGATACCAGGCATTTCTTTTATGAGAAAGATTCTCAGGGTATGATATGGGGTGCCCCCGAAACCACCAAGACAAAGGCTCAGATTGAAAGAGACTTTGGAATCGTAATCAGAGCTCCTTACGCCCTACTCTCCGACTTCTGGGACGACAGGGTTAATGAGATTTACATAGCAAGCCAGCTTTATAAAGGGGGTTCTCAGACTAATGATGCAGTAAAGTATCCGGAGAGGCCGAGAGAGCATGGTTTAGGTTATCCGCCTCTCGTTTTTATGAAATCAGGAGCCGGTCTGCACACCCTTATGGATATCGGCGGACTGAAGTTCCAGGGCGAAAGCATCTTTGCCCCGAATAGAGGGCTGATTCCTGAACTTCACCGGGCAGCCAGTATCATGCAGACCCTCACCGCGATGAGCTTCGAGGGTTCTTATGAGTATGAGAGCGATGAGGGAGCCGAAGCAGGCCAGCCAAGTCACCCGATACATGGACTCCGAAAGATTATACCTGTAGATAAGGGGGGCGGCTTCAGGTTAATCGAGATAAGTGATACCAAGAACGCCACAAGGCTTCTCTATAATATGCTGGTAGGGGCTTTACAGCGAGGCGGACTCTCGAATGTAGAATTTGGTAACCTTACTTTCCCTCTGTCTGCGGTAGCTATCAAGAAGTTGCAGGCCACGAAGGATGCCATCTTCATCCCGAGGCTGAACGCTATAGCTCTCTTCTACCGGGCTTTGTCCCAGATGATAAAGAAACAGTATGTTCAGGCTGGATATCAGGTTGAGGTAGGCGAAGAGGGATACGAGAGGGAATACTCAACAGCCGAAATCGACAAGAAGTTTAATACTAAGTATGAGTTTCATACAACTTCTCCTGAGACGGATATAGCAAATACAGCCGTCGGCCAACAGCAAATTGCTCTAGGAATACCGAGGCGTTATGTGTATGAAAACACGCTTAAAATAGCTGATGTCGAAGGATTGATTGATGAATCAAGGGATGAGAAGGCAGAGGCAGGGGATATCGCTATTACTCTCTATCGCCGGCTGAAGAGCCTGGCTGATAAGGATGGTAACTATGACAAGGCTTCAGGGAAAGATTTAGAAGCCGACTTTATTCTAGGTCAATTAAAGATGGTTCTCCGGGATAGGGCGTTGGGAGGCACTATGGGTTTGCAACCGGCTAAGGGCGGTATGGGAGGGGGCGAAAGTATCAAGCCGTTGGTAAATATATTCGATAAGCAAGGCGGTGGACCGAAGGTGAGCCCACAGGGAGATGAAGAGTTTGTTGAGCCCGAGGAATCTGAGAAGAGAGCGGAACGCAGGGAAACAGTAGTCCGGAGAAGTAGAGCGGAGGTATAACAATGGTTGATACACTCAAAGAGGCCGAAGCGCAAATCCGTGAAGCTATGAAGCCGCCGCAGATTAATCAAGGAAATGGTTTCAGCCCCGGTATTCAGGGGCTAAGGCTGACAGCAAACAAGCGTAAGCTGAATAGGCAACTACCTAGAACTATTCAGGCAAGGTAAGATATGGTAACTGAAACCCAGAAAACAGGATACTGGCGGAGAAATCCAGACGGCACTAGGGAATGGATAGAGGCTGAATTACAACCCAAGAGCCCTAAACCTCAGCCGGAATTGGCTTTGGGGGATGTCCTGGTAGAACCTGAAGTAGAAGAGCCAGAGCCAGTAGAGCCGTTCCCAGCTCCGGCATTGCCAGAGGCAGTTGAATTAGAACCGCCTTCGGTTGATTTGAAAGAGCTAGCCACGCTCTTCAACATATCAGCCAGCAGGTTCGTCAGCTCCGAGCAACTGACTGATTTGGCATTGCCCCTAGAAGAGAGGGTTGCCGTCTGGAAGATTCCTTATGAGCAGTATCTCACATGGGAGCAGGCAAGATTACTAGGCTTTGATGTCCCTGAAGGTAGTGTAGTCAGGATGACCCCGATGGCTGAAGGTGAGCCGTCGTTCTTCCTTATAGCTGAACCACAAACTCCTGAAGTTGATGAAGAGTTGGAGAAAGTTCTCCGCGAAGTCTACCCCGAAATGTATGACCCGACTCGCAGCTTCGGATATTCTATCGACGAAATCCCGGCTGCGGTCATTGAGCAAATTCGCTACGAGTTGACTAATAACTATGGGCGCTTCGTCGAGGGTTTGTTTGGTAGGGTAGGTCAAGTTGCAGGAGAGAACATTCTCAAGAGGCTTGGGGTAACTGAGGAAAATATTCTGCTGGCACTGGACCATCAAGAACAAGAGGTTAGGATAACCACTTTAATACAGGATGTCTTCCCAGATACCCAAAATATAGAGGACTTTGGGAAGCTACTTGAAGCTGACTTTGACCTCTTCATTGAGAGTATGCAGACCGGTGGCAGCTCTCGCGAGAAGCGACAGTTGCTTGAGATTATGGGATATAAGCCTGAAGAGATTAACCGGATATTCAGCAGGCAAAGAATGGCGGTAGAGGTCGATGGAACCAGGCAACTTCTTACTATCGATGTAGAGAATCAGGCGGCCTACGATGCCAGAGGTAATTATGTTGGCAAATATAACTCAGCCACAAGAGAATTTACTCGAGCTCCGGAAGAGAATGTGGCAAAGAACTTCTGGGACTGGACCATGTTTCAGTCGAGGACACTGTGGGAGCAGGGTGAGAACTTCTTCCTGTCTGTGTTACCAGAAATAATTTATGCGGATATACCGGAGCCGACAATAGAGCATGGCTGGAATCAGGACTTAGTGGACTACCTGAATGAAACCAACCGCCAGCAGAGGGAAAACTTCAGGTGGCTCTATGGTCAGAACAAGGTCGAGTATGAGGATTGGGTAAGAAAGCATCCTGAACTGCTGGCGCCTGTGGATTATCAAGAGGGCGCTTATCAGCATCCGGAATTACTGAAAGACCCGAGCTACTATGTATATGAACTGGCAAACATCGTGCCGTTTATAGTAACGGCTACCGGCATGGCGATTGCTACCGGAGGCGTGGGGCTTCCTGCTATGATTGGGATGGCAGCTATAATGGCTCCTGTTGAAGGTCAGGTAGTCTACGAAGAATTGATAAACGCCGGCGCTCCTGAAGATAAGGCTGCGCCTCTAGCTGCTTTTGCCGGTGGGATTATTGGGGCGCTGGAAAGTGCTGGCAGGATACCGCTACTCAAGCAGGCAAGTCCTTTTCTATTTGGGCTATTCAAGAAAAGGGCGGCTTCCGACCTGGCTAAGAGGACATTGTTTGAAACAGTTAAGAAGTTTGGCAGAAACTTCACGCTTATCCATGCGGCGGAGGTAGCAACGGAGGTTTCTCAGGAAGTAGTTAGCAATGCGGCTGTAAGCATCTACGATGAGAACAGGAGCCTCTTAGACAATTTACCCGATATAGCGGTTAAGACGGCGGTTGCTACTTTGTTACCTGCAGGGTTAGGAGCCGGTGTATCGGTCAGGATGGTTAAGCCGGCAGACTTGAGCGGCTTAACTGATGTCGCGAAGAAAGCTAGGGGCTGGCTTCAGGACAATAAGGGCAACTGGTATGAGGCGGTAAGAGAAATTCACAGGGGAGAGAGGGGTGCTATTGGGGAGCCTGAAGAGATTAGACCAAAGGTTCTCACACAGCAGATTTGGGATGCTATGCCAGTGACCGACAGAGCATTACTAGCCAAGCACGCAAGGCTGGAAGGAAAGGTTGGTTCTAAGGCATGGAAAGATTTAACCAGCAAAGAGCAGGATGCTATAAGGTTGGCTAGAGAGGAAATTGCACCAACAATCCCTAAAGCGGAACCGGGTGCTCCTGAAGCTGGTGTCCAGGCAGCAGCATTTGGTGTTGAGGAAAAGGTAGTCAGACCGCTGGGCAAGGGCGAATTAGTTCAGATTTCAATGGATGACCAGCTCAAGCTTGACCAGGCTAGGCAAGCTGTCGAGGAAACAACAGAGGATAAAGCAGCTTACGAAGCGCAGCAGGAGATAGTCGGTTTACAGGTATCCCATGAGACTGACCCGGTAGCACAGAAGCGTATCTGGATTGGTAAGGATAAAAAAGGCAGGGACCTGTATAGAGGACTGGATTTCTTTATCTCTCTTAAAGAGCAAGAGTTTCCTGAATACTTTACACTCAAGCAGGCTAAAGCACTATATCCTGGTCTTACTGAAGATATTTACTCACAACCTGGCACTCCACAATATAACAGAGTCCCCAGGGATGTAGCCCTGGACGACATGACTAAAGAGTTCGGCATGACTCCCGACGAGATTGCTGATAGGGTAATGGCAATCCGCAGAGAGAAGAGACAGATAAAGGCTTTAGAGAATGAGATTAAAACTCACTATTCAGGTAAGCCGCTAGAGGTAACTACCGAGCCGACTACTACGGAAATAACGACTAACCTGGCTACTACCGGACAACCGAAGCTAACAACCAAGCAGATAACGCGCACACTGGATTTATTCGGCAAGTATGTTGAGAGTTCATCGGTTATAGATGCCTGGGAATTAACCAGAGAATTAAGGAGCGAGACAAGAACCGCCCGGGCCGAAAGCCTTAAAGCTAGAGCTCAAGAGCTTATTGTCGAACAGGGTATGCCTACTGAAGAGGCAATGAATCAGGCAATCAGAGAGACAATGGCTGGTGAGTTGCCTACTATACGGACTGATTATCTGTCTGACCTGACGGACAAGATGAGGGCAGTTCTTTTCAACAAGGTTTATAAACTGCTTAAAGATGAGCAGTTTGAATTGATGTCTACTATCACAGCCCTGACCAACGCATTAACCGGTAAACCAATACCAAGACAACCCGGGCCTACTGGTAGGTCTGCTTTCACAAGATTGCAGCGAGTCTTCGGCGACCAGCCCAAAGTCCTCAAGGCGTTAGAGAAGATGGCTGAAGAGAAAAAGCCGTTGGAGGATGTTGTTGAAGGTATCTTCCATGAGGTAGGTAGAGAGCCAACACCGATTGACCAGGAAGCGGCTGATTATCTAAGGAAGCTATTGGGTATTCCCTTCGGATACAAAACTCTGTTAGAGCCAGAGTTTGAAGCTCCTGTCGTTACGGATATACGAACTTCGGCTGACTTAGAATTTGCGAAAGCGGAACTTGAACTTGGCCGGCAATTAGCAGAGGGCGAACTTACTTTTGACGAATATCAGTTAAAGCGCATGGAGGCTAGAGATAAGGCATATCCAGTAACGCCCCCACCAAGATTTGACCCGCCGATTGATAAAGCCTTCAAGCAACCACCTATGTTCAGCTTCATGGAACAGAGTATGTTAAATCGGGTATTGAAAGAGTTATTATGGTCTCCGCTTGATATAGGTAACTTCCTCAGAGCTAATAAGGCTTCATTCGATAACTCATTCTTGAGACAATCAAAGGCTCTAGCTGGCGGGCATCCTGTCGTAGGTTTTCAGGCACACACCACGGCTTGGCAATGTATGTTTAGCCAAAAACACACCGAGGCAGAGTGGGAGTTAATAACGAGAGACCCTGACTTTCAAGTATACGACCAGATTAGGCAGGATACAGGACATGACCCTCTTCGTGTGCCAGCTTTTGCGGGAGTAAAGGGGACAGAACGATGGAGAACTGCTGAGGAGTTTGGGTTTCCTACAGTAGAAAGGCTAATCCCTAGACTTACCCAAAAGATACCTTATATTAAATATTCAGAAAGAGCCTTTTCGGCTGGCACAAATAAGATGGTCTGGGGTGTTTGGAAGCAAAAACTAGAATGGTCAAGGCGATATTCGGAGAAGATAGCTTCTGGGGAAGTAATACTCAAAGAAGGTGAAGCCTTTGACATAATCCAAGAGATGACTGACCATCAGGCGATGTTGGGTGATATGATTCAAAGAGCTAATCTACGGAGGTTCTCAGGACTAGCTCCTGCTATGAACGCCTTCTTCTTCGCTGCCAGGTCAAAGATTGGTAGGTTTTTAGCTCCTACACATTTGATTGGTATTACTATCCGACAGGGGAAGGTTAGCTTTAATCCTCGTATAATAAAAGAGGCGTGGAGGGACTTTCTCTTAACAAATGCAGAGATAGCTGGGGTTATGTTTCTGGGTTCTTGGCTCGGCTTGTGGGAATTAGAAGATGACCCACGCAATGCGGAGTTTATGAGTGCTCGTATTGGTAATACTAGGATAGACCCTTGGGCTGGTCAAAGACAGTTTGTTGTTCTATACACTCGCCTCGTTACTAAGACTGGCATAAGTTCAGTAACTGGTGCTGAATATGATGTGAATCCTGAAGGTGCTGTGCTGAATTTCATCACAAATTCCCTGTCACCACTTGCCGCCGCTATGCTGGAATTTTACACTGGGAGAAACTTTATTGGGGGAGTAATAGATTTTGCCGATAAGAGATACTGGATTGAGAAAATAACTCCCTTTGCAATCAATGATGTTTGGGAAGCTACTGAGGAAGATTGGCGTATGGGTGTCGCAGTTACTATACCAGCAATTTATGGTGAGGGTGTCCAGACTTATACAGGCGATTGGGAAGAGAACTTTACTAAACTTGGCTTGCCTAAATATCTTGAGAATACCGCCTATGGATTAACTGAGCCAAAATATGATACATCAGACTTCTGGACAGATACCTCATCACAGTTCAAGGGTGTTGACCCGGCTACACTAACAGCAGAAAAGGGATTTCCTCCATACATAAGAGCCATTGCTGAAGCTAGGATTATCAATGAGCATCTAAACGCTCTGCCAAATGAGAAGCTAGTTAATCTTAATGCTGACCCAGCTTTAGATGAACCTACTTTTGGCGAATATCGTAAGATGTGGGCGGATAGGGAGAAGCTGGTTGCTGCTGGTGATGAGGCTGAATTAACTAAGCGAGAGCTACAGCCAGATGGGAAATACAAAAAGGTTACTTATAAAGGAGAGGATGCTCTTAAAGCCTTTGACCAAGATGAGAGAACCAGTAGCGCTGAAAAGGGTAATTTCTCACAAAGGCAGTTTGCTTTGCTCAATGAATACTGGGCAATAATTGATAAGAAGGAGCAATCTGAGTTTCTCAGGAAACACAAAGATGAGATAGGAACCAACTTGCGACAGGACTGGCTAAGGAGCCACTTAAAAGAAAATGCTCAACTGGCTGTCTGGGGACAGGCAAAGATACTCACCAAGGAAGCCTTTACCGAATTCAATAGGCTTGTTAGAGAGCTGGACATACCAGATAGTGCCTTGCCTGAACTTACTATTCCACCTGAAACATCGTGGGATACCCACATAGCCTATGAGGAAAAGGTAGACGAGGGAGCTCATAATAGCGTGGCTGCATCATTACTATTGCTGAAAGACCACCTGGCCGCCGAGGAAGCAGGGGTTCAGTCCTATGTGGATTGGAGAACGGAGAGCGGCAACCCTCTAACCTTGTCTGATAAACAAGTAGAATACTTGCAGCTTAGAGTTGATAACCAGCGCTTATATGATGACTTGGAAGCAGCTCAGGACATTGCTATTAAGGCAGATAGGGACACGGCTGTAGCGGCTGTCAGGGCTACCAAAGTGGGGGCTGAGACATTCCACGATATAGAGCGCAGGGTTGAGGCGATGGGCAATGGGACTCGAGAAGCCCCTATACCTGATGAAGTTGTCAATGCCTTCGTTGAACACATGAGAATAGTTGACGAGACAAGCGGTAACAGTGCCGAGGCGAAACTCAACAGGTATGATAACTCAGACCTCAATGAATATCTGATGAATGAGGATTATCATGGGAAGAGTGCTGCCGAAGTGCTAGACGAGAATAGGCAATACCTTGACAATTACCTTGTTCCCAGGTGGCGGATAGAGGTTGAGTATCGCGATGAGGATGCTGAGTATGATGATATCCCTGAAGATGACAGGGAAGCTAGAGATGCTTACCTTGCAGGTGAGGGTCTTGAGGGCGCTGAACTTCAAAGAAGGATTGACTATCGCCATGATAGGCGCCGGAGCGAAGCCCTTGAAATGTCCAACAAGATAACTGGTGAGAGATTCCCTCTTGACCAGGTTGAGAACTTTGTCGGCTACTACGAAATTGAAATTAAAGGTAAAAGGCAAGAGAGATTCTTAGTGGAAAACCCAGAGTTTGCTAATGCCATGCACAATATAGCTGGCATAGATATACCTAAGCCAGAAGATGTGCCGGCAGTTCAATATGACGATATATACGATGAGTGGAAGGATGAGTTCACAAAACTCGAGGGCTTGGCTGATAATGAGTCTAAGTTCTACATTGAAGATGTAGCTACAAGGGATGCTGCCCGGCAAGCCATGAGGTTTGATACTGAGGGGAAATATACAGCGTTCGGGCTGGCCGAGATGAAACGCAATGCTTATGGTGAGTTTGTGCCTATCGAGTATACCGACCCTCAAGCTGTAGGCAATCCGATTGAGGATTATGTTGCCTACTACAAAATCATAGGCGAGGGCAAGCCTAAGAACTGGAAGCTCGATACCGGCACAGACCTGTGGTATGAAGACGATTGGTTTATGATGGAACACATGGACTTCTACCGCGACATCTACCGGGATTTAATAGGTAATGAGAAGTGGGACTTCACTAAGGTTCCGACAAGAGAAGTCTTTGATGATTACCTGACTTATATTGCACTTCCTCACCTGAAGGCAAAGGATGACTTCCGATGGGTGAAGCGTGAACTCGATGCATGGCTGGTGATTAAGTTTGATTATACCCCGATTGCCGAGAAGAAGAGGCGGGAAGACCTTACTACACGCGAGAGATTCATCGAGGAATGGGCGGAAAGAGGTCAGGCAATCGAAGAGAGACTAAAAGCATTAAGGGAGTAAGCCCCGAAAGGGGAAAATATATACTCCAATAGGGAGGACACTCATGGTTATGGACCCGACTGCTAAAGGGGGGGACAGAGGCGACAAGGGGGCTGGACCTAGCCTTCAGCCACCCGGTAGCCAACCTTCCGCTACTGAACAGTTGACTTCATCGATTGAGGAAGGCAAGCAGTATTCAGGAGCGGACGTCAAGACGTTAGTGTTAGACATCCTTTCTGCCGATGGTCGAGACCAGAAGGACAGGGCTGACAAAGCGGAGGGTGAAGTTACAAGGCTTACTGGTGAATTGGGTGGGGTTACTACGCAAGTGAATACCCTAACTACCCAGATGGAAGCAATCACCAAAGCCGCTAACGATGCTGAACTCGCTAAGTATAGTGAGGATAAGCCTGCTCAGGACCAGCTAAGGGTCAGACAAGCCAACGCTGCTGAGGCTATCAGGCTGACCGGCGTTGATGCTGGTTACAAAGCAAGGGACGTAAAGCTAGTAGAGAGGGAAACTGCCGTAGTGCAGAAGGAAACCTCAGTCTCAATCAAGCTGGCGGCTATGGCGGCCGGCGTTGATGAGACAAAGCTGGCCGAAATTGTTCCTGATGGCGACCCTGCGAGACTGGCTAATGCAGCCACTCTTATCAAGCATGGCTCTACACCAGCACCGGAAATTGACCCAGCCACCGGGAAACCGGTGATTGACCCGGCAACTGGCAAACCAAAGCCTGCTGCACTCACACAAACGCCTGCTTCTCTAATATCTGCTGCGGGGGATTCAAGGAGCGTCTCAGAGAAGATGCTCGAAGACGCCAAAAAGAAATAAACTGGAGGGAAGCAATATGCGTAAGTTCATTACGCGAATACTAGCCCTGCTTTCTTGTTTCATGTATGAACTCCACACTAACGAGGTAGGAGCCTTGTCAGGTGGTTACTGGAACAACTTGGCAGAAGTGCTAAAGGCCACGACCCCCACGCTTATCCCTGGCGTGGTGGACGACAACTACAAGAGAGGTAACCCCGTTGATATATTGGGCTTTGTCCAGGCCAACCATACCGGCGAATATATCCGATGGCTTCGCGAAGCTGCGAACCTTGAGGATGCTGTCGCCGACATTGGCCAGGGCGGTTCAACATCGTTCAGCGAGGGTGCTACTTTCTCAGCCCAGACAGCCGTTCTCCGAATATGTTATCTGATGACGAAGATAGACAGCTACGATAATGCTATCTGGCAGACTCAGAACGATTACGAGAGAATGGCTCTTGAAGGCATGATGAGGGATATAACCAAGAAGCTCGGTCATAAGATTGTCTATGACGATTTCACCTACGACGGTACCGGTCTGTCTATGGATGGGCTTCATGCCTGGGCTGCAACCAACTGGGGTGAAACCTGGGATATTGACGAGGGCGAAGGTGCACTGGCACTCGAAAATATGCGGATAATCAGTGATGAATTGAAGCATGGGTTCGACTTCTGGCTGATGCCTTTTGTATTAGCTCGTCAGATTGACCGGGTATACCGGGAGATGGGGCTTGTTTCTCTAAAGAGTGCAACGGCTGGTGCCTTGGGTCTGATTCAATACGGCTTAAATGAGGCAGGTGGGCGGACATTGATGTTCGACAACAAACCGATAATCCGCTCCGACTTTATGAAGGCCGAGAAGGTGAACACAGGTCAAGGGACTACCAGTGGTGATGCCAGGGAAGCATCCGATGACAGCCCTAAACAGTATTCCATCTTTGCAATCAAGCTGGGGGCTACCACTCTTGGTAGTATTGACCCCGGCGTTAAAGTAGCGTTTGGTAAGACCGAGACAGACGGCGCCTTCTTCAACCTGGAATACATCGAGAAGATGACCGGCTACATCGGTAAGGCGTTGCGCCTGGCTGCATATACGAACCTAATCGTTGGCAGTAAATGGGGCATAGGTCGAATCGTCGATATTACCAACACGCAGCCGACGGCTGGATAAGGGAGGTAAAGAAAGATGAGTCCAAGAATCGGAATCGACTACGACATAGCTATGCACGATGGTGGAGGAATCTATCTGCCGCCCTGGATAGCTGGTGAGAAAGGTTGGGGCAACCTAGCAGTCCCTGACCCCTATGTTTCAGCATCAGTGCAGAGTTACCCTCGTGGCACAATGTTCCGTAAGGGCGAGAGGAGTTGGGTCTATACCAAACTGTTTACCAATACTCGCACGGATGACTATGGGGCACTAACTGGTGGTTTGGGACTGTTCTCAGTAGCGCAAGATGCTGCGGCTCTTTCTAATCCTACCGGGACAAAGGGAGAAAACACTGTAACAGTTACAAGCAGCTTGGGAACGGCTAATCTATACGCAGGTGGCATACTGACGATGTATGAGGCTGGGCAGCCTATAGTGTCTATGGGCATAGTGTCACACACCGACACTGTGATTACACTGGATGGTAACTTGCCCGGCAACTATACTACTAGTGCTACCTGCAATATAGTTAAGAGCCTGTACCATGATGTAGTAATAGCTGGACCTAGCGTAAGTGCTGGTTCGGCCTTTGACTATTGCCCTGGTATCCACAACGCTCCCATTGATGAGTCTGGAAACAGAACTACCATAAACGACTTCGTTTGGCTACAATGCCATGGCCCTTGTTTCACATGGGCATCAGGTAGCTATGAAGGTAGTGTAGGTGGAGAGAGGACAGTGGTTATGATGGGGGACGGCGCCTCGCAGATAATAGTGGGTAATAACGTTAGGCACAACCACCAGATAATTGGCTGGCTCTATCCCGGCACTGGTGATGTGACTGTTGGTAACAACCCTGACCCTGCTGATGGCACTGATGTCAGCCTCATGAACCACATCGTCTACCTGACCATCAGGAGGTAAAGGAGGAAAGATGGGGAAAAAAAAAGACATACACAAGACGGCAACCGAATTAGCTATGGAGCAACTAGCTGAGGATGCCAAGACACCTGAGAAGAAACCCGGTTCAAGTGAGCCGGACAAGGATTAGCCCAAACGAGGGGGGCACCTCAGAAGTGCCCCCCTCAAAGGCTAAAACGTAAACGTTATAAGGAGAGTTTAATGGAACTAAAATGGCCTTTTGTTGAATGTGAAGCTTGCGGTTACAACCTGAGAGAAGCCACACCGAAGGCAAAAGAGAAGGCTAATGACCCGA
>SDBV01006623.1_pt1 | contig 16003 bp, 13 predicted proteins | sample 2277081 | NCBI WGS metagenome assembly SDBV01 (sample SAMN10402039, study PRJNA504765) | marine sediment metagenome | isolation source: marine sediment core GS10_PC15, 223 cmbsf | place: Arctic Ocean: Southern Knipovich Ridge | collected 2010
GATCCCTCTTCCAGTTTCAAGTTAATTAAAAATTGTATTATTTAGTGATGATGTAAAGATATGAGGTTCTCAGAACCTGTGACAAAATAATGAACAAAAGGATTCCATCCGTCCTAATTACAGCATAATTCACATTTTAAAATGTACATTGATTTGTGCATGAACATTGAGTTTTTGGCTAGTCCAATTAAAATTAGGTATTGATCGATTTGGACACTTATAGATGTTTTGCGGACGGAGACCTGGTAACCATAATCGTCACAGGTTCTGAGAACCTGCGACAGTGAATTTTTAACAGCGGTGACTTTTTTTGTTACTTTTTTGTGTGGTAGTCAAAAAAGTAAAAAGGATCTAATGCATTGGAAAATCTAATTACCTTTAGAATTACATCTGCCAATTCGAATATTAATTTAACAGGTGTAAATGAAGAGCTTAAGTATGCATTTCAATTAAGATCCTTAAAAATCAACTACTTCCCAGTATGCTTCTTTTGGATTTTCGTTTTCATCAAATAGCAAAGGAAAGTCTTTTCTGTTGCGCACAGGGAAATTATCTAACCAACTGCGCCTGTCGGAGATATTCCAAAAAGTAAGACTGGTTAATTGATCCTTGTAATCTCTGAACACACTAAAAATCATTTTGTACTTTTCTTTTTGCATTTGGGCCAATTCTGGAGTTAATACACCGGTATCAGTTTCCCTCTTATCATTTCGGGCGTGTGCTTTTTTATAAATTGAAATATCGAGCTCAGTAATTTGTAATTCTATGGGCAGCGATGAGAAACTATCAAGAGTTGCTCTCAGTTGAGATTCTGTTGGTTCGAAAACTGACCAATGACCTTGTATTCCAACCCCATCAATGGGCACACCCTTTTCCCGGAGATTTTTAACCATCCGAATGATTTTTTCTCTTTTCACAGCATCAATTACATTATAATCATTGTAAAATAATTTTGCATTCGGAGCAGCTTTGCGCGCAGTTTCAAACGCCGTGATGATGTAATCTTCGCCACAGATTTGATGCCAGATTGAATTCCTGTAAAACTCATCATGACGATCCGAAATCGCTTCGTTCACTACATCCCAGACAAAAATTTTGTCTTTGTATCTGCCTGCGACATGTTCTATATGCGTTTGTAACCGTTGCAGCAAGACCTCTTTCGATACCTGATTCCCTTCATTATCGGTAAACATCCAGTCAGGAAACTGTCTGTGCCAGCACAACGCATGCCCTCGCAACATCAATTCATGTTCTTCGGCATAGGCGACAATTTCATCTGCCGGTTCCCAGTTGTATTTATTTTCTTCAGGATGAATGGGCCCCATTTTCATAACGTTCTCAGCAGTCATGCTAATGAAGTGCTTTTTTATCAAGTTCGCTTCAGATTCAGCTTTCAAAGCTCTTGGAGAAACAGCGACTCCTACCGGAAAATACCCATCATAGAAATCTTTTAGTCCTTTTTCCTTTAACTCAGATTGAGTTGACGTTGAATTTTTGTTTTTGGAATCTGTAGACGTGCAACTTATGGTAACAAAAACTGCAATGAGGCAAATTAATATCATTGCTTTGATTTTATTCAAATTGGATGTTTTCAAGTTTTTCATTGCATTCCCTTAACAAGTGAAAAATACATTTCCAATTTATATTATCTCTATTAAACAGAGAAGTTTTTCGAATTATTTTAGGGCTATGTGTTAATCGTGAAATATCATGATGCGATTACTTTGCTACTTGCTCATAATGCCTTAGCTTTAACGCTTTGTTTTATAGTAGCGAAAATTACACGTAAGACAAAAGACATTTATCTAGCAAAACATCAACTCGAAATCCCAGGTTTGGTGTACGATAAATTAAGGTTATAACCTCACAACGGTATTGATTTGATCTGGAGAAGCTTCATAGTGGAGTCTTTGATGCATCATATATGTTTTTTAGAATATTCAATGAAGCAAAATCAACGAAAGAATGATGAGTACTTTTTTTAGTAGCTTTTATTATTATCCCCTTAAACTTTATGTACTAATTACCTGTCTGTTGTATTTTAGGAAGATTCGTGTGATTGGTTTGAGAAATATTCCTGTAAAAGGTGCGGTTATTTATGCAATAACTCATCAAAATTCATTATTAGATGCCTATTTGTCTAATGGCTTTTCGTGGCGAAGTCCATATTATTTGACCAGGGCAGATATCTATAATAATAAGTATGTCGATAAATTGATGAGAAGTATAAAGACGCTTCCCATATATCGAGTCAGGGATGGGGATGATAGCCATAAAAAGAATGAACAAATTTTTGAGCTGACAAAGGGAATACTTTCAAAAGGGGGTGTAGTGGCAATTTTTCCTGAAGGCAGCCATAGTATGACTCATAAGTTGAGACCGCTAAAAAAAGGAATTGCCAGGATGGCATTTATGGCAGATGCTGCTGAAGATTTCAACCTTAATGTGCAAATTATTCCTATTGGCATTAATTACGAATCTTATTTCTCAACAAGAGGCAGGACGCTCGTTTCAATTGGTAAGCCTATTGGTGTTGCCAAGTATAAGCAAACATACCTTCAAGATCAAAACAAAGCTTTTCGCGAGTTGCTGTCAGAACTTTCATCACGGATGAAATCCTTGATTCTACATATAGAAAGCAAGGATTATGATCAGGTTTATGAGGATTTTGAAAAACAACGTGTCTATAAGACAAATTTGCAAAAGCAACTGAAATCAGATCAGGCATTGGTGTATTCCATAGAACATGGAGAAAAATTTGAAGATTCTTCAGATAAGCAACATGTCTTTTTGCGATTGCCTGTGAATTTCTTATATGGATTAAGATATGTGGCAGGTTATATTCCAAAATCTATTGTCAACCGAATGGTCAAAAAGCTGGTTAAAGACAAGAATTATATTGGCGCCATGGGATTTACCTATTCAATGATTGTTTATCCTGTGTTTTATACTATGCTGTATTATTTGATCATGTTTATGGTATACGGTTGAATGGATCAAGTGCTTATTAATTCGCTTTCATAAGTGATTGAGAATTGTTCATCGGGAATATCATGATGCGAATGCTTTGCTACTTGCTCATAATGCCTTAGTTTTGACTCTTTATTTTAGAGCGCAAATCAAGTAAGGCAAAAGACTATTAACAATTAACATATCAATTAAAATTCAGAGTCTGGTGTAGGATAAATTATGTAATAACCTCAGGATTATATTCATAATTTATAGCGTATCTTCATATTTGGGTGCTTGATGCATCATATTTCAATTAAGCAAAATCAGCAATAGAACGATGAAGACCTTTTTTAGTGACTTATATTATTACCCCCTTAAACTTTGCGTGGTAATTAGCTGTCACCTGTATTTCAGAAAATTGCGTGTTGTTGGTTTGAAAAATATTCCTGCCAAAGGCCCATTGATTTACGCGATCAATCATCAGAATTCATTGATCGATGCATTAGTGTCTCACTCTGTTTCATGGCGAAACCCCTATTTTCTAACCAGGGCCGATGTCTTTAAAAACAAGATTTTAGATAAATTCCTCAGAGGGGTAAAAATGCTTCCCATATATCGAATCAGGGATGGGCGTGATAGTATAAAAAAGAATGATCAGATTTTTGAAGCGTCAAAGGAGATTCTTACCGATGGTGGAGTTGTCGGAATTTTTCCCGAAGGCAGCCATAGTTTAACACATAAGTTGAGACCCTTAAAAAAAGGAATTGCAAGGATTGCATTTATGACAGATGCGGCGGCAGATTTTAAACTCAACGTACAGATTATTCCCATTGGTATTCATTATGAATCCTATTTCTCAACTAAGGGAAGGACGCTGGTTTCATATGGTAAACCAATTAGCATTTCCGATTATAAACAAACTTACCTCCAGGATCAGAACAATGCCTTCAATGAGTTGCTGTCCGAACTTTCAACGCGGATGAAATCCTTGATTCTAAATATCGAAAGTGAAAATTATGATAAAGTATATAATGCTTTTCAAAAGAAAAGAGTATATAAAACCAGCCTGAAAAAACAATTGAAAGCGGACCGGTTATTGGTGCATTGCATCGAACATGGGGAGAGATTTGATGAGACTTCAGATAAGCTAAATATCATCTTGCGATTGCCTGCAAACCTCTGGTATTTATTAAGATCTGTTGTAGGTTTTATTCCTAAAACTATTGTCAATATAATGGTGAAGAAGATGGTAAAGGACAAGCATTTTATTGCTACTGTGGGACTTGCCTATTCAATGCTGATATATCCCATATTTTTTACCATTCTGTATTATTTGATTAAGTTTTTGGTGAAATAATGAAATAATTATTGTGTGTCATTCTTTCTACATCTCGTCAAAAAATGGCCTCCAATCCTTCCCACTTAACTTCCCATTTCCCGTTTCCGGGAAAGCCGGGATTTGTAACATTTGATCCCTCGAAACCAGCCGACATCATGGCTACTGCCGCCAATAATCCGCCGTTTCCCGGAAGGTAAATTCTCAGCCTTCCGTCCTGATAATTATGGCCATTGATCAGGTATGTGTTTTTTTGTGTGTCCGTAAATAATGCATCAAGTGCATCATCTGGTTTTAATAAACGTGTAGCAGTCATAGCAAGTAAGGGATAATCCCATCCCCAGGTACTTTGCCAGTTCCAATCGCGCATCACGGCATCAAATGTTGTTGACATTTTCTCAACATCAATTCGTTCATTCGGCAGCAAGCCATAAGATCCGATTACAATCGGATGATCTCTTCTTTTATCAAAGTTTGTAAAAGCATCAATCGCCTCAGCAGTTGGAAGATAATGATTTTCATCAACCGGGATTGGCGCCAGATTGTCAATAACCAACTGCCATTTATCATTTGGTGCAAGACCTAATCGCGCTCTCCATTTTTGCGCCGTCTTGAGCCCCCAATACCAATAGCTCAACTCAAAAGCAGGATCACTGGTTTCAGTGGCTTTGAAATGTTCCTGAGCCGGGATCAATGGAGGGCATAAATGAAAATATCCATCTTGTTCATTGTGCTGTGCAAAGGATGCCATGAAATCCGCTGTTTCAAAAACCAGGGTTTTGTATTGCTCTAACGTTTCGTTTGTAGGGTTTGACCAATATAAAAGTTCTGAAAAATAAATGATGTGTGGCTGTTGCCAAACTAAAAACTCTCCGACATTCGATGGGCTGCTTTGCCCATTCGTGGAAGTCATTTTTTGCCAACGAACTCCCTGATAGCCTTGCCGTTGAGCCGTAGCTCTGGCATTTTCAAGATTATCAAAATACCAGTTTAGTGAATTTTCAAGGTACTGTGGCCGGCCCCAAAGTGCGAAATGGACAGCATGCCACCAGTGCATTTCTAAATGGAATTTCCCATACCAACTATTAAATGTCAATCCCGTTTCCTGAGGTGGAAGCGAACCCGAACATTGAATTTTTGTCAGGTACTGGGAAAGGATCACCCTCCGCTCCAATTCTTGCGCCCTTGGATCAGTACAATCTGAAAAATCTATAGCTCCACCGGACAACCAGAACGTTTCCCAATTTTGCTTGCTATTTAGCTCGGTTTGCTCAAAAGTTGATAGGGAATCCTTCTCATTTTCAGCATAAAAGGATACGCTGAATTCAAATTGTTGCTGATCGCCTTCAGGTTCAATTTCAAAATAATGTGTATCCAGTTTCTTAATATGCGCTTTTCCTGTCCATGAAGCGTCAACATAATAATTGGTCGAGTCAAGTGACCTTTTTATTCGTACGCTGTTTTCCTGCTGAGCAATGATTTCTGAATTATGTTTTTCGGATGAGCTCCAATCATAACCCGGGCAGGTATGGCAATCTTTTCCATACGGAAAATTCATCTTGATTTTCAATTTTCCGGCTTCAATTAATGGTGAATTAATTCTAAAGGAAACCATATCTCTTTCCTGGTGGCCAACCGTTTCAACTCGAACCGGAATACCATCAACCTCAAAATAGCTTTCAATTTTACCGGTCCATAGGTTCAGGGTTTGTTGTGGATTAAGGATGTCTGCGAGTTGAATTTCTTCGTCCTTCGAATTGATGATATTCAATCCGATTATGCCCAGATGCAACCTGTGAGGATTTGACCTAAGCCAATTCGTGGCACGAGCGGCTCTTCCTGATTTATGCTGAACTGCGTAAGAAACTAATTTGTCGTTACAGCTTTCGTATGATACTAATACATCATCTATGGAATAGTTACTGTCATTGGGAAATGAGTGCCAGCCCCAGTTGGATTGCGTGCCCAATGAAACTCCTTGTTCGTATGCTTCCGGGAAGGTTTGCATGCCGGTAATGTCAGCCGTATACGCAAAATCGCCATTGCCTACAGAGAGTGAACCCAGGGTGTCAATGTGGTTTAGCAGTACATTATGTCGATTAACCAGATCAAAACGATTGATCTTTTGAGTTACAACCTTATTGGTGCAACTCATTGGAATAAAGGTTAAAAGACAGGTAAAAACCAATAATATGATTTGTTGAAGGGTGTTTTTGAAAAAATAGTTCACAAGAGTAAAATTTTAAAATTGTACAGTAAATGTAATTATGATAAGGAAAGTATGTGCAATTTTCATCATTAATGCTATTGTTATTGAATTTCTGTGCTAAGCAGTTGACTTATTATCAGATCTTCTATCCAATCTATTCTCAAACTTTATGTATTTTGATATGTATAAAATCATGAACATAATATTCAAAATTCCTATAGATTCTATTCTTATAATTAAGTAAATTATATCTCAGGAAATACTTCTTTACAATTCAGCCACCAGAATTATGAATGAAACAATCCGTTTTGAATTAAATAACCAGTCCAAAGAATTAGTGCTGGATCAGGAGCGGACCCTGCTTTGGGTACTTCGAAATGATTTGACATTAACAGGAACCAAATATGGTTGCGGTATGGGACATTGTGGATGTTGCACGGTATTAATTGACAATAAAACAGTTCGCTCTTGTCAGGTAACAGCAGACTTTATCAACGGTAAAAAAGTCACTACGATTGAAGGACTTGAAGTCAAAGGCAATTTGCACCCTGTCCAAAAAGCCTTCATTGATCATGATGCACTTCAGTGCGGGTATTGCACACCTGGAATGATCATCGCAGCTACCGGATTATTATATGAAAATCCGGCGCCAACACGGGAAGAGATTATAGATGCAATGGAAGATAATTTCTGCCGTTGTGGAGCGTACACACGTATTATTGACGCCATTCAAGCTGCATCAAAAGAAATGAAAGGAGGCATCTGATATGAAAACAAATAGAAATACATCAATTGAATTGTCGAAACGCAGCATTCCAAAAGGGATGTCACGAAGATCGTTTCTAAAGCATTTTGGAGGTGGTGTTATCATTGCAGTGGCGCTCAGTGATTTCGAACTATTGGAAGGGGCGGTTAATCAACAATACCCAACAGATTTCAATGCATACCTCAGAGTTGGTGAAGATGGACGTGTATATTGTTATACAGGTAAAATTGAAATGGGACAGGGTGTCATAACCTCTCTGGCTCAGATGATGGCAGAAGAGCTTGATGTGGCACTTTCCGATGTGGATATGGTGATGGGAGATACCAATCTCTGTCCCTATGACAGGGGAACATGGGGATCTCAAACCACACGCATGTTTGGTCCGGCGCTCAGATCTGCTGCAGCAGGTGCCAGGGCAGTACTTTTGCAATTGGCGGCAGAACAAATGAAGATATCTGTCAATATGTTGAAAGTGAACGAAGGAATCGTTTATGAGGCCAACAATAAAAATAATAAGGTGTCTTACGCTGAGCTTACCAAAGGTGCAAAAATAGTAAAATCGCTTGAGGGAAAACCAAAGCTTAAAGATCCCAAAGATTTTAAAATAATAGGCAGATCTTTTTTGAGAACTGATTCTCTAGAAAAAGTAACGGGAAAAGCACAATACGCCGGAGACATACGTATACCGGGAATGGTGTATGCTAAGATTCTTCGTCCTCCGGCCCATGGAGCAAAAATAACTAATTTGGATCTTTCGGCAGTTGAAAATTCACAGGAAGTAGAATTGATACGGGAGGGTGAACTTGTAGCTGTTCTTCACGAAGATCCTGAGATAGCAGAAAAATACCTGGGTAATATCAAGGCTCAATATGAGGTGCCAAAATCAGAACTCAATGAAAAAACTATTTTCGATCACTTGATAACGGTGGCACCAGAAGGTTCGGTAATAAGTAAAGGAGGAGATTTAGAAAAAGGGAAAAAGGATTCGGAAGAGTGGTTTGAAAAGAAATATTTGGATGGATATGTTGCTCATGCTACCATTGAACCTCATACAGCGCTGGCAGTGATGGAGGATGAAAAAATGAAAGTTTGGGCCTCCACGCAAAATCCATTTGGATTAAAAAGTAGTATAGCGAAAGATTTGAATTTGAAAGATGCTAATGTACAAGTATTGCAGGTATTCATAGGCGGAGGATTTGGAGGAAAATCGAGTAATGGTCAGGCCATGGAGGCAGCAAGGTTGGCGAAAATCAGTGGCAAACCGGTCATGGTGGCCTGGACACGCAGAGAAGAATTTTTTAACGATACATTCAGGCCGGCAGCGGTGGTTACAATAAATTCAGGTTGTAAAAGAAACGGGCAAATCACGCAATGGGATTACGGTGTGTACTTTGCCGGACAAAGAGGAGCACAGCATTTTTATGATATCCCAAACCATAAAACTGTAGCATTTAACTCTGGATGGACTGCACGGGGTGCGCATCCTTTTGCTACTGGCGCATGGAGAGCACCGAGCAATAATACAAATACCTTCGCAAGGGAGTCGCAAATAAATATGATGGCGGAAAAAATCGGCATCGATCCGGTCGAGTTTCGATTGAAGAATTTGAAAGATCCCCGAATGATCCGAACGCTTAAAGCTGCAATTGATAAATTTGGCTGGACATCCAACAAATCGCCCAGCGGTAAAGGATGGGGAGTGGCATGTGGTGTAGACGCGGGATCGTATGTGACGCTTATGGCAAAAGTAAATGTTGATAAAACCACTGGTAAGGTTGACGTGGAGCGTGTGGTCGTCGCCCAGGATATGGGACTTGTGATCAATCCACAGGGAGCTACTATACAGGCCGAAGGTTGCGTAACAATGGGGCTAGGTTACGCACTTACGGAAGATATCCAGTTTACCGGGGGCGAGATACACAATCGAAATTTTGATTCATATGAAATTCCTAGGTTTTCATGGACACCTAAAATTGAAACTGTGCTGCTGGATTTGCCTAATGAACCGGCACAAGGAGGGGGCGAGCCTGCAATTATTTGCATGGGAGCATTGATTGCAAATGCTATTTATGATGCCATTGGTGTGCGCATGTTTCAAATGCCTATGACTCCTGACCGCATTTTAGAAGGCTTAACTACGAAAATTTGATTTTTCTTCAGAATTGAGATATAATTTGACAGAGTAAAAAATTGCGTATTTTATTATTCAACCTGAACATCATAGAACTGCTTTATGAATTAGGATTCAACTTTTAATGATACCTGATAATTTTTACTTTAATTAATTATAATGAAAAAATTACCACCACCTCCATTATTCATCTCTTTATCGATAGTTATTCTGTTTCTATTAGGATTGTCAGCTTGTTCGGATCAAATTAAATGGGCCGAAACTGATTCTGGTACAATTCACCTTGTGACCAATGAGGGAGGGGCTACTTTAGGATATGCCTCTTCCTCAGGGGTAAGCATCCTAACGAACAGAGGTTTTGCCTTTAAGGACCTCAATAAAAATGGCTCCCTGGATCAATACGAAGACTGGCGACTCCCTGTAAATCTCCGGGCAAACGATCTCGCTTCTAAAATGTCTATTGAGCAAATTGCCGGGCTGATGTTGTACAGTAGACATCAGGCAATTCCTGCAGGTGGTCGGGGACCATTTGGTGATACCTATGATGGAAAATCGTTTAGGGAAAGTGGAGCCGAAGCTTCAGATCTTTCTGATGGACAGATAAAATTCTTAACAGAAGATAAATTAAGACACGTTTTGATTACGCGTGTTGAAAGTTCTGAGGTCGCAGCTCAATGGAACAACAATGCCCAGGCTTTAGTAGAAGGATTGGGTCTTGGCATTCCGGCAAACAACAGTTCTGATCCGCGGCATAGAACTCGTGCTGATTCAGAATACAATGCCGGGGCAGGAGGGGACATCTCGATGTGGCCGGGATCACTTGGTTTGGCAGCAACTTTCGACGCTGAGCTTATAAAGCAATTTGGAGATATTGCCTCAAAAGAATATAGAGCGCTGGGTATAGCTACGGCCCTTTCGCCACAAGTTGACTTGTCAACGGATCCCAGGTGGATGCGTTTCAACGGCACATTTGGAGAAGATCCACAACTTGCAGCGGCCCTGGCCAGAGCCTATGTCGATGGTTTTCAATCTTCAACTGAGGAATCTGAAATTGCTGGTGGTTGGGGATATCATAGTGTTAATGCTATGGTGAAGCATTGGCCGGGAGGAGGTACAGGAGAGGGAGGCAGGGATGCTCATTATGGATATGGGAAATACGGTGTTTATCCGGGAAATAATTTTGAGGAGCATTTGATCCCATTTATCAATGGAGCTTTTGATTTACAAGGAGGGACAAAAATGGCGTCTGCCGTGATGCCCTACTATACCATCTCATATGGACAGGACCCAAATGGCGATAATGTAGGGAATGCATTCAGCAAATACATGATCACGGATATGTTAAGAAATAAATACGGGTATAAAGGAGTGGTCTGCACGGACTGGAACATCACTTCGGATGCCATGGCGATAAATGTGTTCATGACCGGCAAAAGCTGGGGAGTAGAAGATCTTTCTGTGGCAGAGCGACATTATCGTGTATTGATGGCAGGCGTCGACCAGTTTGGAGGGAACAACGATGCAGGGCCTGTTATTGAAGCGTATCAAATGGGGGTAGAGGAACATGGAGAAAAAGTAATGCGCCAACGATTTGAAACTTCAGCAGTTCGATTATTAACCAATATATTTCAGGTGGGTTTGTTTGAAAATCCTTATTTAAATGTTGAAGAATCCGGAGCATTGGTTGGAAATCCTGAGTTTATGAAAGCAGGCTATGAAGCTCAACTGAAGTCTGTGGTCATGCTAAAAAATAAAGCCAATGTGTTGCCTTTGGATAAGGATTTAACCGTCTATATCCCAAAAAGAGTTGTACCGGCACGTAGAACCTTCAGAGGAACAATGACTGAGGAACGATTGGTTGACCCGGTGAGCCTGGATATTGTCAGAAAGTATTTCAAAATAACAGAGAAGCCCGAAGAAGCCAATTTTGCGATTGTTTTTATCGAGAGCCCGGATTCTGGCGGCGGGTATATTATTGAAGATGCCAAATCAGGTGAAGGGAACGGATATTATCCCATTAGCATTCAATATGAGCCCTACACGGCAACATTGGCACGGGAAGAGAGCATCGCAGGAGGAGATCCTCTGGAGGTTCTCAACAACCGTTCGTACAAAGGGAAATCCATAAAAACAGCAAATTACAAAGATCTTTCAGTGATCCTGGCAACTAAAAAGGCCATAGGTGACAAACCGGTAATAGTTTCAATCAATATGTCAAACCCAACCGTGGTAGCGGAATTTGAAAAAGCCGTTGATGGAATATTGGTGAATTTTGGCGTACAGGATCAGGCTTTGATGGATATCATTTCAGGTACTGCCGAACCATCCGGATTATTGCCCTTACAGATGCCAATCAACATGGCCACAGTGGAATCTCAGGATGAAGATGTTCCGCATGATATGGAGCCTTATATCGATTCTGAGGGAAGCAGCTATGATTTTAGATTTGGACTTAATTGGTCCGGGAAGATTAATGATGCACGAACGGCTAAATTTAGCAATGCTGTTCCTTGAGTAACTTGATTAAAAACAGAATACAAATATGATGTTTGCGCTTGCTGTTTGGAGTGTTCCGAAGGCCTGTCTACCGGCAAGGCATGCCTGTCTGCGGGAAAGGCAGAGATTTTACCCACAGTAGGAGGGTCTGGTTTTCATGAATAGTTTGAAGTCTTTTAGACTCCAAACAGCGGGGGCCTGATTAATAGTATTGAGGACTTAAAAGACCAAAAAAAAAGATGATTCGCAAAATATTGGCAATAATAGAAAATGATCCCGGAATACTTTAGCGCCTAAGGCACCAAGCCCGGTCTTCGGTCAACACCGAATAACCAACATACCCAAAGCCGCTCTTGGTGACAAAAAAAAAGCTTCAAACATCATCTTTGTTTGAAGCTTTTTTGTGTGGGTATGTTGGCTATTCGGCTAAGTGTTGTGTGGCGTAACCTTCTTCCTACCACATTTTTTCAAATGACACCTCTTCTATTTGAGTATTTTTATTAACCCAAAGTGTTTCGTTTTTATTCTTCAGTTGGAAAGTATTCTTGCTCCCAAAAACTTTGGACATAATAGCAAGAGGAAACAGGAATAGATAAAAAACTATACTTAATAAGATATTCGGCACAATAAAACTTAAAACCTTCGCAACTTTCATCCATAAGTAATCTATTCCTTGACTTACTTTACTTGAAATTATTCCTAAAACACCAACAATTAGAGAGGTATATAATGACCACCTTACATCAAACAGGAAGAATACAATTCCAAATCCAATAGATATTATTAATACTGTTTTAATAGCGTTAGTCTTTACTGTTTTCATAGCTTAAAATAATGTGTAAATAAATGGAGCTATAGCACTACTGCCTCCAAATACAATTAATATTCCTAACAATAATAAGATTATTATAATTGGCGCCAACCAAAACTTTTTTCGCTCTCTTATAAAGAGCCATAAATCTTTTAAAAATTCCATACTATTTAGTTTTTAAGTGCTTTAATAAATTAGCTACTATTATTTCATTCCCATTTGGCGAAACGTGACCAAAGTCTATATATACGTTCGGTATATTATCAAATGTGTTGGTCATATCTATAAAACTTGCTTTTAATTGTTTATATTCATCTTTCGTAGATATCAATTCGTTAACGTATTTATAAAATTTATAAGAATTCTTACGAATATAAAGATTTTGGGTATTACGAATGTTGTTAATATTGGGAGAACCCACAAAAATATTAGGCTGTAAAATACATAAAAAATCAGAACCTATACTTTTTGATAAATTCTGCATCATTACCCAAGTATTTAGTAATTCAATAGCGCAATTTTTATTATTAATATCTACAAAGGTAAGAGGAGGAGAACTATATTTGGATTTAATTTTTTCAATAAGAGTTCTTGTATATTTCATAAATAGATATTTTTTCTGAAGTAAATTATTAATTTGGTCTTCTCTTGAATGACTAAAATATTTTCGGTGAACTAAAGAATTGTTAACGCCATCATAGCTAATAATCAAACTAACACTATCCAGTAATCCCTTTGCGATTTGTGTTTGCAAAAAAAATAAATGATTGGTAAGCACTGTAACCAGACTCTCCATAATTTAAGACATTGTAATTATTACCTATATCTTTTTTGAATAATGAAGGGATTGTACCATCATCATTTGCTCCTGTTCCCCACATTGTAGAACCTCCTAAAAATACAGCTATAGGAGTATTTTTGATGATTGCACCTGTAGTCTTTCTAATTCCAAGACTGTCAATATTTATAGTTTCTCCTTTATACTCTTTTCTTCTCCATCCATAAAAAGATTTATAATCAGATGGTAATGAGTTGAATTCTTGAAAATGCTTCTTAGCCCACGGTGTGTTTTTATAATTTGGCAGATCACCTCTAATTTCAGGGTCAGTTAAATAACTTCTAATTCCCTTTGTGGCTATAGCGGTATCAACAATTATCATTGAAGAGAAATCAACAATCGCCAATAAGGCAACTAAAACTAAAAGGTTAATTGTTATTGTTTTTAATACTTTTTTCATTTCTAATCCATTTTAAATTTAACCATCCATTTTTCTTTCCTCTCCCAATCGGGTTGTTCTGTTTTACAATACACAAAATCATTGATTACTAAATAATCCATTTCTGTACTCATAAAACATCTGTAAGCATCGTGAGGTGTACAGACTATCGGTTCTCCTCTTACGTTGAAACTAGTATTTACCACCAGTCCGTAACCTGTTTGATTTTTAAACTCATTTATCAACTCCCAATATTTTGGATTTGTCTCTTTATGTACTGTTTGTACTCTTGCAGAAAAATCTAAATGTGTTATTGACTGAACATCGCTACGCTCATAATACAATCTTTCCCCCAAGGGTAATTCAAAATAATTATCGGGCAATTTTTTTCTTCTCTCCTCTTTAATTGGAGCAACTAACAACATATAAGGCGATGATGCTTCTAAATCAAAATAATTTTGATTTTCTTCATTCAGAACAGAAGGGGCAAAAGGTCTAAAACCTTCACGATATTTGATTTTAAGATTTAACTTTTTCTGCATTTCAGGATTTCGAGCATCTCCAAGAATACTACGGTTTCCTAATGCTCTAGGTCCAAATTCCATTCTTCCTTGAAACCATCCTGCAACATTGCCCTCTGATATTTTCGAGGCTATAAATGAACTTAATTCATTAAAGTCATCATATCTCTTATAAACAGCTTTTGCTTTACGGCTCATTAATGTTATTTCTTTGTCAGAATAATCTGGGCCAAGATAAGAGCCGTACATCTTGTCATTTACTCCATCGGTAGTTCTTTCGCAATCAAAGTACATGTAGTTAATAGCCATTGCTGCTCCAAGTGCTCCTCCTGCATCTCCTGCCGCAGGTTGAATGTATATGTTTTTAAAGATTCCCTCTTTTAATAATTTCCCGTTAGCTACACAATTAAGGGCAACTCCACCAGATAAGCAAAGGTTTTCAGAATTAGTAACTCGTTTTGCTTCCTTTGCCATCTTTAGTACTATCTCTTCAGTTACCTGTTGAATTGCCATTGCCAAATTACAATGATGCTGTCCTATCTCTGCTTCATCCTTTCTTACAGGAAAAGAAAAGAGTTTCTCCCACTTCTTTTCTTTTATCATTCTTAGCCCTGTGGCGTAGTTATAGTATTTTTGATCTAACCAAATAGAGCCATCTTCTTTTATATCAACAAGATTGTTTTTAATAATGCTTACAAACTCTTTTGTCTGTTCAGAATTTGGATTACCGTAAGGAGCTAATCCCATCAACTTATATTCTCCTGAATTAACAGTAAACCCAAGAAAATAAGTAAAAGCACTATAAAGTAAACCTACTGAATGTGGAAAGTTTAATTCCTTCTTTATTTCAATCTTATTGCCATTCCCAATCCCAATAGTTGCAGTGTTCCATTCGCCAACACCATCTATAGTTAGTATTGCAGATTCCTGATATGGCGAAGCGAAAAAAGCACTTGCTGCGTGGGACATATGATGTTCTGGAAAGAGCAACTTGACTTTTTTCTTATCATACTTCTCAACCTCATTTAAGCCATCAAAAAGTAGTTTCTTTAAAAACATTTTTTCATTCAACCAAACAGGTATTGCTTTCAAAAAAGAAACAAGTCCTTCGGGAGCAAAAGCATAATATGTTTCTAATAACCTTTCAAATTTCAATAGAGGTTTGTCGTAAAAGACAATTGCATCTAATTCATCAATACTTAATCCTGCTTCTTCCAAACAATATTTTATTGAACTCGAAGACAAAAAAAATAATAAACTTATCATCTTCACTATGAAGGAGTTTATAGTTAACGATTTTATTACCCTCAGGTTGGAAGAGGACCAAACAAGTATATATGTAAATAATGAATACTTCCACCAGTGCAAATTCCTCCTTTTAGATGTCCCAATTAATGAAATAAGAGAACTTGATAATATCGAATCTATTGATGAAGCCGCGGAAAAATTAGACAGAAGTTTGGAGAAGAACTAAATTGTGTAAGAGCAATAACCGCTGAATCAAGCGGTTTGGGAAAAAAAATAACTAAACATAAAGTATTTGCAGAAATATGTGATAAGTTAG
>SDBV01006624.1_pt1 | contig 15994 bp, 7 predicted proteins | sample 2277081 | NCBI WGS metagenome assembly SDBV01 (sample SAMN10402039, study PRJNA504765) | marine sediment metagenome | isolation source: marine sediment core GS10_PC15, 223 cmbsf | place: Arctic Ocean: Southern Knipovich Ridge | collected 2010
GCGGTAGGCAGCTTGGTGTATCAAGGATCAGGTGGTACACCGGATGGTGGAAAGTCATCATCAGAAATAGTGACTTTCCACCATGTTTTTATGCACATTCGAGGGTTATACTGGTCATGTAATAGGGCAGATATATCTGAATCAAGGCGGGTTTTGAATAGCACAGGGGCCGACAACACTTGCTCTGTAACACAACTGTAACATATCCCTCTGTTTTTTCACGCAGTTGTAACCAAGATGGCAGTAAACTATGGTATACTACGGTAATACTATGGTAATATAGTACTAAAGCATGTAGCTTACAGTTGCTACACAGGAGCCTACTACGCCCGCAGTTGGTGTGTGTAGGCTGGAGTTGCTGTGGTATCTATTTTTGTGGGAGGAAATTGATGATACTGAAGTCTAAATTCGCTGTTCTAGGGATAATTCTGACCCTGGCAGTCCTGGCCGGATTTTTACCCCCGGGCAACGGCCTGACGGCGCTGGCTGATGTTCCAGAGGATCCCGGTCTAAAGAATCTCGGCTTCGAAGAGAAAGACGTAGTAGATGATGGTCCCCTGTATTGGGAGGTCGTTAAACCGGTCCCTGATGCAGCCATTGTCGTTGGCTCCGAAGACAAGGATGACTTTGCCACCTATGAAGACATGGAGAACATCACCGTCTCGCCTAAGATTGGTGACTACATGCTGCGCCTTGGTTCTCCCAAGAGCATAAATGAGAAGCAACAGCGAGGTGAAAATGGCGTCCGGCAGAGCTTCGTTACCGACCAGTCTAGCTTGAGGTTCGCCTTCCGCTTGTTTTCCTGGGAGCACCGCGGCGACGATCTGGTTCGGTTCAACCTTACCGATGCCAATGGTCCCGTCGCAGCAACGGTGACAGGTATACCTGCTGACCCTAGGCTTGTTAGTACCGGCAACCCTGATGTCCTGTGGGAAGTCTCTGTGGATGTCGGCAAGCGTGGCCAGTACATCGCTACAGATTGGATAGTAGTTACAGTTTCTGGTATACCACTTGACCCAGAAACCAACCTTTCAGATGAACTTACCCTCAGCTACTCCGTGGAGGGCACCAACAACAAGGCCCACGCCACCTGGGCCTACTTTGACAATGTAAACACACCGCCGGTGGCTGAATTCGCCTATTCACCATTTGATCCCTGGGAAGGCGATATTATTGAGTTCATTGATTCTTCTTATGACCCTGACCCTGGCGATGCTGTTGTCGCCTGGGAATGGAGTATTCATTGGAACCCAGATAAACCTGCTGAAATCATCCAGTCCGATTTGAGGAATCCGTTCCTTATCCTGGGTGACGAAGGTAATGACGAAGGTAATTATGAGGTAGAACTTACCGTTACCGACACCTTCGGGGCAACCGGCAGCATCAGCCAGACAATATCGGTAGGCAATGCACCTCCGGGAGTCAATGCCCTGGACATTGAAGTCCTGGAGGGACAGCCTGCTGCCCTGTTCGGTCGCTTCCTGGACCCGGGCTGGAACGATATCCACACGGCGAGATGGTCCGTAGACAGTTGGTTACTTGATGTCTCGCCGGAGGAAGATCACCTGGCTTTTATGGGCACTGGTACTGTCACCGGAACTCTTCCCGCCGGAACGGGACTTAATGGGCGTTTAACTGTAGTTGATGACTTTGTTAATCCGGATCCTACTAAGAATTCTGGTTACGACGATTTCACTGTGACAGTAGTCGCCGATAATCCTCAAAGACATGAAGCCAATGGAACTATTGATACTGCCGCTACTCTGACCAGTGATAAAGTCCATTTATCCTACATCCAGTCAGTCGGCGACGTTGACGTTTTTAGAGTTCGCTTACCCGATGGCAGTCCCGAGGGAGGCCCTCTGCCAGTCGGCTCTGAGGTCCTGGTCACTTTGCAGGACTTACCCAGGGACTATGACCTGGTGATTCTCAGCCAGCGACCTGAGGCACTGGAACCAGGCGCTTTCCAGATGGGTGGCTTCCAGATGGGTGGCTTCCAGATGGGCGCTTTCCAGATGGGCGCTTTCCAGATGGGTGGCTTCCAGATGGGTGGCTTCCAGATGGGCGACGTCCAGAAGGGCGCTTTCCAGATGGGCGGCTTCCAGATGGGCGGCTTCCAGATGGGTGCCTTCCAGAGGGCGGCTTTCCAGATGGGTGCTTTCCAGATGGGTGCTTTCCAGATGGGTGCTTTCCAGATGGGTGCTTTCCAGATGGGTGGCTTACAGATGGGTGCATTACCGTATCCACTCTCTCAGATAGGCTTCACTGAGGTAGAAGAGGACAACATCGGTGGTACTGACATTTCATTGGCAGAGCTTGGTCTGTCCCTGAAAGACCTGGGCGTTGAAGATTCGAATGTCGAGGTGGCCGGATTTTCGGCCAATCGTGGCGTAACTACAGAGGTGCTCCTGGCTAATATTGATACGGCCGGTACAGAGCTGTTCATCGTAGTGGTCGGAGCCAACGATGCTTATAGCCTTCAGCCTTACTCATTACGGATCGAGACCTCGCAGCCACTGGACATCGCCGCGTGGATGGCTGCCAATGATGTCGATATTACGTACGTTCCCCCGGTGAAGGTTTGGAACAACAACAACCTGGAGGCTGGTGGAACCTGGAGGTATACCGGTACCTACACAATCACCCAGGCCGACATTCTCCTTGGCGAGGTAGTTAATACGGCTACCGTCACCACTAACGAGACCACTCCCGCAACCGATACCGAGACGATACTTCTTAACCAGAACCCGTCCATTACGACGATACCTCTTAACCAGAATCCGTCCATCACTTTGACGGGTGTATTAAATGACGAAGATAGTGACGGCTTCGCTGACGCAGACGAGACCATCGACTACACGATAACGGTGGTCAACGACGGTAACCAGTTGCTGACAAACGTTGTTGTGACGGACACACGGCTTACCACGTTGGCTGGTCCAACTGCCATCATTCACGCATATAGTGGGGCGCCGCTGACTCTATTCGTAACCCAGAGAGAGCGCATCATCGGGCGGTACGGTCTTGCCGAATGGGAGGCGCTTTGGGGTGCCCCGGACCTAGACCTTGACCTGGTTGACCTGGCAAACCACGGCGCTATTGCCGGTGATATCATATCCGTACCCATCAGCATATATAAAGAATGGGATGGTGATTATTCCAGCATTGACGAGGCCAACGCGGTCACACTTGCAATCCGCGGAATAATCCAAGAATATCTTTCGACCCACGACACCATCAAGTACGTTGTCATCGTGGGCAACGACGACATCGTTCCCTTCCACCGCGTCCCCGATTTAACCAGCGTGGGCAATGAGCGCCAGTACGCCATGACTTCCTTCCTGAGACCAGGGAGCCCGCTCTTCTACAGCGTGCTGTCGGGCCACGTCATCACCGATGACTATTACGTCGACGAGACACCGATACTATGGCAGGGGCGTCCGTTTTACATACCGGACTTACCCGTTACCCGGCTTGTAGAAACACCGGCGGAGATCATTACTACTGCTGAGGCCTTTATTGACAACGAAGGGCAAATTGATGCCAGCACAGCTCTGGTCACCGGGTATGACTTCTTTGATGATGGTGCCCAGGCGGTCGCCGACGTTCTGAAGGCGGCAGGCATCACGCCTACCCTTCTGTTGCCTCCGGATGACCCGAATGACCCGCTATGGGATGCTGAGGGACTCCGGTCTGAGCTCTTAGGTCCGGACCCATATGGCATCAATAATATCAACGCCCACTACACCCACTATTCGGCGGTATCGGCGGCCGGTTTCGTAGCTGAAGACTATGGTGACATACTTACCAGCCAACAGGTAAATGATGCTAATCTACCCAGTATCCTGTTCTTTACCATGGGCTGTCACACCGGTCTTAACGTTCCCGACGAAGCTGCCCCGAGTGCCGACGAGCTCGGTCTGGACATAAACCCTCAGCTGGACTTCGCTCAAGCCCTGCACCGTGGCGTTTCCATTGGTAGCACCGGTTTTGGCTATGGAGACGATGCCGGCATTGGCGGTACCGAGCGCCTGATGGGGATTTTCGTTGAACAGCTGCTTGGAAATGGCAGCACTGTCGGCGAGGCTCTCAAGGCCGCCAAACAAAGTTATTGGAATAGCACCAGCCCCTGGACAGTGTACGATGCCAAATCCTCTGTCCAGTTCGCCATGTATGGCTTGCCACAGTATACCGTCCAGTACCATACCATTACTAAGACGGGTGTATTAAACGACGCAAATAGTAACGGCGTCGTTGACATAGGCGATACCATCGACTACACGATAACGGTAGTGAACAACCGTAACCAGTCGCTGACAAACGTTGCTGTGACGGACCCGCTGCTTGCCCCGTTGACTGACCCAGTCGAATCACTAGACCCCGCCGATAGCATCATCTCACCTGGTGAGACCTGGACGTATACTGGTATCCACACAATCACCGAGGCCGACATTCTCGCTGGCCAGGTAGTTAATACGGCTACCGTCACCACCGACGACACCACTCCCTTATCCGATACCGAGACGATACCTCTTAATCTGACCACCAGTGAGTTTGCCACTCAGTCCTTAACAAGTCAAGACGCTAGCCCTGATAGCGCCATCCTGAACTTAGTAGTTGATGGGGAACCCAGCTCTCACAACCTGCAACTGGTAACGACTGACTCTGGCAGCTACTACACCGCTGACGGTGACTCACAGGCGACCGCTTTCCGGCCTGTTCAGCCTAGAGTGGTTGAGGGTCTGACATCTATTCGCCTCCCTCTCCAGCCGAACGACCTGCTATACCCTGTACACGGAGTTTTGCTGCTGAGTGGTAATTTTACCGACTACAATAATTTCAACCCGGTCATCACCCGGCCCACCAATGAGTGGGAATTGGATGCAGAGGAGATTCAGATACTTCCCCCCACTTTCTGGCCGGCAGAGCTGGCTACCATCAAGAACCTGGAGACCGATGATGAGTTAGTCCAGACTCTCATCGTCATTCCCGGCCAATTCCGTAAAAAGGAGCTTGTTGGTGGAGAGATTGAGGGTATTCAGCGCCTTTATACCGACCTTGAATTCCAACTCCTGCGTTCAACATGGCAGAATAGGGATGACTACGAACCGCCTACCGTCAGCAGCATCGATCTGAGCACAGTGGATGAGACCACCGTTGCTGTGACTGTCGAGGCCAGCGACGATAGTGGCATTGCCCGTATTGTTGTCCTCCGTATCGGTGGCGGGACAATCACTGCAACCACCGAGTTTATCAGCGAGCGGTCTGGGGACGACCGCTATACGGTTAACATCCCGGCCCCCGCCGAAGATGACGGGATTGTCATCCAGGTGGTAGATGGTGCCGGTAACGTGGCCGTGGCCACCGGCAAGGGTGCCAATATGAGCATCATTCAGGTTGATGTCGGAATAGACCAGGGCTATGCTCCAGGCTATCCGGTTAACTTCCGGGCCACTGTGACCTATGACGAGCAGCCTGCTAAACCCGTCTCCTGGGTCTGGGACTTTGGTGATGGTGTTTTCCGCAGTGGGATTCTACAACCTGACGATTTTGTCGAGGTGATAGTCACTAGTGAGCTCTCGGAATATTCTATCTTCCAGGCTACCTTCACTGTGTCGCATACCTACACTTACCCAGATGCGGGTGCTCCTCCGGAGATAACGGCGGCATTAAAGGTAACCGATGCCGAAGGCGGCATCGGCGTCGATGATGTGCTCCTCCAGCGGGTGTGGGACTCTGCTGATGATGCCACTGTGGATGCCCTCGGTAATCCTCTCGATGACGCCAACCTTATTCGTGGCTACGTGGAAGTAGTTGGCGACCAAATGCACATCGGCGTCCGCGTGGTAGGAACGATTACGGAGGACTTCCAGTATCGTGTTAAGTTGGTGACTCAGTCAGGTAATGCCTATCATTTGAGGTATGCTGATGGTGGTAATAGGCTCACTGGCTTACCCAGTCTCCAGGCCCAGGTCATCCTCCCCGACCCGAACGTTCCCAACCCACAAGTTGGAACTGAATTGATATTCACCTTTAACCTGGCTGACTTGAACCTGGGGAGCGATTACTACTACATTCATTGGTTTGCTGAGATTCAAGCCGGTGTCAAGGCTACCGGCGAGCGCGGATTGGTTGATAATATGCCAGATGACGGTAACTTCGGCTATGTTCTCAACTGAGGCCGATAGATAACCGGTAACTTGAATTTTGAATAAGGCTGGATATGTCTCTAAGTGGCATATCCAGCCTTTCCACATCTGTCAGTCATTCTGAAGATTGCTCAAATTTCGGCTACTACGTATAATAAAGGTACCGTCCAATAAAGGTATCATCAAGGCAGGAATAGTAGCCGGTAAAATAAGGGCTCGGAAGATAAATTGAATCTAGAACGGGGGTACAACCTATGGAGCACATAGCGGAGTTTCTAAAGGGACTGCCCCTATTCAAGACTTTTTCTGCGGTAGAACTGAAGAAGCTAATCGAACAGGGCCGGTTGCAAACCTTCAATCGTGACGACTTAGTCCTTGAGTTCGGTCAACCCGGGGGGTTCCTCGGGATACTTCTTGAAGGTAAAGCCAAAGCGGAGGTGACTGGGGCGACCGGTGAGCGGCGGCAGCTTGGCCTGATAGCACCCGGCGATTTTCTTGGCGAGATGTCGCTACTGACCGGTGAACCTGTCTCGGCAGATGTCATCGCACTGGAGAAATGCCAACTCTTACTGATTCCTCAGCCAGCTTTCGCCACATCTCTGGCTGCCAACCCCGAAGCAATAAGGATAATGGCCAGAACGATGACCCAGAGGTTGAGGAACCGGCGACAGGATGAAGAAGCACGAGGACTGATTGCCGAGGCATGGCAGGATGCCGCCGATCCATATGGCCTTAGCTTGTCCTCAGTGACCGCTATGAAAATATTGGTGATAAACTGCGGCAGTTCCTCGTTAAAATATGGCTATTTCGACACGGAAGATCAAGTAAACAACCTTACCGGAATAGTAGATAGGATAGGTTTGGCGGACTCCCATATCACCACCTCCTCGCAGAAGGGGCAAGTCAGCCAGGAACTGGGCTCCATTGACCACACCAGGGCATTTGAGGCGATTATTGCTCGAATAACTGACGCTGACACCGGTGTCATCCGGGATGCCAACGAGCTGACGGCAGTTGGTCATCGGGTAGTCCACGGAGGGGGGAAGTACGGTAGCGCGGTCGTCATCGATAGTCAGGTGATCGCCGATATCGACCGGAATTCAAGTATGGCACCGCTCCATAACCCCCTGAATCTCATGGCAATCAAGGAAAGCATTAGGCTGATGCCTGAGGTAGCTCAAGTAGCTGTTTTTGATACCGGTTTTCACCAGAACATGCCACCACACGCCCATGTCTATGGACTTCCCTACGATTATTATGAGAAGGACGGTATCCGCCGGTACGGCTTCCACGGAATTTCTCACAACTACGTGGCTCTGGCGGCAGCTGCATATTTGAAGCGCAGCTTCCGGGAAATGAAGATAATTACCTGCCACCTGGGTAATGGTGCTTCACTATGTGCCATTGACCACGGTCGGTCTGTGGATACCAGCATGGGACTAACGCCCCTAGAAGGATTGATAATGGGCACCAGGAGCGGTGACATTGATCCCTCTGTTATCAGCTATCTCTGCCGGGAAAAAGGTCTGTCAATTGAAGAAGTGGATAGCATTCTGAATCACCAGAGTGGACTCAAGGGTCTTTCCGGAATATCAAGCGACTTCCGGGAACTGGAAGATGCCGCCAACCAAGGTAACCCAAGGGCACTGCTGACGATATATGCCTTCTGCTACCGAATCCGGAAATACATCGGAGCATACATCGCTGCCATTGGCGGATTGGATACCGTAGTATTTACCGGGGGCATCGGTGAAGGTAGTGCCTGGGTAAGAGCGCTGGCCTGCCAGGGCTTAGCCTATTTTGGCATTGAGGTAGACGACATGCTCAATAGAACCTCCTTGCCCGGGCCGGGGGAAGTGACCGATATCAGCAGTAAAGATTCTCGAGTTAAGGTCCTGGTGATTCATACCGATGAAGAGAGAATGATTGCCCGGGAGACCATCCGCACTCTGGGGAATATGGGCGTGGCCCAGATAATCAAGAATCAGAAGAAAAAGGAGATTGCCATTGAGGTGTCAGCCCACCATGTTCATTTGTGCCGAAATGAGGTTGAGGCACTGTTCGGGATCGAATATGCACTGACCAGGCGATTGGACCTTTCTCAACCGGGCCAATTTGCCTGTGAGGAGACGGTAAATCTTATTGGGCCCAGAGGAATGGTTGAGCGGGTGAGAGTACTCGGTCCTTTGCGCAAGCAGAGCCAGATAGAAATCTCGGTAACTGAAGAGTTTCAGTTGGGAGTTAAGGCCCCGATTCGAGCCTCCGGTGACCTGAAAGGTAGTCCCGGAATCACTCTGCAAGGACCGGAAGGAACCTGCGAAGTGTCCCAGGGCCTTATCTGTGCTATTCGCCATATCCACATGGCCCCGGAAGACGCCCTTTCTTTTGGACTCAAGGACGGTGATATTGTCATGATAACCGTACAAGGAGAAAGGACGTTGACCTTCGGCGATGTTCTGGTCCGGGTGGACCCCGATTTCCGACTAAGCATGCATATCGATACCGATGAGGCCAATGCGGCCAATATCAGAACAGGGATGGTGGGATACCTGGCTGGTATTCAAGAGCGGAGATAGCATTCAAGTGCGGGAGGAATGACCAGGTCGGAAGGCTACCCCGAACATGGTCTTGGCCGGTGTAGTGAGATAGACATATTGTTGCACAAAAGCTTATTTAGTTACCTCAGGTGGATTTGAAAAGGACACAAAGAAGCCGGGGTATAATCTGGTGTTATGTACGAATAGTTGACGGCAGGAATCAGACCATGGTATGATATTTGAAAGCCTTGGAAAAGTTCAGGGCTTTCGGTATTTCAGGAGAGGTTGTCAACCTGATTTTTCCAGCGGTGTCAACCTGATTGTTTGAAAATTGAATACTTTTCGCGCCGATTCCAGCTTCGGGAGTAGGCCAAAATCTGTGAAAATGTCAACCTGTCTTTTAATCAGGGTGTCGCAGGTTCGAGACCTGTACGGCCTACTAAGGCCAGATAGACCTTCCGTGCCGGGGAGTTATTGAAAGAATCAGGGTGTCAAGACACTAGGTCAACCGACACCCTGATTTTACGATTTTATTGCCCGAATATCAAACAATTCGGACCCACGTGGGTTCCTTTCTCCGAAACAGTGCCTACATAATCCGTATCTGATGTTGCAGCAGTCATGATGGCTGACAACTACTCCGGGTTTCCCGTGTTCAATCGCTCCATAAGTCCTTCCAGTTCTCTGCCGACGTCGAGCGCCCCTGTCTTGTCCCCGGTCTCGCCATCGAACGTAAATCCCTTCAGACTTGTTTCCGCTTCCACCTGCCCAGTCTAAAATAGACGATGTAAGTGATTGCCCTCATGGCTAAGGCGGTTACCATCGCCCAGCGAACACCGTAGACACCGATACCGGTATGTTTGGGTAAGAAGTAGGCCATAGGTACCTGCGCACTCCACATGGTTATCAGACTGGCTAGCATCGGTATCATCGTATCACCGACACCGTTGAGGCAATCTGTCAACACGGCAGCCACGCCCAGTACCAGATAACCTACGGCGGCTATTCTCAGGAAGGTACCAGCTATCTCGACAAGTGCTGGTTCCGCATTAAAGATGCGGACTATATTTTCAGCCCATACAACCACCACCAAAGCAGAGATAGTCATGATAACGGTAACCAGACCTGATGCCATCCAGCCGGTTCTTTCAGCTCGCTTCGGTTGCTGTGCTCCGAGGTTCTGTCCAGCCAGAACGCCGGCTGCCTGACCAAATCCAAAACCAACCATCAATGTAATCATCTCTACCCGCTGGGCAACAGTGTGGGCGGCTACTGCCAGGGTACCAAAGGGGACAATGAACCACATCATTACTATGTTGACGAAGCCCCGCTGCATACCATTGATTGAGGCAGGAATACCTATTCTTATCATTCGCCAGATGACACCCCTGTCCAGGCGGAAGTTCTTCAACGTCAATTTCAACCGAGTTCTTCCTGTGAAGAGAACCCAGAAAGAGATAATTGTTCCCAGGCTTAGAGATAACACGCCGGTCAGGGCCGCTCCACTAACACCCAGGCGGGGGAATATCCACCAACCAAAGACGAGGAAGGGGCAGAGTATCACATGGAGTATTGCAGTGAAAACCACTATCCTCATTGGGCTAACTGCGTCTCCCGAGGCCATCATGATACCTTCAGCTATAAGCAGGAAAGATATCGCCGCCATACCGATGAACTCTATACGCATGTAAGAAGCCCCTTCAGCAGCAACAGCGGCTTCTACTCCTAGTATACCCATCAGTGGGTCGACAAAGAAGATACCAACTATCACCATGATTGCTGAGAAAATGGCACCGACAACCAAGGACTGTTGAGCAATGTGGTTGGCTTCATCGTAGTCATTTGCACCTACAACACGAGCAATCATTGCTCTCAAGCCCATGCTAAGTCCCATCATCCCGGAGGCAATCATCATTACCATAATACCGGCGACACCAACCCCAGCAACTGCGGTTGAGCCCAACCGGCCAACCCATATCATGTCAACAATTGGCCCTAGCATAGTCAGGATATCAATAATAATCATGGGCCAGGCCAAATGCCAGAGGTTGCCGATAATGCTGCCTTGCGTCAAATCTCTATCAAACGGTGACCCACTCCAGCCAGAATCCACTGTCTCTTGATCCGTGGATCCCTGTTCTTTCTTGCCGAATAGTCTATTGACCAATACTCTCTTGCCTTCTTATCACCACAGTCATTACCATCAGTAGTGTACCGACGCTAACGTAGGACGAATCGATACAGTGACACACGGCGATCAACCTGATGGTTGTCCAATCAAACGTCATGGCACGCGTAGTCCCTAGGTGTTATGGGGCTGTCTACCACCTGTACCCTGAATCCGTTGGTGTGGAACCTGTGTAGTCAAGACCGGATTAGGCTTTCTTCTCTTCCCAGAAAGCAGCGGCACGTTCGCTAATTCTAGCTCCTAGTCCGGCAATACTGAGCGCCGTGACGCTCTCGTAACTGAGACCGGCTTCCAAGCTGTGAGACATGGCAAAGTTGATCGCTCTCTTGGCACCTTGAACCGCGGCCGGGTTACAGGCAGCTATTTGCTCAGCCAACTGTCTGGCTTCGCTGGGTAACCTCTCTTTGGGATGGACTTCGTCCACCAGTCCTATTCCCAAGGCCTCGGCAGCATCTATCCTGCGGCCGGTGAATATCAGTTTCTTCGCCTGGCTGAGACCGACAACACGGGGCAGCCGCTGGGTGCCACCGAGGTCAGGGACTATGCCGAGGAGACTCACTTCAGGACACGAAAAGATAGCATTGTCAGAGGCAATCCTGATATCGCAGGCCAGAGCTAGCTGGATGCCTCCCCCTAGACAGTATCCATTAACGGCGGCTATCACCGGCACCGACAACTGCTCAAAGACGGAGAAGGAGTATTTCGTGCTCGTCAAGGCATCATACCCCTCACGAATACGGGGACCCGAAGTGGTTACCTGCCGCTTGGCCGCCTGCTTGAGGTCCAGGCCCGAAGAAAAGGCTCGGTCCCCAGCCCCGGTGATAATGACCACACGGACTTCAGACTCATGGTTTATGGCATCACCGGCATCGGCCAACCCTTGCCACATCTCTCCGTCCATGGCATTCAAAATCTCAGGACGGTTCAGGGTGACTGTCGCTATTGGCCCCTCTATTCTTAGCAGTACTTTTTCAGTCTTAAGCATTTTCCCCTCCCGGTTACTTTCTTCGAGTAAATTGTCACTTTCACACTCAGCCTAAGTACTACATTACGGATATGTCAATACTTCACTTCATTATAGATTCATCGCTCCATCTACGCAATCATTGTGAATACTACTGAACTATTCAAGAGTACCGTTAAAAGAATCCGTTGAATTCTACGCCTGAAGGCTAGGCGTAACACTGTGAGGTAAGAAAGGAAGCATACTAGATTGCACTCATCCTGGCGTTGGGAACTAGGAAGTGGCATATTCTGAAGTCATCTTGACAAAGCAGAGACTATAGGCCACACCAGGCGACGACGTTTTCCAGTGGTTCGCGTGTAGACTGCACTTCATTCGCCGGAAAATCCCAATCGGGATAGCCGATGGCGATGCTGATGATAATATCTTTGGACTCAGGGATACCGGTGAACTTTCTTATTGCGTCATGGTACATTATGCCCTGTCCCTGGATACATGTCCCCAATCCGTAGCTCAAGGCGATAAGGGCAATAGTCTGGGCGATAGCACCGACGTCGAATTGCGCCGCCGGACCTAGCGATTCGTCTGTTGAGATAATGATGGCTGCCGGTGCATCGAAGAATCGGAACCCTCTTTTCGTCCACTCGGTTCTTTTCTCAGCGTCCTCTCTGGCTATACCCATCAGTTGGAAGAGTTGAACTCCTATGGCTACCTGGCGCTCCCGGTACGTACCGGTGTATGCTCCTCTGATTACTTTTGGCTGGGGAGGAGCCTCTCCGGCGCTGAACTTTTCTATAGCAGCCTGCTTGATTTTCTCTATCACCTCACCGGCAACAACGGTGATTTCCCATGGCTGTGTATTCATTCCTGAGGGGGCACGGGTGGCAATCTCCAAGATTTCCTTCAGTAGCTCTTTCGGAACCGAGTCAGTCTTGTAACCCCTAATACTTTTCCTTGAACGTATGGCCTCACTTATGTCCACGTATCTCCTCCTTTTAGAGTTCTGGTGTTGAACTGGGATTTCCCCCTATCAACTTACCATGAGGCCTCCCGGCCCTCATTGCCTTGTCGGCCACATAACCCGATATTTCCCGTATCAACTTGCCATGAGGAGACAGGGGGCTCGCCTTACACCACGAGCACCAGAGATCTTCACCATCTCAGCCTATCGTCCTATGCCAAGTGCGCGAGATATGACTATCTTCTGCGCTTCTGGGGTACCGCCAGGGGCAAGGATGACTCCCCCGCGCTGAGCAACCTCAAAAATGCCCTCTTCCAAACCCCACTCAGCGTCATCGGTAAGAACGTAGGGGCCAAGAACCCTTGCCACATTAGCAGTAAGCTTGGCACCAAGCATTTTAGAATATAGTGTGAGTTGCGGCCCGGCATAGGGGACTCGCCTCCCGCTACCGGGTAGCCAAGAGTTCCTCATGGAAAGTAACCGCTGTATTTGAGCACCAACATAAATGTCTACCACAGTATCAAGCAGTTGAGGGTTTTCTCTCAAACGCTTCACTATATTCGGATTGCTTCTGCACTGTTCAAGGAACTTTTCCAGTAGTATATTCTCTTCTACCACCGCACTGGTCTCAGCACCCGTAGCACTCCCGTCACCGTGCTCAACCAATAAGGTAGCGGTTGTCACACCCCACCCCTCTCTCTCCCCCCCAACCAGGTAGGACTCATGAATTCTGACATCATCCAAGAAAGCAGCGTTCTTAGCTGCCGGCGTACTAATTGGTGTTCGGCCACCAACCCCACCACTGCCACCAAACAAATCGAGACGCTGGAAGGTAATGCCTGGTAAATCACCCGGGCAAAGGAACATAGCTAGATTCTGATGCCTGGGGGCTTCAAGGTCACTGCGAGTCAATAACCAGAGGTGGTCTGGTATAGGGGGGTGCAGTGACCCCACAAAGATTTTACTACCATTAACTATGAAATACTCCCCTTCGCGATGGTGACGAAGGGCGTTAGTCTGTTGATTAGCTTCGTCTGTTCCAGCCTCCGGTTCGGTAAAGAGCTGCCAACAAACAGCCCCGTCCTTGAGGATGGAAGTCAGAAAACGCTTCTTTTGCTCCTCAGTTCCGTAGCGTAGAATGGCTCCTATCGCTAACCCTGAGGTAGTATAGTAAGGGGGAAGACCCAGACCTCTTTCATCTGCCTCATGATGTAAGACGGAGCTGTAGTCCGCACTCAGACCGCCACCACCATACTCACGAGGGTATCCGGGAAAAAGCCATCCTTTCTCACCAAGCTTACGACCAAGCTCACGCCGTTGCTGCCATTGCTCGTAGCTTAGTTTGAAAGGGTCCCATAGAAAAGCCAGGTCCTTGGGAACATTCTCATCCAACCATGCTCGCACTTCGTCAGCAAATTCTTCCTGCTCCTTAGTATATCCGAAAGAAAAATCCATTGGTTATACTCCCTGCCACAATTTGTGGTCTTCCGATTACCTTCAAAAGAATCCGCAATAAGCCAGCCGCTAGCCGGTAGCTCCCGCCTGGTGGAGTTTCTTCACCTCGTTCTCGGTATAACCGAGGCCAAGAAGGATTTCGTCGGTGTGCTCGCCAGGGAGTGGCGCCAGCCTTCTGATAGCCCCCGGAGTATCCGACAGCTTTATGGCAATCCCCACCTGCCTGACTTTTCCAAATTTGGGATGCTCCACTTCCACCACCATGTTGCGATGCAACATCTGGGGATTCGAAAAGGCCTCGTCGAGGTGATTGACCTTGGCCACGGCGATATCCGTCTTGCTTAACTCCTCGAACCACTCGTCTCGTGTCTTGCTGCGAAAGATATCTCCGAAGGTAGCAAACATCTCCTCTCTCATGGCTCCGGTATCATACTGGTGGGAGGTAAACTCTTCGTGGCCCAGTACTCGACACAGGTTCTCCCAGAAGTAAGGTTCGTTGCAGCCCAGCGCGATGTACTCCCCATCCTTGGTTTGATACGCATTGTAACACGGCAGCCCACCGGTCAGCCTTCCCTCCCCCCGTCTGGGCACTACACCAGTAGCAAAATACGTATTGGCCTCCGTGGTGAGTAGGGTGGTAACTCCGTCCATCATGGCCACATCGACAAATTGCCCTTCTCCCGTCCTTTCCCGCGCTAGTAGGGCAGTAAGAACGCCAATGGCACCATGCAGCCCCGCTCCAGCCAGATCTGCCAGCATGTTGCTAGGGGGATAGCCCAGGTGCTCCGACCCACCGATGAGACTAAAGGCTCCAGCGGTAGCAGCATAATTGATGTCATGGCCAACAAGGGTACTATACGGGCCGTCCTGCCCATAGCCGGATACCGAGCAGTACACCAGCCTGGGATTGATCTTGCTTACTGTTTCGTAGTCCACCCTGAGCCTCTTGACTACACCGGGTCGGTACGCTTCGATTACCACATCCGCTGTCTGGCACAGCCTGTAGAAGACATTGCGCCCCTCCTCAGATTTGAGATTAAGCGCGATACTCTTCTTGTTCCGACGGAAAGCATTGAAGGCATTCGCTCTCTCATCCTGTTCAGGAGTTGTTCTGAGCATATCACGCTCCATCTGTGCCCGGCGACCTCCTCCGGGCTCCTCAACAATGATCGCATCCATCCCGAGGTCCGCCAGGATCATGGAGAGCCAAGGGGCAGTTCGGGAGATGTCCAGTAGTGTCATGCCCTGTAATGCCATCATATCCTTTCTCCTCACCCTTGCGGCATAGGAGCCCAGCTTTTTCCTATTCTCAACATGCTAGACATGTTATCTGATGTTCCTTACCCGCGATAATCGGCGGAATATTTGACTCAACGAATAACACGAAAGTCTTAGAAAAAGTTCTGCGCTTTAGCCGATAATTCCCATTTCAATTTACAGAAAGCCATCCTTTGCATAGAGTAGGTCAGGTAACTTATGTTCCATTGATATTCTCTCTCTGTCTGCAAGTGGCAGACGCCCTAGCTGACCGGATTAGCCCTAGGTCTAAACTTGGGCAAGGTGATTTCTTCGGTAACATCATCGAAGACAACCTCCACCGGCATGCCCACCTCAATTTGCTCTGGTTTGCAGTCCACCAGGTTGCTGACCAGTCGTGGCCCTTCCTCCAGCTCTACTGCCACCACGGCGTAGGGAGCATCCTGGGCGAAGGCGGGGTGATATACCTGATGAAATACTGTC
>SDBV01006625.1_pt1 | contig 15994 bp, 15 predicted proteins | sample 2277081 | NCBI WGS metagenome assembly SDBV01 (sample SAMN10402039, study PRJNA504765) | marine sediment metagenome | isolation source: marine sediment core GS10_PC15, 223 cmbsf | place: Arctic Ocean: Southern Knipovich Ridge | collected 2010
CAAGATCAAGAAACCAAAGACTAGTAAGCTGGCCTATCTCATCTGGCAATTCCTTTAGCTTGTTATTTTTCAGATGAAAGCCCTTAAGACTAGTAAGCTTGCCTATCTCACCTGGCAACTTCATCAGTTGATTGTTTTGAAGATCAAGCCATGAAAGTCTAGCAAGCTGGTCTATCTCACCTGGCAATTCCTTTAGCTTGTTATTTTTCAGATAAAGGCCCTCAAGATTAGTAAGCTTGCCTATCTCCCCAGGCAATTCCTTAAGCTCATTATCTGAAAAATCGAGTATAAGACCAGGAAGATCTGTTATTACAACAACATTACCCTTAAACTTAACTTGCAGCTTGCTCAACCCCCTAATATCGCTCAGCTTTCTTTTTTGCAGGCTCAGGTGGGACTGAGAACGCGGCATACGAATAACCTCCAATCTTACTCCCTCTTTAACTAAATCAGACAGTGCTTTACCTTGACTCTTCTGCTGAGCTGTTATAGCTATGACCACCATAAATATTCTCATAAACATTCTGTTATTCATTATCATCTCCTAATTTTAGAGTATCTACTTCACTATCCCTTCCAATGTGGGGATCCTCTTCTTCTCTCATTTCTGCCCAGCTACCAGAACATTCCTTTTCTTAAGATGCTTTGTACCCTTATTGCCAATGAGTAAAACTCACATCTGACGCAAATCATCTTAGAAATGGGTCAATCTTCATAAAATATAGGCATTAAGAACCACTACCTACCATTTTACTAAAAAACTTTTATAATTGTAAAGAGTTGAATTATTAATATATAATTTTATTTCTAATCATGCTGATCATACATCATTGGCTACCCCAAAGCTTGCTCACAATCGCTACTAATACTTGTTCACATAGCTCATTTGAACTTACACTAGGCATAATCGGAATTGCCTGCATCTCATTGAGACCATACATAATATACTATGACACGTATTCGGAAGCACTTCTGATACATCCTTACGCAGACAGCTCAATTCTCGTTTTATGCATATAAAAGCATCGATAGGTATATCATAGATCTTAAAGGTACGCCGAGACAAACACTACTCTCAATCAAATACCCTGATCCACTTCACAATGCTTCCCCTGCATGTAGGACATTCTTGTAGCGCTGGCCTGCACCCAGCACATACACGCGTATGACCGCAAGGATCAACTGCATATCTCTCCTGTAAAGGCTCAAAGCACACCACACACTCAATCTCTTCCTCTTCTTTTTCAGGAGCTTCACGGGGGTCGAGGGATTGTACCGCAGAGCTAATTTTCTTCTCCTTATCTGTTTTAATGTGCTGAATTGCCCCCCCCTTTTTCCAGAACATCCAGAAGAAAATCGATCGATTTATCCTTATAAACAGAAAGCGCGCGATGGAGAGCCGTAAGTCCTCTTTGCTGACTATCAAGCTGTGCTCCTTGGCGCAAAGCCTCATTCATTTTCGACGTATCCCCCTCGAAAGCACCCTCAATCAACAAACGAACAGCCTTTTCATGACTGCTTTTTTCTATTGGAAGTGCTACTTCCATCGTATACGAGAGAAAACTCGTACCCACAAGCATGACACCAATAAATAATCGCCTCTGCACACTACCCCTTTCACAAGAAAATTTTCATAAGAACACGCAGCATAATAATCCCTCAATCAAGCATCAACCTACCTCTTTATACCGTTTTTTGCCAACAAAAAAATTTCTCCTGCTCAGGAAACCAACGTCCTCAGACCTTCCTGAGCCACTACCCCTAGCGTCCCCATAATCACCTTCCAGCCTCCCATCACGTATATGATCACCTGCTATGACAAATCAACGCAAAAACCGCTTCCTGTTCAATCCAAAAAAAAAGGCTCATCCCATTGTTCCGATCGAAAGCAAACAAGCCATTGGAAAGAGATTTCCTCCGTTAATTGCTGCTTGCCTAACGAGCCCCTTTCATCTACACTAGGCACGATGTATTACATTCACTTTGACAAGGAGTTTTTATGAAATTGCTTCCACTATTTTCACTCTGCAGCTTACTTGTACTCTTACCACACTGTGGTGGCTGGAACAACTGCTACAAATGTGGCCCATGTCGCCCCGGCTATGAACGGCGAGCCGAGCAATCTCCTGTGGTAGAAAGTGGCGTAGCACCGGCAGCTACCGCAGCAGTTGACACAGATAAAGAACACAAAGCTGCACCGGCAACAGCTTTAGACAAGGAAGACCTTGCCGATGCAAACCTTGATGAACCAGCAGCAAGCAACAATTAACGGACTCAAGTATTTTTGGAAACTGCCTGAGTCACCCACTCAGGCAGTTTTAGATCTCGCCCTTGCTTATAATATGTCGATCCCCATTATGAGTACATTAGTATCGCGCGGAATGACAACGAAAGAGCAACTAGATAGCTACCTGTTTAGCACCTTTGAGCGGGATGTTGCTCATCCCGGGCTCTTAAAAGATGCGGAAAAAACTGTCGATCGCATCCTGTTCGCCATAAAAAACCAAGAGAAAATTCTTATCTGCGGAGACTATGACGTTGATGGTATCACCGCATCAGCGATGATGATGATCTGCCTTCTGCCTCTTGGCGCGCAGATCAATTTCTTTTTACCTCACCGTGTCCGTGATGGATACGGCCTCTCACCCGCTATAGTACAGCGGGCCGCAAAAAATAATTATCAAGTACTTATTACGGTCGATAATGGTATTACATCGTTTGAGGCAGCATTAGAGGCTCAGCGCCTAGGAGTTGATCTGATTATTACCGATCATCACAGGCCGTATGAGGAGCTCCCTGATGCCTATGCCATAGTTAATCCTTACCAGGAGGCCTGCTCCTATCCTTATAAAAATCTTGCGGGCGTTGGGGTTGCCTTTAAAATTATATCGCTCCTCTATGAACGCTTAAACAAAGAACTTCCCGCAAAAGTCTATGAACTTCTTATGCTCGGCACTATCGCTGATGTGGTGCCACTCACCGGAGAAAATAGATTTTGGGTACGCCATGGCCTTACCCTCGTAAATAAGCAAGAAAGTTTAGCATTACGGATTTTAAAGCAGAATGCGCGCTTTTCAAAGCCGACTCTCTCATCAACCGATATCGGCTTTTCTATTACCCCTCAGCTTAATGCACTCGGCCGCTTAGAAGATGCACGTGATGGGGTTGCCTTTCTTATCGGTTCTCATGAGAGTAAAGTTGCGCATATTGGCACCGTACTGCATGAACTTAATCAGGCACGCAGATCTATCGAAAAATCTGTCTATAATGACGTTGAAGCCGATATTCTTGCTCAAAAAATAGATATCGACAAGGAACGCATTATACTTGCATCATCTTCCCATTGGCAGCCGGGCGTCATCGGTCTCGTTGCTTCGCGCATCGTCAGCACCTACCATCGCCCTACCATTTTATTGTCTATTACGCGTCAATCTATCGCAAAAGGGTCCTGCCGCTCGATACCCGGTTTTAATATATTTGAGGCATTGCAGGAGCATAAAGATCTCCTCATTTCATTTGGTGGCCATGCTCAAGCAGCAGGTCTTTCGCTGCCGGCCGACCGCTTACCGCTGCTGAAAGAACGGCTCGAAAAAAGTATCGCTGAGAAAATACCCCACAAGGAAACGAAGCCGAGTCTCATGCTCGATGCTAAAATAGATCTTTCTGAAGTCAATCAAAAATTAGTAGCCGATATGGCACATTTAGAACCTTTCGGCAACGAAAATACGAAACCGGTCTTTTATCTGAAAAACGTAACGCTTCTTGAACAACCGCAACTTCTTAAGGATGCTCATACCAAATGCAAGATATTTGCGGACGGAGTCATCAAGCCGGTTATATTTTTCAACCGCCCCGAGGTGTATACGATGCTAGCTGCTCGTAAAGACGAGCCACTCTCTTTAGCGGTACAAGCAACTGAAAATCATTTTAATGGCCGCGTATCAATTGAACTACAGGGGATGGATATAGCAGCATGATCATAACCATCGATGGCCCTACTGCCAGCGGCAAATCTACTATTGCACAGCTTCTTGCTGAACAACTCTCTGCCCTTTACATCAACTCGGGACTTCTTTTTCGTGCAGTAGCGTATATCTTACAATCACGAGGGTTTGATATGACGTATCTTAATTCTCATGAATCGATAGCAGCCCTTTTTAGCAATGAAAGCATTCGGTATAAATATACACCGGGCACAGGTGCCCATATTTTCTTTGAACATACAGATATTACCCCGTTTCTTACCACGCCCGACATCGATCGTGCTGCATCACTCATCGCAACGCAACCATCGGTACGACAGGCACTACTCGACTATCAACGCAAACTTGCAGATGATTTTGATGTCGTTGCAGATGGCCGCGATTGCGGAACGGTGGTGTTTCCAGAAGCGGATTATAAGTTTTATATAACGGCAGATCTTCGGATAAGAGCTATGCGTTGGCAACGTGCTCACAAGAATCATAAAAACCTAAACCTTGAAGAAGTAGAAAAAATAATTGCCCAGCGCGATAAACGTGATTCTAATCGAGAAATAGCACCTTTAAAACCTGCTTATGACTCGTTCATTATCGATACCAGCCATATGACAATACAGGAAGTTTTGAATACCCTACGAGCATCGATGGATAAACAATTTTAAAAACTACTTGACACTTACGCGACGTTATGGCGTATGCTTGAATACATCTGGTTATGGCGTATGCTTGAATACATCTGGAGGATCTAGACATGATGGCTTACGTTTATTGCATGGAGATAATGCATGAAAACATGGTACGTTAAAAAACTGAGTAAACAAACTAATTTATCGGTGCGCACATTGCACTACTACGATAAAATAGGTTTGCTCAAGCCGTCCGGGCGAGCTCCCAATGGGTATAGGGTCTACTCCGAATGTGATCTTCTCAAGCTTGAGCAAATTATAGCATTAAAGTTTTTCGGTTTCACCTTAGCACAGATAGAGACGCTCCTACGGAGCAAACTCGATACTCTTAAACTCCTCAAAGCCCAATTAAAACTCCTCCAGGAAGAGGTATCTTTTTTAGAGCACGCCCAAAAAAAGCTTCTTATAAAAACTATCAACGATCTCGAAGTAAATAATCACGTCAATTGGCACCATATTGTTGAACTCATCGATGCCTATGTTAAGACGAAGGAGCGTAAAAGAACACAAGCTGCTCACACTCTTTTGGCAGAACAGGACAAAAATGAAGATACAGAAGAACAAAGAGCTCTTTACCACAAGATTCTGTATGAACTAGGAAGTAATAAAAAAAATACGCGTAATGAAGAGTCTTCTCGCTAGAAAAATGCTCCCCTCTACCTATCGCCAATTCATCCTCTTAAGAATATGATACTTATACTCAGACACCAGCGAAGCACTATATCCGGGTAGAACGGTGATATCCTCTAACGTCCACTGAACTATACCATCCACAGAAAAGATAGATTTCTGCGGTAAACATCCTACATCAATACTCTGTGCATGAGCCTGAAGCCCCATCGAAATAGCTTTTGCATAAGCTTCCTTCCGTGTCCAACAGCGATAAAAGTTGGTCAGCTGCTCTTGCTCCGATTTTCCCCTCATAAGCTGTTCATATTCTTCGTAAGAACAAACGCGCTGAGCAAGCTGAGCAGGTCTAATATCGGAACGCATCAGCTCAATATCGATGCCAACTCGGCCCTTGTGAGTAATCGCATAGATAATACAATCGCCTGAATGGGAAAGACTAAATGAGATATCAGCATCCTGCAGATAGGGCTTGCCCCATCGAGTAGAGGAAAAAACGATATCCGACGGACGCGCATCGATGTACCGTGCCACAATATCTCTTAAGATACCCCGAGATGCAATAAAAGTATGCCTCTGCTTTATAAAAGAGTAACTATCCCGTCTTTTTTGTTCATCAACCGATAAAGAGCTATTAAGTTTACTCATAACCGATTGAGGCAACGGGAGCATAACACGCCATATATCAATACGACCATCAGCGAGAGAATACGTACTGCCAGATCCCCAGACATCGTTCATAAGCATAGTTTTACCAAAGTATAGTATCACCCATCATAGCACACAGCAGCAGGGGGAAACGAGCATACAATCACCCTTATAGCAACTCATACAAACGCTTACATAGATCCTACCCAGGAGCTAACCTTATAACAGGAAATGGCCGATAAGCTTCTTACGTTTTCTTCTTAAGCGTCGGAAACAGAATAACTTCCTTAATCGATGGAGTCTGAGTAAGCACCATAGTCAACCGATCTATACCGATGCCCACGCCCACCGCCGGTGGCATACCATACTCAAGGGCCTTAATATAATCGGCATCAAATTGATGCGCCTCTTCATCACCTTCATCATGGGCTTTGAGCTGCTCATAAAATCGCTGTGCTTGATCAAAAGGATCGTTAAGCTCATTATAACTGTTCGCTATTTCCATCCCTGCCATAAAAAACTCATAACGGGGAGCAATAGAAGGATTTGCACTATCCTTTTTAGTCAAGGGAGATACCTCCAAAGGAAAGCCTATAATAAAGGTAGGCTGAATAAGCTTTTCCTCTACAAGTGCATCGAACAAGGCATAGATCTTTTCATTATAGGAGGCCTTTTTTTTCAGCGTAAGTCCATACTTATTTAACGAAGCATCGATAGTACCTTCACCAAGATCAGCTTCCTGTATGTCGGTGTAATCGAGGACCGCATCGAACATCCTCACCCGCTTAAAGGGGGGTGCAAAATCTATCGTATGATCTCCATAGGTCACCGCAAGAGTTCCACAGGCTTTTTGTGCAACGGTACGGATCATCTCCTCAACGAAATCCATGCCAAAATGGTAGTCCTTATGAGCCGTATAGAATTCAAGCATCGTAAATTCAGGATTATGCTTCGTTGAAATTCCCTCATTGCGGAAGTTCCGATTTATCTCATACACCCTTTCAAAACCACCGACAAGCAAGCGCTTTAAATACAGCTCCGGCGCAATACGCAAATAAAAATCTGAATTCAACGCATTATGATGAGTTATAAAGGGCTTTGCTGTAGCCCCTCCAGCAATAGGATGCAGCATCGGTGTTTCTACCTCTAAATACCCATGCGCATCTAAAAATGAGCGCAGCTCACTCACAATGTGGCTCCTTTTTATAAAGCGCTCCCGCGTCGCCTCACTGGTCATAAGATCGAGGTATCGCTGCCGATACTTTATTTCCCTATCTTGAAGCCCATGAAATTTCTCAGGTAACGGAAATACACATTTACTTAGTAGCATATACTGAGCCACCTTCAGCGTTACTTCACCCGTTTTCGTTTTAAAAGCGGTGCCTGTAACCCAGATAATATCCCCCATATCGATAAGATGCTCAAACTGCTTAAAGGACTCTTCGCCTATGCCATCTTGGCGAAAATAGAGCTGAAGCTTGCCTGACATATCCTGAAGATGTGCAAAAGCGGTTTTTCCATGCATGCGAATCGTCATCAGCCTGCCCGCAAGCGTATAGGAGCGTTCGACACCATCATCTTTAAATTCATCCAGCACCTGAGCACAGTGAGCCGTCACCGGTTGAGCATCCGGCCAGGGCTCTATTCCTTCTGCACGAAGCTTTTCAACCTTTTCTACCCGAACACGATGCTCAGCAGATTCATCGCCATTTTCAAGCGCATGCAATAGTTCTTCTCTCTTCTTTGACATAAGGCAACTTTCCTTTAAGCACTATGAGATGAATGTGTCAGACCAAAACGGTCATTGCCCATATCATGCTATCTAATATATTAAACAGTATAGCGCAAAATTGCTGTCGAGGAAAATCGGCGGAGTTTCTCATGCTTCCCCCACATAACAATAAAAGTATCTGGGCCCTAGAGGCCTCTTTCCCTTAAAAAGCCGGAATAACGGTCGCTCCATGATCATGACATTTATGCGTGTGTAGCAATAGAGGTAGCCGCACTATAGAGGATCATAGTATCCACTATAAGATATCATGCCTATCAAGGAGGCGGGCAATAAAAAGCTTGGCACTTTGACAATTATACATTATCCGCTATCCTAATAAAAGAGAGTAGTATAACTTATTAATAAAAATATTTTCTCGAGGAAAAGCAGATGAGAATACCTATACTAATGCTCGCATTCTTAAGTCTCACACTCTTTCGCATGGAGGCGATGGATGGGGATAATGCAATGCAAGTAACTCACCAGAATGTAGGCATTAATCGGTCTGAAGAGGCAGTAGATGCTGGCATTGCACAAAATACTCGCGTAGGTTCTTCTCAAAAAACACTAAATGTCGTCATCGCAATCAGCAAAGACAGTATACCCGCAGAGTTTTTACCTGAAGGATGGTATCGGGAGATTATTGAAAAAAAATTGGTTGGAGATCCTCAAGGTGAGCCGAATATCACTTTGGAGATAGAAGATACTTTATTGCCTGTGGTAAAAGAGGCGTTATATCTCATGAAAGTGTTAGAACAGTTGCCAGATTATAAAGCGACACAGCTAGCATATAAGATATTAAAGAAACGCAACTTTTCTCTCGATCAAGCAGCTACTCTCATCGTTACCCTAGATTATTTGATGGCATCAAAGCCTATTATCTCAGCAATGGCAAGAATATTTGCCAAATTAACGCAGGGGAATGAACCTGATTTAGGTTTTCTACTTCCTGAGATAAGGCGAGAGATTAATCGCTATTTTTACTTGTTGTACGATCGTTATATTGGGGGGGAACAAGAAGGTGACGTCTGGCTACAGGATCTTATAAAGTTTAAAAAGATTGACCTGCACAGCAAAATCAAGGGTAACAAACTAAACTTGACATCACTTTCACTAGTTTCAACCTGTAAACTTGGCAAATTTCTTGGATTCATTGCAGGTGCTAGTATATTTATTATAGATTTATCCGGTAACAAGTTTACGCAACTCCCAAAGCATTTTGCACGAAACTTGCCAACCTTGAAGGAATTGGACCTGGAAAAAAATAAGTTAACGGCCCTCCCTGACGATTTTTGCCAAGAGTGTCTCCAGTTAGAAGAGTTGGGGCTTAATCAAAATCAATTGACGAGTCTTACAAGAGCATTTGCACGAAACTGGCCAGCCTTGAAGATACTGAATCTATCGGATAATAAGCTAACGGCCTTCCCTGACGATTTTTGCCAAGAGTCTTCCCAGTTAGAAGAGTTGTGGCTTCATGGCAATCAATTGCCAAGTCTTACAAGAGCATTTGCACGAAACTGGCCAGCCTTGAAGATACTGAATCTAGCGGATAATAAGCTAGCGGCCCTCCCTGACGATTTTTGCCAAGAGTCTTCCCAGTTAGAAGTGTTGTGGCTTAATGGCAATCAACTAAAAGGACTTTCGGAGAAACTCATACATCGTTTAGGTCAACTCCCAACGCTGAAGCTACTGGTATTACAAAATGATGATCTCAAACTGAATATTGTTCAATTAGAGCCTACGTTAGAAAGAGTGATTGATGTGGGCATCCAGTAACCGAAATAAAGGAAGTAATATAGTTTAATCCTAAAAAAGTCAATCGCCTATTTACCCGAATTCGCATCAATGATCAGTTTTGATTGAACCAGCATTAAGCTCTTGTCTTTAAAAACTTGCAGCTTAACTAATCAGATAAAACTTGATTTTTATCTATTATCCTTGTAAATTTTAAAAGTCATGACATATTTACAAGGATAATAGATGATCCGTAAACACTTTTTAAACAAGATTAATGATCAACTTCGCATACACCCCGTATGCGCCCTTCTAGGACCTCGCCAAGTAGGAAAAACTACTATGGCACGACACTATGCAGAAGAACATTTTCCGGGAGGTGTCCATTTTATAGATTTAGACGATCCGATCGATTTGGCCCGATTAGAAAATCCTATGCTAACCCTTACAAGCATCACAGAGCGCCTTATTGTCATCGATGAAATTCAAAAACGCCCAGAACTCTTTCCTATTCTTCGTGTGTTAGTTGATAGACAAGCTCTCACCAATAAAAAAACTAGAAAACAATCATTTCTTGTTTTAGGGAGCGCATCGAGAGATCTCATAAGGCAATCTTCAGAATCATTAGCAGGCCGAATCGGCTATATCGAGCTGTATCCCTTTTCTCTATTTGAAGTTAAGGAAAGTAGCAAACTATGGGTACGGGGTGGTTTTCCTAAATCATATTTAGCAGACTCCGATTCCGATAGTTATCTATGGCGCCAAAGCTATATCAAAACCTTCCTAGAACAAGATATTCCTAATTTAGGCTTTCATTTACCGCCAGAACAGTTACGTCGCTTCTGGCTTATGCTTGCTCATTATCATGGCCAAACCCTTAATATAAGTGAGTTAAGCAAATCGCTCACCGTTTCTCAGCATACTATCAAAAAATACTTAGATATCCTCACCGGTACTTTTATGATCAGAAGCCTCACTCCCTGGTTTGAAAATATAGGCAAACGACAAGTTAAATCTCCAAAAATATATTTTCGAGATACCGGTATTCTGAATACATTAGTAGGCATACAGGATGCTACACAACTCCAGGTCTTTCCTCGCCTCGGCTCTTTTTGGGAAGGCTTCGCTTTAGAAGAAATCATACGCACCTTCCAAGCAAACCAAGAAGAAGCCTATTGGTGGGCAACTCAGGCCGGTGCTAAACTTGATCTACTTATCATAAAAAATGGAAAACGGCTTGGCTTTGAGGTGAAATACACCGATAGTCCACGAACCTCAAAGTCTATGCATAGTGCGCTCGCAGACTTGAAATTAGATCATCTCGGTATTATATACCCGGGTAAAAAAATCTTTCCTTTAACCGATAAGATAACTGCTTATGGCCTTGACACGCTAGGCACAGGGGAGTTTCATGAGGCATATAAGGCTCACTATCTTTTGTCCGCATAAACTACATACCTGAGCAATGAACGTACACAGCACTACAGTTGCATGAAGCCATTTTCTATGCCAGATCAGACGAAGCATTATTTTTTTGCCCGCTTAAGATTTTTTTGTGTACAAAAACAGGCCCCACATTACTTGACACCACTCATATATCTATGCAAAAATAAACTGTAAGGATTACCATAAACGGTAACCCTGCTTTGTCAGTTGACAAGATTTTAATGAAGTCTTAATAAAGAAGGAGTCGCTATGTTCATCACTACCAACCGTGTGCTGTTTACTAAAAGCATAATAGCTATTTTACTAGTATGTATGCTCACACCAAATCAGAGCTATGGCCTTGGATCACTTGCACATAACTATGTGGCTAAACAGGTTGCACAACAAATAAAAGAAACCAATCCTAAGCTCTATCAAATCATCGAAGATCATTGGAACGATTATCTTGTCGGTTCAGATTATCCAGATACAGGGTATATACCAGGAGCAACGTATGGTGAGATCTCTCACTGGCAGCCTTTTGTTGATGCTTTTATTAAACATTTACATGATGCCTATCCAGAGCCCTCAGTAAAACGGGACCGATTACTGGCATTCTTAATGGGTATTTGCACGCATATTCAATCAGATATTACCGTCCATTGGACCTATTATAATCTGGTCGCAAAGTATGACTTTGATAATTTACCCGATCCAGAAACCGCATGGAATACTGCTCATGAATATATGGATCCGGCAACCGATTTTTACGTAATCGTTCGAAAGCATATCTATAATCATCCAACTATTTGGTGTATTCCTGTCGATGATTTGGTGAATGTGTATAAAATAATGAATCATGATGTTACCGCTGAAGAAATTATTCATGCGAATGCAATTTACTACATAGTGACAGGCATCGATGAAACGCTGATTGCATTACCCGGTTACTGGTATGATAAGCATGTGGCCGTACCTTGGGGTATTGAACACCTTGAAACTTCCGACACAAACGAGCTCCGTTATGGTGCCTTCCCTGGCCAGATATATGATTCTAGTACCTATCTTGAAGCAGTATGGATTCAATATACAATAAACCCTCCTACGGTAGACTTTAGCAAGCAACAGCAACGTCCAGGGCGAAGCAGCCGCCCTTGGCTGTCACCAACTATGCAATTGGTATCAGATGCGCTTTCGAATAAATCGATTCAGGTACATCAAAGCTTAGATAGCGAAGGCTATGTCACCTTGCGTCAGGACCCTAACCAGACAGAGGTATTACAAGCAGCGTAAATACTATCGAAAGCGCTATCAAGAGAAACCTTAGGGAAGATTAGATTTAGACGAGGTAAGCGATCTCTGAGCCTTCTTATGATTGCTCTCTACTTGCTGCCAATTAACCACATACCACCAGGCATCGATATAATCGGGTCTCCTGTTTTGGTATTTTAGGTAATAGGCATGCTCCCATACATCAAGACAAAGAAGCGGAACCAATCCTTGAGAAAGAGGACTATCCTGATTAGCGGTAGTTGTTATAACGAGTGCACCACTTTTATCGAGGCACAACCAGGCCCAGCCGCTGCCAAAAACGCTCTTGGCTGCTGCCGTAAATTTTTCTTTAAACTGCGCAAAATTACCAAAATGCTTATCGATAAGTTTTTGAAAGGCATCTGACGGCTTTTTCTGTCCCTGTGGACCCATCACCGACCAGAAAAAGGAATGGTTATAATGGCCACCGCCATAATCGCGTACGGCAGTCCGAATGTCTTGCGGAACCTCATCAAGATTTTTTAACAGTTCCTCAAGGGGTTTTTTGCGTATCTCAGGATAGTTTTTTAGCGTAGCATTTAATGCATCAACGTAGGCTTGGTGGTGCTTGCTATAATGAATTTTCATCGTCTCTGCATCCAGGTAAGGCTCAAGTGCATTATAGGCATAAGGCAACTTCGGCAGCGTATAGATCGTCGCTTCCGCTTTTTTCGGATCCAACCGGGCAAGGATACTCCCTAGAGCAAGTAGGCCCACGACCACCAATAATCCCTGTATGTAATACGATCTTTTCATACTCTTATCCTTTATCCGACGAGTGCTCTATAGTCTTGTTCTACCCGATCCCAGTTCACCACATGCCACCAGGCTTGAATGTAATCAACACGCCGATTTTGATATTTGAGGTAATAGGCATGCTCCCAGACATCAAGCCCAAGAAGAGGAACCATCCCATCTGAAAAAGGAGTATCCTGATTAGCTGTCGAGGTGACAACCAAATTGCCGGCCTTATTTAAAGAGAGCCAGGCCCAGCCACTGCCAAAGCGACTCTTTGCCGCCGCATTAAACTGCTCCTTAAACGCATCAACACTCTGAAACATTTTAACGATATCTTCCTTTATTTTCCCCTGCGGCTCCCCTGACTCTGATTTCATATACTCCCAAAAAAGAGAATGATTAAGGTGGCCGCCACCATTATTACGCACCGTGGTACGAACAGCTTCTGGCAAGCTCCCAAGATCAGCTAGCAGCTTATCAAGGGGTTTACCGAGTAGATCAGGATAATCTTTTAACGCCGCATTGAGATTATTAATATAGGCTTGATGATGCTTCGTATAATGGAGCTCCATCGTTTCTGCATCAATATAAGGCTCTAACGCATCATAGGCATAGGGTAAAGGGGGAAGCTTATACATACTCATCCTTTCGGAATTAAATATATTGTTTCATTGGCATACGCCATTTGCAGCTCATTACGAGCAATACTCTCTTTATAAAAGGGATTATTTTTACGTTCATCAAGTTCAACTAATAGTGACGAAATGTCCGCCTCAACACGCTCAATCTCTTCATGTAATACAGTGTTTTGTCGGACTGCATGCTGTACAGCCGGTATACCACCGCTGCTACAAAGATATAAGAACGTAACTAATACCATTTCGGCGCCCACAAAAATACGGAGCACCATTCTCTTCGTTTCTTTCATTGCTGATACTTCTTTTTATGCGTGCTATACCTGCTGTTTGAATCTATACCAATTAACGGGCCAATGCAAGTAAACTAACCATTTTTCTTTAATTTTCCCCCTCACATCGGGTATGCTCATGATAGCAAGGGGGACAAGATGAAGGGCTATCAGAAATTCGGAACCATTATTCTTATGGTATGGTATATCGCGTCATCAGCAGACGGACCAGTACCATGGTCAAAAACGATAGAAGAGGCCATTCATACGATCAATACCGACAGTTATTTCCCTGCCGACACGCAGACAGCAGTCATCAAAGCACTCGATACGTATGCTCATGCGGTAGATAAACATGCTCAGTTTCTGGGACCGGACGACTATAAAGAGCTTTTACATACCACCTCAGGTGGCTTTTTTGGCATAGGTGTCGAACTTACACACAAAGAACAGGGCGATACGTTTCTTCTGATACGCAAGATCAAACCGGGCAGTCCCGCGGAGAAAGCAGGGCTACAACCCTTAGATAAAATTGTCGCTATCGATGGAAAAAGTGTGGCCCCTCTCACGCTCGCAGAAAATATCAAAAAACTCAAGGCCGATACGCGATTTGCTCCTGTTGAACTCACTATCATGCGAAACTCCATGAAGCCCCGTACACTTACACTCAGAAGAGAGCTTATTCGGGAAGAGCACTGCTCCTGCGCTTATCTTAAAGATCGGTCTATCTTGTACTGTTCTATTACGCTCTTTACCCACAGGATAGCCTCCCGCCTAGCAAATATCCTTAAAAAAGCACTGAAAAAAAGGCCTCAAGGGATCATTCTAGATCTGAGAAATAATCCGGGCGGCGTTGTACAAGCAGCGGTCGACTCTGCATCCCTCTTTTTGCCTAAAAAGAGCCCGGTCCTCTACACCAAAAATCGGGCCGGTAAGATACTGGAGCGATATACCACAAGCCGAAACCCTCTTATACAACATATACCAATTATGATCTTAGTAAATGGAAACACCGCCTCATGCGCCGAAATTCTTGCCCAAACACTCAAAATCAATGCTCAACAGCCCAGAAGCTCATTACCCCATCTGTTCATCATCGGCACACAAACGACCGGTAAAGGCTCGGTACAGGTCGTTAAGCCCCTCAGTAATAACTGCGCACTTAAATTTACCACGTCGCTATATTATCTTCCCGATAACACGTCGCTGCAGGACAAAGGAATTACACCCGATTTCATTATACAGCAGCGCACCCCAGCAAAAAAGAAAACAAAACATCTCCATAAGCTGCAGAGCACCAATACTGCACCGGTAAAAAAGAAAGAACATGATGCGTTGCCACTGCAGATCAAGAACCTAAAAAAAGACTATCAACTGCTGTGCGTATGTAACCTTATGCTCTTACTGAATACAGCGGATCAGCGTAAAATATGTACTCATAAACAAGCCCGTAGCTTTCTGGAGCAATCGCTTCCCCATGCCACCACGAAAGCAGATCAGCAGATGCACCAACGCTAGAAGAGAGCCCTATAAGATGCTACTGCCAGCAGATTTACGCCCCTGTACCCCATGGGCACGGGAAGTTTTATCCGCCGGCTTGGAAGCCTCGAGAAAATTGCTTTGAATTTCAACCATGAACCTATGAAAATTGCCTTGAATTTCAACCATGAACCTATGAAAATTGCTTTGAATTTCAACCATGAACCTATGAAAATTGCCTTGAATTTCGACCATGAAAAAAGAGAACGATTGATTTAAAAAGCTTATCGACTCTATCCCTAAACAGCCGGTTGGCAACCGGAGGCAGAAAAAGCCCCAGAAAAGAGAAAAGGCCTTGATAGCCCGTTGGTCCAATCTTATTCGACCGTTAACGACTTTGCCAAATTCCTTGGCTTATCGATAGGCCGACCAAGCACTTTAGCAATCTGGTAGACAAAAAACTGCATAAGTCCCGTCATGGCAAGCGGGCCTAACAGTGGATTAACATGAGGAATAACAAAAGAGGTATCAGCAAGCTCAATAAGTTCCTTTTGCCCCTGAAAAGCAAAAACAACCAGATGCCCCGAACGGGCTTTAACTTCTTGGGCATTCATGACCAATTTTTTATAAATCACAGGATCAAGAACGGAAAAAAGAAATACGGGCATCTGGGCATCAACCAACGCAA
>SDBV01006626.1_pt1 | contig 15992 bp, 15 predicted proteins | sample 2277081 | NCBI WGS metagenome assembly SDBV01 (sample SAMN10402039, study PRJNA504765) | marine sediment metagenome | isolation source: marine sediment core GS10_PC15, 223 cmbsf | place: Arctic Ocean: Southern Knipovich Ridge | collected 2010
GAAGGATCGTTCGCTTACTTAAAAGAATTAGTTCGTGTTCACCGTGGCATCAAGCCAGACCTGAAACGCAAAATCATTAACTCTATCCTCCAAAAAAGCAATACGAAAAAGTAATTAAGCCTATAAATACTATTTGTTTTAGGCGGAGTGCCCGTTGGCACTTTTAGGCGGATACTGTCTGGCTCGTCGCGACCTGGTAAAACCGGTCCGTGACCGGCGCCTTTAGAGAAACACCACGTCCCCGGAGATGATCTTAACTACCTCGCCCGAGTCCTTCTTAACCAGCAACATGCCGTTCTCGTCAAGGTCCATGGCCACTCCCTCTTGCTCGTGGCCCGGGTCTCCGGCTCTCACGCGCCGCGCCAGGGTTGCGCTCATTATCTTCCACATTGAGAGCATCTCGCTTGCTCCATCGGGCCCGTCGTGTGCCAGGGCCTCCGCGCCTTTTATCACACTTTCTGCCACGCTTTTAAGAATGGGTGCGCGCGGGTGCTTTCTGCTTGAAGCAATAAAGAGCGAGGTCGCGATGTCTTTGACCTCCGGAGGGAAGTCCTCCTCTCTGGAGTTGATATTGATGCCGATACCAGCCACAACGAACTCCACAACATTTCCTTTCAGAAGGCTTTCCACAAGTATGCCGCCGAGCTTCTTCCCCTCCAGTAAAAGATCATTGGGCCACTTTAACTTTACCTCTGCACCCGTAGAAGCCTTGAGTGCTCCTGCGGCCTCAACAGCGCACATGAGCGTGACAAGCGGTATGTCCCTGGCAGAGAGGCCGGGCCTGAGTATTATCGAGAAGTAGAGGTTGAGCCCGGCAGGAGAGACCCACTGGCGCCCGAGCCTTCCACGCCCTGCGGTCTGTGTCTCTGCCGCGACCACCGTGCCTGCGGGGGCACCGTCCCTGGCAAGTGCCATTGCGTGGTCGTTAGTCGAGTCCGTGCTCTCAAGCCAGATGAACTGGCCGCCATCTATATCTATCTTCATCTGGCCTGTTCCGGCATCTTCATCTGGCCTGCTCCAGTATCTTCACCTCCACCTTGCCCTTTAAGCCAGAGGCAAAACTCTTTGCATCATCAAGCGTTCCGATCACGGGGCCGCCGTAATGCATGGGGATGGCAAGGCCGGGCTTAATGTCCATTGCGGCCTGCACTGCTTCCGCCGCTGTCATCACATAAGTGCCCGAGACTGGCAGGAGAGCTATATCAGTTTTTATCTCCTTCATCTCAGGTATGCGGTCCGTGTCCCCGGCGTGGTAGACGCGCTTGCCGCCAATGGTAAATATGTAACCCACCCAGTTCTTTTCCTTAGGATGGAATTTCTTGTTCGTGTTATAAGAGGGCACGGCCTCAATACTCACGCCACCCACCTCAAGCGTATCGCCGGGCTTTACAGTACGCAGGTTTTCAGGCTTTATCTTGAACTTGCCCTTTATATTCTCCTTTATATTTACTACACAGTCCGGCGTGGCCACTATCACCGTGTCCTCGTCGGCGATCTTTAGGATGTCCTCGGGCGAGCAGTGGTCGTAGTGCTCGTGGGTGATGAGTATGATATCCGCTATCATAGTGCCCGGGCCCCCTTCCAGCATGAACGGGTCGGTATACAACACTGCCTCGCCCTCAAAGCGGAAGGCGTCGTGCCCAAGCCAGGCAATTGCTCCCCTCATTTTCCTTCCCCCCTTCTTGACCATTTCATCTGGCCCGGCCATTGCCGGAGAAAAGCTCCCCGCAGCCAGGGCCAGCACGAATGCATATACGGCAAGCCTGAGATTCATGATATTTCTAAAACCCCCTTCTCCCTGCATGGCACAGGGACATAGCCGGATTATATCACGTGATGCCCCGGATCAGATTACGTAATGCCTGACTTGATGCTCGACGTGATGCCCTACGTGATTCCAAGATATGCCTTGGGGTTATCCGACAGCGCACTGCGTATGGCTGCGGGCTCGATGCTCGCCCGGCCAAGGGCGCGGGCCGCGCTGGAGAGCATGAGCTTGCCGCCCTGGAGCACGCCGTCGCGGTACATGGGTCCCTTGATGGTGTCAGAGACAAAGATTATGCGTTTATGGGGCTTTAACTTAAAGACCATCTCCACGACTTCAGGCATGACATGCACCCCGTCTGGGATTATCTCAACATATATGTCCGGGTCAAAGAGCCCGAACCCGGCAAGGCCCGGCTCGCGGTGGTGGAAGGGACGCATGGCGTTAAACAGATGGGTGATGGCTGTTGCCCCTGCGGCTTTGCCCTCCGTGGCCTCGGCATATGTTGCATCGGAATGCCCCATGCTCACCCTGATTCCCAAGGCCGCGCACTGCTCTATCACACCGAGGGCCCCAGGAAGCTCGGGCGCCACGGTCATGACCTTTATTATTTCCTTAAACCCGCCAGTCACCTCAGAGAGATTGTCCCTTGTGGGAGCAAGAAAGCTTGCGGCATCAAGCGCGCCCGCCCGCTTGGGGTTTAGAAAAGGCCCCTCAAGGTGTACGCCAAGAATGTGTGCCACACCCTCCTGCCTGTCGCCTTTGTCGTCATTGTCGCCATAGAGGCCCTGCTCATCCATGGCCTCCACCACGGCCGCCATGTTCCTTCGCATCTCGTCTATCTCACCGGGGTAGATGGTGGGGAGGATGGCCGTGACCCCGGCCTGCCCGTAAAGCTCGGCCATCTGAAGGATGTCTCTTGCCGAGCCTGCCCTGGTATCAAGCATGCCCGTGCCATGGGTGTGAACGTCTATCACCTCAGGGGGTTTCATCCTTTTATAATACTACGTACAGGAAAGTAATTGAAGACAGCCCTGTTTCGTTAGCATGCCATTACCTTTTAGTTTGCCGTTATATGCTGTTTTATGTTTTAAAGACGAAAGTTAACTTGTCTGACATAGGAATTCGGGGTTGAGGTGAGGTAGCTACAAAGAAGAAGTCGCGAAGTAGTACTTTAGTACTTCGAGTGGCTTATTCTGCCGCAGATGCCTTGCCTCAGCCCCGAAGTACGTCTATACTTTAGTGATGGAACAGTTCCTTAAAGCCATACCACTGACCTTCATCCCACTGTTCGTGGCCATAGACGTTTTCTGGCTCACAGGGTTCTTTGCGCCCTACACCAGGCAGATGGAAGCTCAGGCCAGAAAAAAACTGGCGCGCAGAGCCATAGTAACCGCCCTTGTGGCCGGCCTTGGATTTATCGCCGTAGGCGAGCTCATCTTCCGCGTGCTTGGCATCTCGGTGGATGACTTCAAGGTGGCAGGCGGAGCGCTGCTTTTCATCATATCCATAAGTGAGCTGACAAGCTCTGAGAAGGGTTCCGCCTTTGTCTTCTCTGAGAGCGGCGGCGCCGTGCCCCTTGGCGTGCCGCTCATCGTAGGCCCTGCGGTGCTGACAACAAGCCTCGTGCTCACAGAACAATTCGGGGCCGCACCCACCGTGGCCTCCTTATTGCTGAACCTGTCCCTGGCGTGGGCCGCGCTTGCCTGGTCCCACAAGATAGTGGAGCGGGTACGCGAGGACTACATCAATGCGCTTTCAAAGATAATGGCCATACTCCTTGCCGCCATCGCGGTGATGATGATTCGCCTTGGCTTAACAGGTATGCTTGGCACGATGCCATGATGCCATTATGAATAAAACGGGCGCAGGGCCATAGCGGACAAGGTGGACATAGGCAGGCTGGATCTTCAACTCAGCAGGGGCGAGCCCGACAGGCCCGCGTTTGTATTCATCCATGGGCTTGGGATGAGCCACCTGGTCTGGACATCGCCTGCGGAGGCCAGAATGATGGGCGGGATGCTCTCGCTGCGCACGCTCCTGAAGGAGTTCATGGACGACCCGCACACCTTGTTCCACGATGTGCAGGCGCTTGGATGCACAGCCATCACATGGAGCCAGCTCAGGCCGGTGGGTCCGGTGGCCGAGGCAGAGGCCGAACTCGAAGCTGTGCTGGATGTTGTGAGCCAGATACCCAGCTCTTGCATTGTTCTTGTGGGCCACAGCCGCGGGGGCCTTATCGCACGCGCCTTACTGGGGAGGCTTGCGGGCAAGGAGTCCATAAGCAGAATAACTGGGCTTCTTACCATATGCTCGCCACATGCCGGGAGCTCGCTGGCGCGCTGGGCCACCATGCTTGGCCCTGCTGCGCAAGTCTTCAAGGACGCTCTTCCAGAGACAAAACGCTCCTTGTTCCTGAAAAGCCTTGACCGCTCCCTGGGCTTCATCGCAAGCACCGGGGCCAGGGAGCTGTTGCCGAATTCCTGCTTTATTCGCACCTTGTCAGGTGAAGCTCCCGAGGGAGTGCTCTGCTACTCTGCCGGGGGCACCAACCCCTCGCTCATCGGTTCCTCATGGCTTGTCTTGCCCGAGGGCTTGGCCCGCCTGCTGCCTGAGGGCGCGGCTCCTGAGGAACTGATAATGAACATGGGAGACGCGCTTGTAAGTGCAAAGAGCGCTGTGCTGCCCTATGCCAGGGAGCACATGGACTTTCCCCTTAACCACCTCACCGTTCTCGTGGACCCAGGGGCAAGAGGCAAGATACTCGATCTTATAAAAAAAGACTTCATCTAAACCTAACAAAGCCGCCTGATACAGGTCGTCAGATTCGATCCCGTGGGGCGGCCTTTTATTTTGTTAACCTTTCCTGCTATTTAGCTTTTGTCTATTGCTTTGTCTTTAAAAAAGGAAAGTTCACTTGTCTGACGAAGGAATTCGGGTGCGAGGTGCCTCAGATGCTAGGCACGCGGCATGAAGCCATATCCCTATATTGCGAATGCCGCGTAACAACGCAGATGAGGTGCATTCGTGCCCGAAGTCCGTCTGTTACAGAGAAAAACTTAGACCGGCATAATACCTGCGCCCGGGGGCGGGATAGTAGTCATTGCCCCCGCTGTCCCTCTCGGCATATGTCTCGTACTGCTCGTCAAAGATATTGTGCACGCCGATATAGAATGCCCCGCCCTGGAAGTCGTAGCTCATCTTCCCGTTGAGCGTCACGTACTCGCTCAGGTTCGGCTGGTCGCCCTCAAGGTCCCCTGCCACCCTGCGGTCATCCACCCACCGGCCCTGGAACACAAAGGTAAAGGACGACATCCTCGCAGCCAGCGACCCGCTGACGGTCTGTTGAGGAACAAGCGGCATCTGCCTGTCAGTGTACAGGCCGGATGTTATCTCCGCGTCCAGGTACACGAAGTTCAAGTCCAGCTTTATGCCCTCGGAAATTTCGTAGCCCATCCCAAGCTCCACGCCCTTGCGTTCGGTGGACTCCTGTGTGATGCCGGAGCCGAAAGTGATTATCTCGTTATCCCCCTCTATCTCAAAATACGTCGCGCGCAGACTCGTGCCCCCCTCAAAGGCGTGTACTATGCCCCCCTCCGTGGTCACGCTATTTTCCGGCTCAAGCTCTCCGCTGAAACCAATAGCTTCATCAGAGGTTGGAAAGCGGTAGCCATTTACATAATTTACGTAGAACTTCGAGCCTGCCCCGTATATGTACGAGGTCCCGATGTTGTACGAGCTTTCTTTAAGCTGATAGGTCTTTTGGATGTCCACATTGCCCGCGCCGTCGTTTCCCGTAAGCGAGAGGTCGTAGTCCATCTCTGTTTCTCTGTACCCGCCGGAGAAGACCATGCTCTCCGAGAAATTGTAGTTTTCGTTCAGGTAATATCCGGTCTCTGTCCTGTCATAGGTATAAGTGGTATCAATGCCCGAGGCCGGGGCGTCTGAGAGCAACTCCCCGGCGTGGTCGATGATGTCCATGCCCATGGTGAAGGAGTGCGCCTCTGTGCCGTAGACCAGCTTTACCGCGGTCCTGGTGGTCAGCAGGTCGTCGCTTTGGGTAAGTGCCGTATCGTCATACGCGCCCAGCACTTCCTCTATGTAATACTGCGCCTCTATGAGCATCGCGCTGGCATAGGTCTGGCCCAGCGTGAAGCCGTAGCTGCTGACCTCGTAGTCCGCGCGCACTGAGGGCCAGCTTGAGGCGGACGGGTCCAGGGCAAGCTGCCTGGCGTTAAGCGGCCCTGCAAGTGTCTGCTGGTCATCGTGATATATGTACTCGAGGCCAAAGTAGTAGCTGTCCATGAAGTTGTCCGTGATCCTGATGTTCAGATCGCGGCCTTCCCTGCTGCTGCTATCACGATACCCGTCCATCTGGTCCATGCTTCCATAGATGTAGTAGAGCACCCTTCCGTCCTGGCCCCCCACCGAGACACTTCCGGCCATGTCCCCAAAGCTCCCATATCGCCCATCCAGGCTCCACACACCGTCCCCGGCCACTGCGCCGCGCGTTAATATGTTTATCACGGCAGAAACTGCGCTGTCTCCGTATATCACACCCGCACTTGCGCCGCGCACTATCTCTATGCGGTCAACGTTTGCCAGCGGGATGAGGTTCCAGTCCACCGCCACTCCACTTGGGCGGTTGACCTTCCTGCCGTCGATGAGCACCGCAGTATGCTGGCCGTCCGTAAAGCCACGGAAGTCAACTGAAGCCGCGCCCCCGTTTCCGTAGAGGTCAAAGAGCATGATGCCCGGCACACCCTCAAGCACTTCAAGCACCGTGGTGGCTGCCATGAGGTCTATCTCCTGGCGCGTTATGACCAGCACGCTTGCCGGGACCTGCTCCACCCGGGCCTCTGTGCGGGTGGCTGTGATGATTATCCCCTCCAGCTGCGCCTGTAGGTCCTGACCGCTCCGGGCATAGGCCCAGGGGCTTGGTATCAGGGATGCAAGAATGAGCATCAATAAGGTATTAATGAACCGTCTGTTTAAATTGTATAAGCGCATTATGTCTCTAGCCTCCCAGGTCTTTGTATGCATCTTAAATATAAAATTCATTACCAAATATTGTACAGCATCGGCGGAATGTATTGAGGTGTCACGGACACAAGTGTCGTTCTGTATAGGATCAGCGGTCGAGGCGAAAGCCACAAGTTAAAAGGGGCCCGTGGCCCCCTATTGGGTGGAGTTAAGGAGCTTTATCACGGGAAGGCGCTCCTCGCTGCGTGGCCCGTAGCCAGGATAGAACCGGACGATGTTGAGGCAGGCGTTGTCCTGCTCTATGCGGAAGATATGCTCAAGGGAGAGGCCCATCAGCTCGCAGAGTATTACGCGGTTCACCCCGCCGTGGGCCACAAGGGCCACAGCGCCTTCATGTGAGGAAAGTATCTCATTTAACTTAGGCATAACCCTGTTGCGCACCTCAAGCGTGCTCTCGCCCTCAATGGGGCTGAAGTTCAGCGGGTCCCTGGACCATGCACCAAAATCATCGGGGAATGCCTCTCCTATCTCGCTAAAGGTCATGCCCTCCCAGCGGCCAAAGTGCCGCTCTTTAAACTCCGTCACCTCTACGGGAGAGAGCCCGTCAAAGGCGTTACAGAGGATCTCGGCACTTACGCGCGCGCGCGAAAGGGTAGAGCAGTACACAGCGTCCGGGCGCATGCCATTTGATTCCATGAAAGTGGCCGTTGCCTTGACCTGCGCCCTGCCGCCACAGGAGAGGGGAACATCTATAGAGCCCTTGTAGCGAGGCTCCTCCATAGGGTCATCAGAGCCCTCGGTGGCCCCGTGCCGGATTATATAAAGAGTCTCGACCACACCACCACCCATAGCAGAAACAGTATCTCTGAGAACTCAGAGGCGGTCCCGAGCGTGTCGCCACTTTCGCCGCCAAAGTGTTTTTTATTTATACGCAGAAATACAAGATTCGCTGCAAACACAAGAGCAAATCCCACCCCGCCAAACACATACCAGAGCTCCGGGGCATAGCCCCCCGCCAAACTGGCGCTCCCGGCAAAAAGCCCGAGCGCAAGGGCGGTGGCCACAAGGTACATGCCCACGCCCACCTGCCCGATAAATATCTTTCCAAGGCCGTCAGGGCGTGAGGGCTTACCCAAGAACATGCCCGTGACCTGCGCCCACCTGCCCACAACAGGCATGAATGCAAGTGCTGCATAGTGCGCGAAGTATCCCAAAGATGCAACCTCTTCAAAAGCAAGATATTTGATCCCTAGCGAGAACATCACGGCAACCATGCCTATGGGGCCAGCCGAGGAGTCGCGCATGGCAGAAAGCCTGCGTTTGCGGTCGCCCCTGCAGGCAAGGGCGTCAAAGGTGTCGCTGAGCCCGTCCAGGTGCAGTGCGCCTGTTATAACCACAAGCACCAGAAGCACAAGGGCGGAGACAAGGGCGGAGGGAAATACCTGCGAGAGCAAGACATCTGTCACTATCAACAACAAGCCTATCAGGAATCCCACCACCGGGAAAGCCAGGGCAGAGCGCAGCATCTGCTCCTCAGTGACATCTCCTCGGACTCTTATGGGGACGATGATAAGGAACTGAAGCGCAAGGAGGAAGCTTCTCATGGTCTTACTTATCCTGCGAGCCCGGCTTATGTTCACGCTTACTGCGGAGACAACGCGGGGCCGGCTTTATGCGCACGGGTATTCCGGAGACAACAAGGTAGACCTCATGGGCCACGCCTGCCACAAGCCGGTTAAGCCTTCCTGCCATGTCCCTGAACTCCCTGCCCAGGGCACTGCCGGGCACGATACCCATCCCGACCTCGTTGGTGACCGCCACCACATCGCATGAGGCCGCTGCCATGGCGTCCACAAGCTCTATGGAATCCGCTTCCACATCGCCATCGCCCAGCATGGTGTTGCTGAGCCAGAGGGTCAGGCAGTCCACGAGCACCACGTCGTACTTGTCTGAGTTGCTCTTGAGCCACTGGGCCAGGGCCAGGGGCTCCTCCACCGTGCGCCAGTCCTGGCCTCGCTCGCGCTTGTGGGCCTCGATGCGAACCCGCATCTCCGCGTCAAGGGCCTGTGCAGTGGCTATGAATGCCCTTTGTGTGCCAAGCCCAGCTGCGTGCTCAAGCGCAAAGTCGCTCTTGCCGCTTCTGGCCCCGCCAGTTATGAGTGTCACGTTGTTCATATGGTCATATGGTCATATGGTCATAAGGCCATTTCACCTCAAAAAATCGCCGCCCATAATAGGCGGCTTGTTCTCAATGCAAACGCATCAAGGGTATTGAGAGGACCTCTAATAATATAACGCGTCCGGGGGGAATGTCAAAATAATCCGGCCTGCTAAGCCTGCTAAACTTGTTAAGCCTGTTCAAGGATCGCTCCTGAAAATACTGGCGCTGCGGATCAACACAAGCAGAGACTAGCTCGCGCTGTCCGCACTGGCCACGACGGCCTTCTTTAGCTCATCTATACTATCCACCACCTGGTTGCTCAGGCCCTCCACCTCTTCGACGATGGCGCGGGCCTCATCCCGTTTGCCCGTTTGGTAAAGCGCGATGGCATCCTTGGCGCGTTCATGGAGCTTCTTGTGAGGCTCTTCGATGGCCAGAAAGGCGGTATTGCCGCCAAATTCCCGCTTGCCAAGGTCGTAGTACCACTGCCCGAGCTTGCAGTCCACATGGTCAGTGAGTTTGCTGATGTCCAGCTCTTTGTTTGAATAGAGCATCCTGTACAGCAGCTGTATGAGGTTCTTGTGGCCCACCTTGGCCGCGTCCAGCGTAAAGCCCGCATCATAGGGAAGCGTGAACTTCCTGAACCCCTTCATGAGCCTGGTCACGATAGAGCTCATGGTGTCCAGGTCATAGAACATGAGCCCGATGTCGCTGATGATAGCGCGGGAGTTGTTCACGTTGTCGTCTATGCCCTGGCTTATCTGTTCAGTAGTGGCTGACTGCTCCTCGATGGCAACCGCGATGCCGGATATCTCGCTCTCGGCCCGCTTTGCCTCCTCAGCAATATTCTCAAGCGAGTCCCTTGTCTCATGTATATGGCTGATGGCGTCAAAAAGAAGTTCATTGGCCCTGTTCATCTGGGTGGAGGTCTCGGCTGAATCACCCTGGATGCCCTTTACCTTCCCGCTTATCTCAGCGGTGGCCGTCAGGGTCTTCTCCGCAAGTTTTCTAACCTCGTCTGCCACCACAGCAAACCCCCTGCCCTGCTCACCGGCGCGCGCTGCCTCGATGGCGGCGTTGAGGGCCAGCAGGTTGGTCTGGTCCGCGATGTCCTCGATGAGGTTTATGATGCCCCCTATCTCGTCAGTACGTTGCTTCAGACCAAGGACTACCGTGCTCAGGGCCTCGGTGGTATGGGTCAGCTCCTTGATCTTTGCATCGGCCAGCTCCATTGTCTTTGTGCCACCCTCCGCTGACTCGCACGTTGCCTTTGCGATATTCACGGCAGTGTTTGCGTTCCGGGCAATGGAGAGCGCTGTCTGGGCTATCTCCTCCGAACTCGAAGATATCTGCTCCATGTTCATCTGGTGACGCTCCATGCCCTTGAAGTTCGAGTTCAGAGCGCTCCATACATTGCTGGTAGAGACAGAGATAAGGTTTGCGATCTCAACAAGCTCGTAGACCATCTTGCGCCACTGCTTTGTCAGGATCCTGGACTCCTGGAACAGCTCGCTCATCTCGTCCGAGCCTGTATGGGTAGGGCTGTGCTTGAGGTCGAACTTGCACAGGTATAAAAGGGAGGTCTTCACCTCCTCAAGCCTGCCAAGGATACTGGTGCGCCCATAATAGGTAAACCACCCAGCCGTTGCCAGCGCCAGAGCAAGAAGGCCCCAGGCCAGGGCCTCCACCATCCCGGAAGCCTCACCGCCCGAGGCAAGACGCCTTACGAGCAGGAACTCGCCCCCGGTGGTAGACAGAAATATAACTATTATGGCAATGAATCGAGTTTGCATTGTATTACTGGACGTCTCCCCTTGATATATATCATATATAATTATTCACTAGTAAAGCAATAAATATTATTCATTACAATGAAAATGTGCTTAATATTCAGCTACTTTCACTTTCTGGCGCAGACATTTTCCTCTTCTTAACAGCCAGAAGGGCATTAGTAGGATACGCGTTTTAGACAGTAGCAGCTTTGTCCGGCCTGCTGCCGGAAGCAGTCTGCTGTTGCTTCAACCCAAGGCGTTCCACAAAATTCTGGCAATCTTAAACGAATTTTAAGCGGGAGGTAATGACAATAGTTTCCTTTGCATAGCTTGATGCTTGGCCCAAGATATCGTTATTCGCATCAGTATAATTCCCCATGGATATTGCAGGCAAACTCTGGTGCTCATTGCGCTGGAAGCACCCGGCCCGCACCGTAACAGGAGGCGCCGGTGAGATCAATGCTCGCTTGATGAACCTGCGGGAGCACACCTGTTTGTCATAGTCGTGGTCGTTGCTTCGCCTCTGGGACAAAAAAAGGCCGGCATCTGAACTAACCAGAACCGGCCCAGGGGTTTCTGCAATGAACCTCCCTGTCGGCACGAGTCGCTCACGACTGGCAGAGGGTCATGGACCCAAGACCACAAGGTATCTATAAAAGCATGGAGTTCTACTCACCGTGGCAGAGACCACGGGGTATAAGGGCACTGGTGCCCCACGGGGGATAAGGGCACTGGTGCCCAATTACTATCCGTTCATCATCTCCAGAAATTCCACGTTATCTTTTGTGCCGGAGAGCTTCCCAAGCAGGAACTCCATGCTCTCGATGGTGGAGAGCGGGTGGAGCACCTTCCTCAAGATCCACATCTTCCTCAGTGTGTCCTTGTCCACAAGGAGCTCTTCCTTCCTTGTGCCGGAGGCATTGATGTCTATTGAGGGGTAGATGCGCTTTTCGATAAGCTTCTTGTCAAGGTGCAGCTCCATGTTGCCCGTACCCTTGAACTCTTCAAATATCACGTCGTCCATGCGGCTGCCGGTATCCACAAGGGCGGTGGCAAGTATGGTAAGGCTCCCGCCGTCTTCGATGTTACGCGCCGCACCAAAGAACCTCTTTGGTTTCTGCAGGGCATTTGAGTCAAGGCCCCCAGAGAGTATCTTCCCGCTTGCCGGTATAATGGCGTTATAGGCGCGGGCCAGGCGGGTTATGCTGTCCAGAAGTACTACCACGTTCTTTCCGCCCTCAACCAGCCTACGCGCCCTGTCAATTACGATTTCCGCCACCTGGCAGTGCCGCTGCGGGGGCTCGTCGAATGTGGAACTGATTATCTCTGCGCTGGTAATCTGGCGCTTCCAGTCCGTGACCTCTTCCGGGCGCTCGTCGATCAGGAGGATCATGAGCTGGACATCCTTGTGGTTTGCGTTTATCCCCCTTGCTATAGCCTGAAGGAGCATTGTCTTACCCGTGCGCGGTGAGGCCACTATCATGCCGCGCTGGCCCATACCCGTTGGGGTAATCATCTCCATCACACGCGTGCAGTACTCCTCCTTGTCGAATTCGAGCTTCAGCTTTTCCGTGGGGTAGTACGGGATAAGGTTGTCAAACAACGGCCTTGCAACACTTTCCTCAGGAGAGCCGTGGTTCACTGCCTCCACCTTTAAAAGCGCAAAGTACCGCTCGTTGTCCTTTGGGGGACGGATCTTCCCTGACACGAGGTCTCCGGTGCGGAGGTTGAAACGTCTTATCTGGGAGGGCGAAACATATATGTCGTCAGGCCCCGGCAGGTAGGAATAGTCCGACGAGCGCATGAAACCGAACCCGTCGGGCAGGATCTCTATGACCCCTGCGCCGAATATATGCCCGGCCTTCTCTGCCTGGGCCTGGAGTATGGCGAATATGAGGTCCTGCTTCTTGAGGCCTGAGGCGCCTTCCACTTTCATGTCTGTGGCCAGGCCAGTCAGTTCGTCTATCTTCTTTTCTTTAAGTTCAACAATCGAGATGTTATCCATTTTTTCTTAATGCTCCTTCGTGAAATGAGGGCCGCCACAATGCAGCCCGCGTCTGATGGGGATGTTCCTTATGGTGCTCTAAATAAAGGTTGGCCCCCGAATGACCTGGCCCCTGAATGGGCCCTGTTTGGTTTCTTTATATTATTGCGGTTTCCTGTGCAGGTTCTCTAAATGTGGGATATTCCCTTGGCTCTGGCCTGGCTCTAGGGATTCATGCTACCTTCTTGCTATAAGCATACAGATAAATGTCAGGCTTGTCAATACTTCAATTGCGCCGCCCTGCTGGCCCTCTAACTCCTGTCCTGCCTGTCCTCTTTGCCCCCCCCTGTGTGCGGCTCCTGGTTTCCTTCATGCGAAGCGCCCGGCCTCGCACAGCGAGTGGCTCATGTGGGCAGGCCAAGTTTTTCAAGCAGCATCTTCAGGCCGATAAATGCCGCAAGAGCAACCCCGAAAGCAAGAAGCTGGTCCAAGATTACTTATCTGCCTTCTTTTTTGTTGGTGCTGCCTTTTTTGCCAGTGCTGCCTTTTTTGCCGGAGCTGCCTTCTTGGCTGGTGCCGCCTTCTTTGCCGCGCTCTTCTTTTGAGCAGGTGCAGCAGCTTTTTTCTTTGCCGTGCTCTTTTTGGCAGTTGTTTTCTTCTTTGCCGTGGTCTTCTTCTCTTTTTTTACTTCAGCTTCCTCAGTTGCCTCGGTTGCCTCAGGCTCCGTGCCTTTTTTCTCAGACTTTGGCTCAGACTTTGCCCCGGACTTCTTCCCGGATTTCTCCTTGCCCTTGTCTTTGCCAATGCCAAGCACCGCATCTTCATAGTCCACGAACTCAAGCACTGCCATCTCAGCCCTGTCGTTTACGCGGCGGCGTGTGCGTATGATCCGCATGTACCCGCCGTTTCTGTCTGCAAAACGGGGCGCGATCTCATCAAAGAGCTTCACCATAAGGGTCCTGTTGGGCAGTTTTGCCAGCACAAGACGCTTGGCATGCAGGTCCCCGCGCTTTGCCAGCGTGACCAATCTCTCCACAAGCTTCCTGGTCTCCTTGGCCTTTGCCACCGTGGTCTCTATGCGCTGGTGCTCCAGCACTGCGCTCATAAGACCCCTCAAAAGGGCCTTCCGCTGGTTGGCTGTACGCCCGAAAAGCCTGCCGGCTTTGTTATGCCTCATCTTCTGCTTCCTCTCCCATTTTCTCTATAGCCTCCGTGTCCACCCGCATCCCAAAACTGAGGCCCATGGTCCCAAGGATCTCCTTGATCTCATTAAGGCTCTTTCTGCCGAAGTTCTTAGTCCTCAGCATGTCATACTCAGTCCTCTGGACAAGGTCCTCTATACTCTTTATCTCAGCGTTCTTGAGGCAGTTGTGCGCACGCACCGAAAGCTCAAGCTCGTCAACGCTCTTAAGGAGGTTAGGGTTCATGGTGAGCACGTCGGCGCTGTCCATATCCTCCGGGACCACCTCCTCCGCCTCCTCTTCCTCGCGCTCGAAGACAAAGAAGTCCAGGTGCTCGTTCAACGTGGAGGCGGCATAGGATATCGCTGCCATCGGTGTCACGCTGCCGTTGGTCCAGACCTCGAACACCAGCCTGTCATAGTCGGTGCTGCGGCCCACGCGGGCCTTCTCAACCGTGAAGTTGGCCTTGGTTACCGGGCTGAACATGGAGTCCAGGGCGATGACGTCCACGGACTTCTCAGAGATTTCCTGGCTCTCGCTCACTCTGTAACCCACGCCCTTCTCGACGTATATCTCCGCCTCGAACTCAACACCCTTGTCAAGGGTCAAAATATGCTGGGCCGGGTTCATCACCGAAAGTGAGGCGTCCACCTGCAGGTCAGCACCGGTTATCTCTTTTGGGCCGGTGGCCTTGATAATGGCGGTCTTCTCGGAGCTGCCCTCGATCTTGAAATTCAGGTTCTTGATGTTGAGGGTAATTTCCACAACGTCTTCCTTCACGCCCTCTATGGTGGTGAACTCATGCAACGCACCCCTTACGCGCAGGCCAGTTGCCGCAGCCCCTTCGATGGAGCTTAGAAGGACACGCCTCAAAGCGCCGCCAAGTGTTGTGCCGAAACCCCTCTCCAGCGGCTCCGCTATCAGCTTGCCGTAATTATCCGTCAGGGTCTCTTCTTCAAAGTGTATCTTTTCGGGCATCTGAAAACCCTTTTTTCTCAAATCCATGAAGGCCTCCTGTGCCTCGCTCAAATATTCCGCTGCTTGTGTAGCGCGGCGTATCTTTCCAGTCGCAAATCCCCGCAGCAGCGCGGGGCTCCAAAAGATCTACTTGGAGTACAGCTCTACTATAAGCTGCTCCTGTGCGGTTACCGCGATCTCCTCACGCGCCGGCAGGTGCATCACCTTGGCAGTAAGGTTGTCGCTGTCCACCTCCACCCAGCTGGGTATTCCCCGGTGCACGGCTGTGGCCATGCTCCTTAAGATCGATTCCATCTTCTTGCCAGCCTCGGAGGGACTCACCACATCGCCAGTTCGGACGATGTATGAGGGGATATTGACCTTGCGGCCATTTACAGTGAAGAAACCGTGGCCCACCAGCTGTCTGGCCTGACGGCGGTTCACTGCGAAACCCATCCTGTAGACCACATTGTCAAGCCTGCGTTCGAGATACCGCAGGAGCACGTCGCCGGTGACGTCGCGGCTCCTTGAGGCCCACTCGTAGTAGCGGCGGAACTGTTTTTCCATCAGCCCGTATGAGTTGCGGACCTTCTGCTTCTCGCGGAGCTGTAACGCGTAATCAGAGTGCTTGGTCCTGCGCTGCCCGTGCTGCCCGGGCGGGTACTTCCTGCGCTCCACGGCGCATTTCTCGGTAAAGCATCTGTCGCCCTTCAAAAAGAGCTTCTCGCCCTCGCGGCGGCAGAGCTTGCAAAGCGATTCCCTGTACCTTGCCATATAACTTACACCCTTCTGCGCTTGGGAGGCCTGCACCCGTTATGCGGCACGGGAGTGACATCCCTTATCATTGTTATTTCCAGACCCGCGGCCTGCAGTGCGCGTATGGCTGACTCCCTGCCGGAGCCCGGCCCCTTGATGAAAACGTCCACCTGGCGCATGCCAGCCTCGGCAGCCTTCTTGGCCGCTGCTTCGGCAACGATCTGCGCGGCATACATGGTGCCCTTCCTGGAACCCTTGAAACCCTGGCTCCCGGCACTTGCCCATGCCACTGTATTGCCCCCGGGATCGGTTATCGTCACAATAGTGTTGTTGAACGTGGCCTGCACGTGGGCCTGGCCCACCGGCACGTTCTTCTTCTCGCGCCTCTTACTTGATTTCTTCTTCTGTGCCATGTATTACTTCCTCTTGCCTG
>SDBV01006627.1_pt1 | contig 15991 bp, 11 predicted proteins | sample 2277081 | NCBI WGS metagenome assembly SDBV01 (sample SAMN10402039, study PRJNA504765) | marine sediment metagenome | isolation source: marine sediment core GS10_PC15, 223 cmbsf | place: Arctic Ocean: Southern Knipovich Ridge | collected 2010
GACCTATGCGTAGCGCACGTCGCGTGCGGTTAACCTGAGGACGACCCCGCGCTCCAGCGGACGATTGCCCATGTCGCTTCATTCCGGAGATCGCCTGGGTGCGTACCAAATCGAATCGCCTTTGGGGGCAGGCGGGATGGGTGAGGTGTATCGAGCCGTCGATCCCAGGCTCGATCGACAAGTTGCCATCAAGGTGCTGCCCGATCGTTTGGCCAACGATCCATCGGCCCGCGAGCGCTTCGAGCGCGAAGCCAAAGCGATCGCCGCGCTGTCGCATCCGAACATCCTCACCATCTTCGACGTAGGCACCGACGGGGACGTCGCCTATGCCATCACGGAGCTGCTCAACGGCCAAACCGTGGCGGACCTTATCGAGGGCGAGGGACGCCTGCCGTGGCGCCGGGCACTCGAGATCGGGCTGGCAATCGCCGACGGTTTGGCTGCTGCCCACGCCAAGGGGATCGTGCATCGCGACATCAAGCCGGCCAACGTGTTCGTCACGTCGACCGGCGCGGTAAAGATTCTCGACTTCGGTCTGGCCAAGTCTGGCGGCACCGAAGCGGCCGACGGCCCGGATTCCGCCGAAACGCGCGCTTACGTCAGCGCGCCTCATGACTCGACAACGCCCGGCGCGATCGTGGGAACGATTGGCTACATGTCACCGGAACAGGCCAAGGGTCAACCGGCCACGACGTCGAGCGACGTGTTTTCGCTGGGCTGCGTGCTGTATGAGATGCTCACGGGAGTTCGGCCATTCGTTCGCGACACGGTCGCCGAAACGCTGGCCTCGATCCTGAAAGAAGAGCCCTCGCCGCTTGCCAAATCGGCCAAGGGTGTCCCGCCGGCGCTGGCACGCATCGTCAAGCGTGCCTTGGAGAAGGATCCCAGTGCCCGATACGCTAGCGCCGCCGAACTGCGAGACGAGCTGGCCGCTTGCCAGCACGAGCTTGCCGAGGGGCCATCCGTGAGCTCGCTGATCGGTCTTGTCCGCAAGCCGCGGGTGGCGGTCGTCGGCGTGTTGCTCGTCGCGGTGGCGGGCGTGATGGCTTTCTGGGCCGTCGACCGACAGTCGAAGCAACGGTGGGCCCGAGAAACCGCCGTGCCGGAGGTGATGCGGTTGATCGACGAAGCCGACTATCTCGCGGCGTTCGCGATGGCGCAATCCGCCCAGCAATACCTGCCGGACGACGCCGTGTTGGGCCGCCTCTGGCCACAGATGAGTAGCCCCGTTTCGATTCGCACCGTGCCCTCGGGCGCCGACGTGTACTTCAAGGCGTACGACGACGTGGACGGACCGTGGGAGCATCTCGGCCAATCCGACGTCGAAGATGCGAACCTTCCCTGGGCCAAGTTTCGATGGCGGATCGAAAAGGACGGGTACGAGCCGGTCGAACTGGCCTCGGCCGTGGCACCGCCTGCGTTCTCCTTGGAAGAAGGCAACGAATTCCAACTTACGCTCGATAAGCTGGGCGGCCGGCCATCCGGCACGATCGCGGTCGAGGGGGGCACCTACGGCAGGCCCGCAATCCCGCTAACCGGCGTTCCGCCGCTGCAATCGGTCGAGCTGGACCGATACTTTATCGATCGAACCGAAGTCACGAATCGAGCCTTCCAGGAGTTCGTCGACGCGGGCGGCTATCGACGGGCCGAATTCTGGGAGCATCCGTTCGAGCGCGACGGTCAGGTCGTCGAGTTCGACGACGCGATGCGCGAACTTGTCGATACGACCGGGCGGCCCGGGCCCGCCACTTGGGAATTGGGCGATTACCCCAAGGGAAAGGCCGAACATCCCGTCGGCGGTGTGAGCTGGTACGAAGCGGCCGCTTACGCCCGCTTCAGGGAGAAGAGCCTGCCGACCATTTTTCATTGGATCGCCGCCGCGCTGGCCGGCAATGAGATCGGCGTGCCGCTCAGTCCGTCGATTATTCCGCTGAGCAATTTCGGTAGTGACGGACCGGCGCCGGTTGCCACGCACGCGGGGATCGGAATCTCAGGGGCCTACGACATGGCGGGCAACGTCAGGGAATGGTGCTCGAACGCCACCGAAGATCGCCGATATTGCCTGGGCGGCGCTTGGAACGATGCCATCTACATGTTCACGCTCGCCCAGGGGCAGAGTCCGTGGGACCGCTCGCCGGGAAACGGATTCCGCTGCGCCGTCTATCCCGGCTCGACGCCGCCGTCCGAATCGCTGAGGGGTCCGATCGACCTGCCGATCCCGGACTTCTACGCCACGACGCCGATGTCGGATCAGGCGTTCGCGTTCGCCCAGCAGATGATGCGCTACAATCCGACTCCCCTCAACGCGACCGTTGTAGCAAGCGATGATCAGACAGAGGCATGGACGCGCGAAACCGTCACGATCGATGCGGCCTATGGCGGCCAGCAGATACCGATCCAGTTGGCGTTGCCCAAGTCTGCTGCCGCGCCGCTGCAGGCCGTGATTCTGTTTCCCGGGATCGATGCGACCGTGGCCCAATCGTTTTCCGAGGAACAGATCGAGCGGTATGCATACGTGATGCAAAGCGGTCGGGCCCTGGTATTTCCGGCGTACTCCGGCACGTTCGAGCGCAGCGAGGGCCGCACCCAACAACGTCTCTCGGATCAAGGCGCCGTGAGGGTGCTCATTGCAGAATGGGCCAAGGACCTGTCACGGGTGATCGACTATCTGGAGACACGGTCCGACATCGACGCCGATCGGCTCGCGTATCACGGAGTGAGTCTGGGGGCGACCGTGGCGCCGATCATGCTGGCGGTCGAACCGCGCTTCCGAGCGGCAATCCTTATCAGCGGTGGCTTCAACCCGACCAATTCCCAGACGTCGGTCGGGTTCGCGCGTCGCGCGACCGTTCCGGTGCTGATGCTCAATGGACGGTACGACTACGTGTTTCCACTCGAGACGCATCAGAAGCCGCTGTTCGATCTGCTCGGCGCGGCGCCGGACGAGAAGCGCCACGTGCTGTACGACACCGGTCATTGGCCGCTGCCACGCGGTGCGAGCATCAAGGAAATCGTCGACTGGCTGGACCGTCACTTGGGACCCGTCGGCAGTCCGGCCGGGTGACCAGTCGCCACCATCGCACTTGAGCACGGCCGTCGTCGGGCAGGTTCCTTTCCCGGCCGGCCCGGGTCTTGTCTCGCGGCGCTTTCTTCCGGCGCCGCCGGCCACATGAAGGGCGGTTGAATGTTTCGGCGGTCGCCAAGCCAGGCGACGGCTAACTACAATTGGGGCATGAGGCCGAAAGCCCCCTTGCCCGAGCAACGTATCTGCGCCGCTGGTCAACTCAGACGTTAGGGATACAAATGAAACTCGCTGGTGCACCCTACTTGCTGATTGCCGCGCTTTCTGCTGGATGCTCGACGCAATCCGAACGGCAATCTACCGAGGCGCTTGCCACCGCGGTCGATGAATGGATCGGCGTATACTCCTCACCATCGGAAATTGGCGTCTTTACTAGAACTGTTCTCGTAGTCGAGAAGGGGCTGAGCAACGATCTGAGTTTTCGCAAGACGTTCTTTTCAGACGTAGAGATCGCGGATTCCATCGAACAAGATATACACTCAGGATCCTGCCTCTTTGAAGCGAATCGCATTTACATTCCAGAAGCGTTTGGCTACTACCGTGACGGCAAACCACATCTGCTCGGGTCAATCGAGCGATACACGAAAGTCACAGTCAACGGGCACGTGACGCTGATGCGCGACGATGCGTATAGGGCATTCAAATCACAGAATACGCTCTACGATTACGGAATCCTGATCAAAGTGTCGACCGACGTCGACGCGGCTTTGGAAATCAAGAAGGTCGAGCATAAGTCCATTAAGATTCTGTACAACGACCAGACAAAACAATGGAATGATCCGTTCGTACATGGACCGAATAAGCGAGAATAGGTGCCCAACAGAACCTTTTGCCGGACCGCCGTTTGGGGCGTGTTCAGAGAATCAAATCGCTAGCGCCTGTCCGCTTAGCGCGGTCGCTATGAGGCAACCAGTCAATGACTCACGGCCAGCGGAAAGCAGCTAGCCGAGAGCTTGCGGCCATCGACGCGGGGGCGGACAATGAGCCCGGCTTGCACAGTTGCGGAGGCCGCCTAGCAATGGGTCGGTTGCGCGGGGTCCCACTTCCGGTCAGAAGTGGACAGCGCAGCTTCGCGGGCGTCTGTCAGCAACGTTTTGGGACTTGTCGGGGAACGTGCAACCATGTGGAATCTCTCCTCTGTTCACAAATCAGGATGGGTCCGCGCCATTTGAGTGGATCGTCCACACTTGGGGCGCAATTCAAGAGGATGGGTCGGCACTGTTTCCGACCCTAATCGTCTAAGCGACGCAACGTCAGGCGAGCGCAACGTGCGTAGGAACAGCGGTTTGCTGTCGCGATTCGGCGAGCAAACGGCCGAACCTTGCTTGACATTGGCATCAAGAGGAGACTAGAATGACGACGATTCAGTTAGCACAGAGTGAAGCTAATTCACGACGGTAAATTGAGCCCGACGCTTTTCGCGACACCTGCGGAGGCGGTCGGGTTTTTTGTTTCCGATTGTGGCTCAAGAAATGACGTGCATCGTCCTAGCAATCTATCTTGTCCGTGTAATTCCAATCCTCACGCCGCTCACGGCGCGGGCGATCAAATGATGCTTGCTTAAAGCCAACATGGAGCCAAACGAATGTATCGGACTCTTCGGACAGTCATGCTTGCAGTGGGAGCCGGTATTATACTGAGCTTGCCAGATTACTGTGTCGGCTCGCCCCTCGCCTATGAAGGCTTTGATTATGCCCCGGCCGGCGCTGACCTCAATGGTCAAGCAGGCGGCACAGGCTTTGTTGGTAGCTGGTCTGGCAATACTCTCTTCGATGTCGCCGGTGGCAGCTTGGCATATCCCGTAGGTCTACCGCCGTCAGGTAGCAGCGTTTCATCGCCTGCTTCCGACAGCAATAAAGATATTCAGCGCGATCTTGCCGTTTCACTCGGCACACCAGGAACCACGGACTACATTAGTTTTTTGATTAGGCCGGAAGGAACCATCGGGGCTGGTTTTGACAATGGTACTCTTGGTCTAATTCTTAGCGCAGGAGGATTAACTAGCAACGACTTATTCATTGGGAAACCCGGAGCAGGCGCACCAGATTCAAATCTCTACGTGCTCGAAAATGTTGGCGGTGCGGGGCAACACGCCTCTTCGGTTGTTCCAATTTCTAATCAAACAGTCTTACTGGTACTGCGTGCCGATTTCACCGCCGGCATCGACACATTTCGCTTATTCATCAATCCGCCACCGATTGAGCCACTTACTGCAAATGCAACCAAGTCTGATAGTAATATAAGCTCATTTACGCGCCTGTACATTGCCGGACCGGGAGCGTTCAGTATCGACGAGATTCGGATCGGCACGACCTATGGCGATGTCGTCCCCGAGCCTTCGACCCTCGCCCTCGCCGCATTCGGCCTAGCCGCCCTTGCCGCCTGGGGCTGGCGGCGGAAGCGGTGAGGCCCAACGGCCCCCACGCCTAAAGACATAGAGACTCCCACTAGGCTACTGTTCCCGGATGGGTGTTGCGTCAGACCGTTGGAAAGAACCCGCGATGCTGGCCTAAATCCGTTAGCGGGCAGCCCTTTTCGGCTCAGCAAACGTGCCGTTGCCGATCAAGGGCTCATGTTCCTTTCGAGCGTGTCGAAGTCAGGCTCGCCGATCGTCTGGATAGGGACGACCTCACGCCCCTTGCGGTCCGGCGCATCGTACGCGCGGATGAAGCCCAGGCGATGCAGGTCATGCAAGATGGCCTCTTTGATCGGTCGTCTAGAAAACTTCCAATTGCGATAGAAATCGCGGAGCGGCAGCGGGCCGCTACGGTGGATGTAACGTAGGGCAACGATCTCGTTGTATCGCAACCCTTGCGGCCGGTGATTGCCCGGCGGCGAGGGCTTTTCGACGAATTGAAACACGAAGCACTGCGACAAGAGCTGGAAACGACCGCCAGGATGATCAGCGGTTTGATCGAGGGGATGGACAAGCGAGAGACCTAGAGAATTGGCCGCGACGCTTTCTTCTCGCTCCGCTGCCCACTAGAATGGCGGCTTTTGCTGCGCGACCTTCCGCGGTGATTTTCGCGCTGCCATGCCCGCCCATCCCTTGAGGTACTGACGGATGTCGAGTCCCGACGATTCGCACGAACCGGTCTCCAGCCCGATTACCACCCCGGCCAGCGAGGTCGGCGTGATCCCGATGGATCCGACGATCCGCACGAAGCTCTCGATCATGATGTTCCTGCAGTATTTCACCTGGGGCGCTTTTTTCGTGACGTTGGGCACCTACTTGGGCAAGCTCGGTTTCTCGGGCGAGCGGATCGGTCTGTGCTACGGCACGTCGGCCTTGGGGGCGATCGTCGCGCCGTTCTTCGTGGGCATCGTGGCGGACCGATTCTTTGCCACGCAGCGAATTCTGGCCGTGCTGCACCTGACGGGCGCCGCCTTGCTGTACGCCGTGTCGAACGTCGTTGAGTTTTCCTCGTTCTATCCGATTATGTTGCTGTACTTCATTTGCTACATGCCCACCTTGGCGCTCACCAACTCGCTGTCGTTCGGTCACATGTCGAGCCCGGAGAAGCAGTTCCCAGCGGTCCGCGTGTTGGGCACGATCGGCTGGATCGTGGCGGGGTTGATGGTCGGTTACTTGGAGTACGAACACACGAACGCGGCGCTGCAAGTGGCCGCCGTCTCGTCGGCCGTGCTGGGCTTCTACTGCCTGACGTTGCCGCACACGCCCCCTTCGAATCCCGGCGGCAGGGTGAGTATCCGCGACATCCTGGGCCTCGACGCCTTGAGCCTGATGAAGCAATGGTCGTTCGCCGTTTTCGTCATCGGCTCGTTCCTGGTTTGCATTCCGTTGTTCTTCTACTACACGTTTGCCAACCCGTTTCTGAACGATATCGGCGTGACGAACGCGGCCGGCAAGATGACCATCGGCCAGATGTCCGAGATTTTCTTCATGCTGGTGATGCCGTTCTTCTTCGTGCGGCTGGGCGTGAAGTACATGATGCTGGTGGGCATGGCGGCCTGGGCCGTGCGGTACCTGCTGTTTGCCTACGGCAATTCGACGGACCTGATGTGGATGCTGTACATCGGCATCGGCCTGCACGGGATTTGCTACGATTTCTTTTTTGTGACGGGCTACATCTACGTCGACAAGAAGGCCCCCGAGGACATTCGCGCCTCGGCCCAGGGCTTCATCACGCTGGTCACCTTGGGCGCGGGCGCGTTTATCGGGACCTGGCTGGCCGGCAAGGCCTCGGACTACTACACGGTGTCCGACGTACACGAGTGGACGCCCTTCTGGCTCGCCCCGGCGATCGCCGCTGGCGTGCTGACGATCCTGTTTGCGCTGACGTTCCGAGATCAGGTCGACACCGACGAGCCCGGCGGCACATAGCAGCCCCTTGATTTTTTCAACGGGCTGCTACAACACACGGATGTGATGACAAAATGGCGACGCAAGTCGTTATTTTGCGAGGGAGTGCGGGACTTTGTTCCGCACTTGGCGAGGTTGAAAAATGTCACGACGGCATTTTTCAACGGGCTGATAGACGCCCCGGCGTCCGTCTCTGCCGATCATTCACATTCCCCCCCGGCAAACGCCCCGCGCACTTGCGGCTCGGGGGGCGAGCCAGCTTCCGCCGTCCCCGGCTAAGCTACCCTTAAGCGGCGGAATTCCCGCACGCATCGTACGCACTGAGCCGTTATTGGGCCCATGGCCACCCTCGACCACAATCCGTCATGGTCCACGTCCGGTCGCTGGCCGGCCCGGGCGGTGCTGCTGTTGTTCGCCGGGGCCACGGCGCTGTTCGTCGGCATCACGTTGTCGCCGCTCAAGAGCGGTTTCGCCGATGCGCCGGATCGCGGGCCGGGCGACATCGGCTTGTACCGTGCCGAAGTCGAGCGGATGCAGGGCGGTTACGGCTACTACGACGCGGCCGCCGCCGAGCTTCGCGACCGTGGCTATCCCACACGCAGCATCTTCAACTGGCGCACGCCGCTGCCGATGTGGCTGATCGCCGCGGCGCCAAGCGTCGGCGTGGCCAAGGCGATCTTGGCGTTTCTCTGCGCAGTGCTCGCGTGGTCGGCCTTTGGTCTGCTCGTCGACGAAGGAAACGTGGCCGAGGGACTCTTCGGCGTCGTACTGCTGGCCGGCGCGCTGTTGCCCTGCGTGCTGGGTGATCTGCTGGTGTTGCCCGAGCTTTGGTCGGGCGTGTTGATCGCTCTGTCGGCCGTGTGTTTCGGGCTGGGAAATCGTACCGGGGGCGTGGCGGCGGCTATCGCGGCGCTATTCTTCCGTGAGTTGGCCGCACCGTACGTGTTAGTATGTCTGGGCCTGGCGGCGTACGAGCGTCGCGGGCGCGAGCTGGCGTACTTGGCGGCCGGATTGGCGGCCTATGCGGTCTTCTTCGCGGTTCACGTGTCGCACGTGTTGCCGCGGATCGGGCCACTCGACACGGCCCACGCCGCCAGTTGGATTCAATTCGGCGGGGCCGGCTATCTGATCGCCACCGTGCAGATGAACGCCTTCCTGCTCGTGCTGCCGCAATGGGTCACGGCCGTATACCTCGGCTGCACACTGCTGGGCTGTGCCGCGTGGCGCTCGCCGGCCGGCACGCGGATCGGCCTGAGCGTCGCGGTGTACGCGATCGCCTTTAGCATCGCCGGCCACGACTTCAATCAATATTGGGGATCCATGGCGGCGCCGCTGTTCGCCCTCGGCGCGGCCCGGTTCCCCAGTGCGCTGGGCCAATTGTGGCACGCCGCCACGAGAGTTTCCGCGCGTGGCCCAGTCGCCCGCACGGCGAGTGGGTGACGAAGTCACGAGAGGGACCAACGGGACGGCGTCCTCGACTGGCCTGACGGCACGTGTGCGGCGGCGGTCGCGTGACGGCGCGCCTCTTGTGCCCGGCGGCACCCAGGCGCCCAAGTGCGTGGGCCGCCCGCGCAAGATCTGCTAGCCGTGAGGTTTAAGCTTGTGACGGCCAAACCCATCGCAAAGCGGCCACTTGCGATCGGGGTCAATCGTCGTCAGGGCGCACAAGAAGCTGTCGGGCCCCGTGCCGTAGTCGAAGCACGTACACCTGCCGAGCTTGGAACTCGAAGAGCAACCGATACTCGCCGCCTCGGCCGCCAAACACAAGCTGTCGCACGGTTCGCCGTAAGAACGCGCGGTCCGGCGCAAGTGGACAACGCTCGGGAAAGGTTTCGAGCGAGTCAAGGGCATCGGCCAAATGCTCTTGCCACCGCACGGCGGCGGCGGGCGACTGGGCCAAGTACCAAGCAAAAGCCTCTGCCACGTCGCGCTCGGCGAGCGACGTGAGCAGGACGTCGAACTTCATCGCCCCGTCGTGGCGCGCTGCGCCCGAGCGGCCTGTTTGGCCAGTTTCTTGAGAACCTGCCCGGCAGGCACGACCCGGCCGGCGTCCACGTCCTTGAGTCCGGCTTCGATGGCCTCGAGCGTCTCCATCCGGTCAGCCAGATCCAACAGCCGTTGATAACTCTCGACATGCTGCACGACCAACTCGGCCTTTCCGTTTATCGTCAGCACGATCGGACGGCCGGTTTGCCGCATGCGCTCCACGAGGTCGACCGTGCTGCGCTTGAAGCTGCTGAGCGATTCGATGTCTTCCGAGAGATTGATCATGGTTCCCTCGCATTAAATTTGCACTTAATTCAATGTTAGCACGCCTCGGCCTCACGTGCAAACCCGCTTTGTTGTTCCGTCAACATACCATGGTGGGCCCTGGGAGGCGGCACGTCGTCCGGCGGCGCCGGCGGGCGGCGAGGAGAGTGAGGGCGGCCAATCCGAACAGAGCGAGAACGCCTGACGAGGGCTCGGGGATGGCATACTTCGCCACGAAGGCGTCCTCTCCGCCGGCGTTCGGTCCGCCCAGACTGCCGGCGGTGAAGCCCGAGATGTAGACGTTGCCGAGCGAGTCGGCCGAGACGCCAGGGCTCTCATCGTAGCTGCTAGTCCCGAGTTGCTCGGTCCACTGGAGCGTGCCCGAGGCGTCGTACTTGGCCAGGAAGGCGTCCCAACCGCCGGCGTTCGCGCCGCCCAGGCTGCCTTGCGTCACGCCCGAGATGTAGACGTTGCCGAGCGAGTCGGCCGAAACGCCACCGCCGAAATCGTCGCTGCCGGTCCCGAGTTGCTCGATCCATTGAAGGGCGCCCGAAGCGTTGTACTTTGCCAAGAAGGCGTCGGTGAGGCCGGCGTTCGGCCCGCCCAGGCTGCCGCCGGCGGTGCCCGAGATGTAGACGTTCCCGAGCGAGTCGGCCGAGACACCCCAACCCACATCGTCGCCGCCAGTCCCGAGTTGCTCGGTCCACTGCAGCGTGCCCGAGGCGTCGACCTTCAGCAGGAAGGCGTCGCTGCCGCCGACGTTCGGCCCGCCCAGGCTGCCTTCGGTCCGGCCCGAGATGTAGACGTTGCCGAGCGAGTCGGCCGAGACGCGAGAGTTCCTGTCGCTACTGCCAGTCCCGAGTTGCTCGGTCCACTGGAGGATGAGCGGCGCGGCGTGCAAGGAAGCGGCCGCGGGAAGAACCAAGACGACGGCCGTCAAGACGAACGTGGGGACGCGGAACATTCGTGTCTCGTTCTTCTAAAACCGCACTTGCCGAGAAATTGCAATAGCCTGTTCAAAAGCTTGCCCGTTCAGAGCGCAAAAAAAGACGCAACGCTTCCGTGCCCCAGCACGCAAACTTTGCGTCTTACTTAATTCTGAATTAGCCTTCTCGCCGAGTACCGCAACGTATTGGGAGTAGTCTACCACCCCACCTGCGGCAGTACAAACAGATTTCGTGGGTTTCCCAAGAAAACTGCACTTTCCGGCAAATCCGCCCAACGTCTCTTGTGCTCGTGGCACCCAAACAACACGTCGAGGCCGGCCGGGAATTCACTAACCCGAAGCGCAAGCGAGGGAGCGAGCCGAACGGGTGTCGCATCATTACCCTCGCTTGCGCTTCGGGTTAGTGTGGGGTCTTCGGCACGGCAATTCCCGAATACGCTCAACAGGTTCAGGAACAGGCCACTCGGCGGCGTCCCGTGCACTTCAATACCCGTCGGCACTCGACTCTTCGGCGGGCTGGTCGGCCGAGTCGGCTGATCCTACGCGCAAGGCTGCCAGATCTGTACTTTCACTGAGCAGCCGCTCGTAGACCACGTCGGCATCGATCGGGCGCGGCTCGGGCTTGACGTTCACGCTGCGCTGGACGAGGTACATCGGCCGGCCGCGCACCTGGTCGTAGATCCGTGCCACGTACGCCCCGAGCATGCTGATTCCCAACGCGTTGACCGCGCCGAAGAAGCTGCCTACCAGCACCATCGACGTCCAGCCCGGGATGGCCATGTCGGTAAACAGCCGGCAGAACAGCGAAAACGCGCTGAGCGCGGCAAACACCGAGAGCGCCAGGTAACCGATCAGCGAGAACACGAACAGCGGAAACGTCGAGAAGGAAAAGATGGCCGTCTTGGCCAGCCGGAACAATCCGCGCAGCGAGACGCGCGACTTGCCGTCGTAGCGAGCCCCGCGACGCACTTCGATGCCCTTTTGGCGGAAGCCAACCCACGACCGCAGCCCGGGCAAGTAACGATCGCGCTCGCCCAAGCGCAGAATCTCGCGCACCACGCGGGCGTCCATCAGGCTAAAGTTTCCGGCGTCGATCGGGATCGGCGTATCGGCCACCAGCGCCAGCGCGCGATGGAACGCCGCGAACATGCACCGCTTGGGCCACCACTCTTGGCGGTGCGAACGGATCGCATAGACCACGTCGTAGCCGGCTCTCCATTGATCGAGGAAGCGGGGCAGGGTTTCGGGCGCGTCCTGCATGTCGCTGTCCATCAGCAGGACCGCCTCGCCGGTAGCCTGGGCCAGACCGGCATGGATCGCGGACTGGTGTCCAAAATTGCGAGACAGGTGCAGCACGGTTACGCTGGCATCGGCGGCCGCCAGATCGTCGAGCAGTTGCCCACTCCGGTCGCGCGAGCCGTCATCGACGAAAATGATCTGCGGGCGCGCGCCGACGGCCGCCACCGTGTCGCGTACGCGCCGATACAGCTCCGCGATCACGCCCGCTTCATTGTAGACGGGCAGCACGACGCTGATCGTGATGTCGGTTCGCGCGTCTCGGTGCATGGTGAACCTCGGTTAGCAATCCGTTGGAAAATGCCGTCGTGGCATCTTCCAACCTCGCCAAGTGCGGAGCAAAGCTCCGCACGGCTCGCAAAATATCGACTTACGTCGCTGCTTTGTCTTCGCATCCCAGCGATGGCGCAGGCGCGTCGAATACTTCGACGGACTGCTAGTCGCGGCGCGAGCTCGGTCGGCGCGCTTGCAGGGCGAACGTACACAACAGCAAGCCTAGGCCACACGCCGAGACAACCAGCCCCAGGATCAGGCTGCGCGGACGGAAGCCCAACAGCACTTCGTGGTTTCCGGCGTCCACGACGCATCCCAGAAAATCTCCGTTGACCCGCACAACCGGCCGATCCCGACCGTCGACCGTGGCACGCCAGCCACGGTGAAAGCTTTCGGTCGTCACGAGCAACTGACGCGCCGGTGCGCTGTACTCGACCGTGATCTGGCCCGGCCGATCGGCGACGACACGTGCCGGGCCGGGCTGGGACGGCGGCAACTCGATCGGCTCGTCGAGACGTGCCGTTTCGAGACCCATCGCCGTGGCGCCCCGCCATTCGGCCAGCGGAACCGTCCGCGAAACCAGGCGGACGCGAGGCGCCGTTTGCTCGATCGAAAGCCACGGTCCGGCGTTGTCGTTGTCGTTGTCATTGTCGTTCGAGTCGGCGACCAGCAGGTAGCCGGCGCCGGCCAATTGCAGCGCGGCGGTGGTCGAGCGGTCGAGCCACCTGGACGGTTCGAGTCCGGCGTAGCCGTCGACGCGTGTGAGCCCGGCGAGCAAGATGCGGTTGCCCGTTCGCAGTCCCCCCGTGGCTTTGACCGCGACGCGTGCGCCAGGCCCCCCGGGCGGAAGCGGCACGTCGGCGACGAATTGGCGCAATCCGGCCGTGTGGGACCAGACCGAATAGCTCAGCCCGTACGACAACAGGTCCACCGTCGTGAACAGTGCCAAGGCAACGAAGGCCCCGCGGACATTTCGCTCTGCCAGGGCCACCAGCACGGCCGCAACGCCGATCAATGCCGGACCGGCCCAAACCAGCAGGGGCGTCGCGACGTACTCGGGCCACAGCATCGGCCCGACGATCGCCGCCGCGAGACTGGCGGCCACGGCGATTGCCAGTACTCGGAGCGTACGGCGGCGGTCGCCGGGACCTGTCTGGGCGTCCGGTTGCCGCATGATCGCGATGGCCGTGGCCGCTGCAGTGGCGAGACACAACTGCACCAGCACGACGGCTCGGCAGGGAAAGCGGAAGCGATTCGCTAGCGGCAGGAATTCTTGCACTCGGTACAGCCCGCCCTGCTGGCCAAAGGCCAATAACAGTGCCGCCGCGCCGAACACAAGCACCGCCCACGCCAGCGGCGCATAGCGACCCCAGCGACGCCGCTGGGCCAGGAGCCAAACGCACAACAGCAACGGCGCGGCGCCGTCGTACAGGCCCAGTTCGTGCGTGTTCTGTCCGACGACTCGCGTCTCGAACAAGTACGGCGCCACCAACTGTACGAGGTTCAACGGATGCAGGGCGCCAGAGTTGGAGAAGGCGGCGTCGGCGGTGCTCCGTGTCGAGTCGCCTAGCGCGTCGAGCGTGGGCAGCCATTGGACCGCGGCGGTAAGCATTCCCAGAACCAGGGCCAACAACAACACCGCGATCCGCGTCACCGGCAGCTTGAGGCCGACGGCCCGCCACGCCGCGTAGGCTGTGACGACCAGCAGCGAAAACCAAACGTATTGCGGATAACCGAGCAGCAGTTGCGACGCCGTGAGCAGGCCGACCGCCAGCGTGGCCGTCGCGCGCCCTGGACCGCGCGGAAGCGTGAACGCTGCTTCGACGGCCAGCAGCAACCAGGGAATGTGCGCCACGATGGCGATCGCGTTGGGATGCACGAAGTGCAGCAGGTTGAACCCGCCGAACGTGAAAGCCAAGGCGCCGAACATCGCCGCGTCGCGCCTCCCGAGCCAGCGCCGCAACAACAAGTAGGTCCCGGCGAACATGAACGGATAACTGAGAAGCAGCTCCAGATCGAAAGCCGCGCCCAGCGGAAGGCAGCGGTACAACAGCAAGTGCAGCGGGTGGTATGCGCCCAACTGCCCCTCGGCGGTCACGTAGAATCCGCCGTACAGGCTGGGCATCCAATCGAAAGGCTCGCCGCCGGCAAGTTGTTCGGCGTAGAAGTTGCGCAGCGGAAGATGGAATTCGCCCAGATCGTCGGCCACGTAGACGCGTCCCGCGAAAAAAGGCAGGGCCAGCGCCGCGAGTGCGAAAACCGCGGCCAGCAGGATCCACGCCGCGAGATTGCGCTCGCCGCGCGCGGCGGCCGACCGCGCGATCGCGGCGGCTACGAGGCGACGGTCGGCAAGCAGGTGCATCGGATGGCCTTTCCCCCGGGCGAGCTAGGTGACGCGCTGGCCTTCGGCCCGCAATTGCTGTAGCCGTGGGTCGTCGATGATCGTGAACGGGCTGGCGACGCCGCGCCACGTCTCGCCCCGCTGTTCGATGCAATCCTCGTCGACCGGCCCCAGCCGATTCGCGGCCAGCCGGAGGTATTCGACGCGCGCCGGGTCGAAGCCCATGATCCGCCCGACCGTGGCATCGACGGCCGTGAGGTTGGTGCCCATCACGAGCAGGCCCATCGGCTTGGCGCTTCCCAGGATCGGACCGTCGCCTTCCATCGCCACGATGCCGTCGACGATAGCGACCGTCTTGGGCAGCGAGGCGTTGATGTCGTAGATCGACTGCGGGATTCCCGCATAGTGCAGCACGTTCTTGGGCCAGCCGTACTTGATGCCGGGGATGACGCCGTAGAGGTTCTTCATTGATGCGGTGTAGCCGACCCAGTGGTGGGTCTTCATCTTGGGCATCGAGACGATCAGATCGGCCTCGAGCACCTGGCTGGGAAAATAGAAGCCGGCCAGCTTGCTGGTCTGGCCCCGATTGTCGGTCCAGGCGACCTGGCTGTAGTTCAAATCGGCAAACTCGAGGCGCGCGTCGAGCAGTGCGTCTTGCATGCCGGACTCGACGAGCGCCATTTCCGTGTCGCGCACGTGCCCGGGACCCTCGCCCACGAGAACATTGGCTCCCCACTGGCGAAACACGTCGGCCGCCGCCACGACCACGGCCGGATGGGTCGTCATTTGCGGACTGCCGCGCGTCGGCTCGACGAGATTCGGCTTGAGCAACACCTGCTTGCCGCGCACGGCCGCCGGGTCGAAGCCCGTGGCCACCAAGCCGTCGCGGATCGTCTGCGCGAGCGGACCGTCGTAGCGCTGATTGCGGGCCACGAAGGCCGGCGCCGTCAAACGCATCGCGCGGCGCACCAACGGGACCGCGATCAAACCGCCCACTGCGACGCCGGTCGCAATCAGCATCGTGCGGCGATCGAATTGGCACTCGCATTGCGAGGTCTCGGCGGCGGATCGTTCGGGGTGGGTCGTGGTTGTCATGAGAGTACCGTCTGGCGAGTCGGGGGAACCAGCGGCGACGACGTGCCCAAGCGGGCCAGCGTCAACAGCGCAAGCTTGTACGGCGCGGCGTCGCGGGCGAGCGTACGCTCGCCGGCCGCGTCGAGCCACCGGTGAGCTTCCGCGGGGAATCGGTTGTGGGCTGCAAGGCCGAGCAGTCCGTAGCACAGCGACTCGGTGGTCGTCGCGCCGGACAGCTCGCGCTCGAGGTAGTCGATCGACTTTTGCGTCCGACCCTGCGCGTCGCGCTGTCCGGCCAGCGCTAGCAGGCACAGGCCGGTGGGCTGCACGTGCGGACGAAGCTCTTGGCCGAAGACGAACGTGTTTCCGTAGTTGCACCCGCCGTGGGGCAGCATCCGATCGTGC
>SDBV01006628.1_pt1 | contig 15989 bp, 15 predicted proteins | sample 2277081 | NCBI WGS metagenome assembly SDBV01 (sample SAMN10402039, study PRJNA504765) | marine sediment metagenome | isolation source: marine sediment core GS10_PC15, 223 cmbsf | place: Arctic Ocean: Southern Knipovich Ridge | collected 2010
ATATAAAAAATCAACAACATTGGAAATTCCTCCGAACCCCTGTTTCCCGGCAGGGTCGATTTATATTGGACAACGGTTGAAAATTCTTATTGACAAAATTTTTGTATTGTTCTATCCTATTGGGAAGGTAAAGATATCTTACCAATTTTTGTCTTAGATTAAATTAAAAGGCTTGAACAACCAATGGATATGGCTATAATTAGTTCTTGGTGCCACGCCGGGAAACCCGGCAACTTCGGGGAACCCGGATGCCGGGCTTGCCCGGCTTTAGCTCAAACAAAGTTTGAGAGGTTGCACCAGGAACTAATAAAAAAAATTGAAGTGAAGGAGGAACAACGATGAAAAAATTGCTTGCGATTGTATTAATTGTTTTTCTGGCTGTACCGGTGATGGCGCTGGCCAAAGCAAAACCGGCACAAGAAGAGGAACCACCGGCCGTTAAGGAGGCCCAACCGGAACCGGTTGACACAACTGCGGATGAGATCGACCAGTGGATAATCAATGTAAGAAAAGGTCTCGAAAAATACCGGGGACCGATTGTTTTCAAGGGACCTCTCGGCCAGACGCCGCAGTGGGACACGGAAATTGTTTTAACAAATGCCGAAGTCGAGAGGATACGCCAGGGGAATTATACGGCCGCTATATCGTGGCACGGCTCCCAGGGGGAATATACTGAAGCGCTCGGCGGCGGTATTAAAGACGGGCTGAAACATCTGGGGATAAAACTCGTTGCCGAAACGAGTGCTGAGTTCGACCCCGCGAAACAGAAGACCGATGTTGAAAGCATGATGGCGCTGAAGCCGGACATTATCATCACTCTTCCGACCGACAGCGTCACCTCGGTTGCCACTTTCAGGCCTGTTGTCGACGCCGGCATAAAACTTGTACTTATATCGAACCAGCCTGACGGTTATTTGCATGGCAAGGATTTCGTGGGAATAACAACTTCCATGCCCTACGATCAGGGCAGGTTCATGGCCGATGCCGTGGCAATGGGGACAAAAACAAAGAAAGTGGGTATCATTTTCTTTGATGCTGATTTCTGGATCGTAAATTTTATTGACGACGTGGTGCGGGACACACTCGCTGACGAGTACCCGGAGATAGAGGTTGTGGTAGAAGAGGGCTTCGCGAATCCTGCAGTGGATATCGGAAATGCCGCGAACGCGATCATACAGAGACATCCGGAAGTCGACACATTCTATGTATCCTTCGGGGCGCTCCCGGCTGCTATTGCCGCAGTAGATGCCAACAGGCCCGATATAATGGTTGTTTCCCAGGGGCTTGATAAGCCTTATATGCAGAACATGCTGAGCGGCGGAAACATATACGCCATCATTACCGATTCAACTTACAACATAGGCGTAAATGCCGCGCTTCTCGGCGGGTACGGCGTATTGGGCAAACGGGCGCCCGAGTACTCGATTTCCCCGAGCGCCATAATCACAAGAAAAAATTTAAAAGAGATGTGGAAGCTGGCTTTTAGAGTGGTCCCGTTTCCACCTGAGTTCGAAGAGCTCATGAAATAAAGTTTTGGTGTTTTACTGTAAGGTAGGACAGAGGAGACACACCCGGATTTTTGCATACGATATAGGCCGAAAAGTGCTCCTTTGCCCTGCCTTACAATTTTAGCAGGCTATTTTTTAATGTGTACGCCGTATAACCAATAGAGGATTTGTCATGGAAAAGGGAAATATTCTCGAGATGAAAAATATACACAAGGGCTTTGGCGGTTTAAAGGCCCTTGTGGATGTAAACATAACCCTCAAATATGGAGAGGTCATAGGTCTTGTCGGTGATAATGCAGCCGGGAAATCCACTTTAATGAAGATATTGTCCGGGGCGTATCATGCGGATGAGGGAAAAATAATTTTTAAAAACGAAGAAGTTTCTATTGCCAGTCCCCGTATAGCGCGTCAGATCGGGATAGAGATGGTGTATCAGGACCTCGAGCTGTGTCCGAACCTGGATGTTCCCGCCAATTTGTTTTTGGGAAGAGAGATCATTACAAAACCCGGCTTCAAATTCTTGAAAAAGCGGAAAATGGAAGGTGAAGCGCTCGATATACTGAGCAGGCTTAAGATCGATGTCAAAAACCCGAGAATAAAAATTGACAAACTTTCGGGCGGCCAGCAGCAGGCGGTGGCAATAGGGAGGGCCGTAAGTTTTGAGCCGAAAATAGTAATAATGGATGAACCTACCGCCAATCTGGCGGTCGTGGAAATTGACAAGGTGCTTGAGCTGACTTTACGTTTGAAAGATCACGGGATCTCGGCAATAGTTATCAGTCACAGGCTTGACGATGTGTTCAAAGTTGCAGATAGAATATATGTCCTGAAACACGGGCGAATAGCCGGTATCAGGGAAAAGATGGAAACAAACAAAGAAGAGGTTATTAAATTGATGTTCATGGAAGAGGGGGAGCAGCGGGCGTAGACGACAAACGGACCCGGGTCTTCCCCGGACGAAATTATTTTTCATTAAAAATGTCTTATGTCCCCGGTGACAGCATGTCACCTGCAGCTAATTTACGATTACAGGTAAGGAGAGAGCATGATGGCCGCAGGAAAAAGCTCGGTAAATAAAGGGAAGGAGGGATACGGCTTCAAGGTAAAAGATTACGCTATATATTTTATAATGATCGGAATATTTATAGTATTTGCGGTCGCCCTCAGAAACAGAGGGTTTTTATCGATCGTCAATGTGATGAATATTTTCAGACAGACTGCGATAATTTCAATAATGGCCGTCGGGTTTACCTTCATGCTGGCAAGCGGTGAGTTTGACCTGTCGATCGGCTCAACAGTTGCCCTCTGCGCACTTGTCGGATCTTTAATGCTGCAGAAAACAGGCATATTCCCTGCCCTAATTGTGGCTGTTGCGGTGGGGGCGGCAGTCGGTTTTGCCAACGGATTTTTTGTCGTGAAAGCCCGAATGCCTTCATTTCTGGCAACGATCGCCATGATGGGTATAATCCACGGCCTCGCGCGCTGGATAACACATCTGCAGGCGATCCCGGTGCTCAATAACAGGTTTACTTATATTTTCGGAGGCGGGAATGTAGGGCCTATCCCCACCCTGTTTATATGGACGATACTGATCATGGTTATCGGGCACATAGCAATGGTAAAGACCCTTTTCGGCCGGAAGGTGCTGGCAATCGGGGGAAATGTAACCGCCGCGCGGCTTGCCGGAATTAACACGGAAAAAGTTAAATGGACATTATTTGTTATAATGGGAATGATAGCTTCCCTGTCGGGTCTTCTTTACACAGGAAGGCTTCACGCGGCCAGGTACACATACGGGGAGCAGGACCTGTTTACGATTGTGGCTGCAGTGGTTATCGGGGGCAACAGTATTTACGGCGGTACGGGGTCTATTATCGGTGCGGTCGTCGGGTCGCTTATTCTGGGTATGGTCAACAACGGTCTGATTCTTTTCGGTTTCAGCGTGGACCAGCAGGTTATATTCAGAGGTGTAATGATCCTGGTGGCGGTTGCATTGAGCCCGACAAAACCGAAAGAATAATTATATAAACCGCATGCTTTGCAATAATAAGCCTTATGGGTTTCTTATCTTAGTCTGTCAATAACTTTTTTAATGAGGAAAGATAATATGAAGATAATCGATATCACCGGTCCGGTCCACGAAGGCATGTGGGATTTCGGGTTCCCGGACGGCCAGTTTAAACTGAAACAGCTGAACTATGAATTTCTCGGTGAAGAGTATTTGCACGAAGGGTTTGAAGGAATGGTCGGGAGCACCGGCACCTTTATCGAGACAGGGGCAACCTGTCTGGGTTATGAAAAAAGTATTTCGACAGATAAAATACCTCTAAGAAAACTGGTTAATGTTGACGCCTGCGTTCTTCAGGTGCCTTTTGAAAAATTAAAGGAAAAAGATGACAGGAAATATATATCCCTCGAGGACATAAAGAACGCGGAAACGGAACCGATACCGGAAGGCTGCGCGATAATCGTCAGCACCGGTTACGGAAGGAACTGGGAAAAAGAGGGTTATATGGCAAAGTCGCCTTTTTTCAAGCGGGATGCCTTTTATTATCTTCTTGACAGAAAACCCCTGCTTGTCGGAAGCGATTTTCCGGGCTGGGAAAACGTTGTAAACCCTGAGAACTTTTTAAACAGGCTCTACGAGTCAGGGGTCGTTGTTCTTGTCAGCTGTGTAAACCTGGAAAAAATAAATAAGTTCAAGGTAAAATTGACGGCCCTTCCTATTAATGTTTTAAATGTATGCATGTGTCCATGCAGGGCTGTAATTATGGAAGAGTAGAATATTAAATTCCTCTTTTTATTTTCCTTATGGCTTTTGGTTATGGTTGCAGAGCACAAAAAAAACACAATTGAAGGAGGTAAGTTTTGAGTGGAAATAAATATCGTCAGGTAAAATGGGGACTTATCGGCGCGGGAGATTTCGGTCTCATATACGCGCAGATCATGAAACAGCTCCCGAATGTTGATCTTGTGTCTGTGTTTTCAAGGACCGAAGCGAATGCCCGCAAAGCCGCCCAGGCTTACGACATAGGAAAGTGGTACACCGATTTTAATGAATTGCTCGGCAGTGACGATGTTGAAGCTGTCGCTATTGTAACGGACGAGCACAATCATTATGAACCCACCATGGCTGCTTTAAAGGCCGGAAAGCATGTGCTGCTCGAAAAGCCCATAGCTCCGAAGCTCGAAGAAGCGGATGATATGATAAAAACGGCCAAAGACACCGATAGTGTTTTCGGCATAGCTCATATTCTTCCCTTTCATACCCATTACGCGAGTGCCAAGGCTCAGATCGATAACGGGTGTGTGGGCGACATCGTAGCAATGTACGCGAGAAGAAACGCAGCATCTTTCTGGGGTGAAAAACTGCAGGACCATTCGTCCGCAATTTACGACGAGATGATCCATGACATGGAGTGCATGCTCTGGTTCACCGGAAACTGGAAAGTCAAAAAGGTTTACGCCCAGGCAAAGAATGTCAGGGGTATGAAAAAACCGGATGCCTGCTGGGCGATGTTTACATTTGAAAACGGTTCTATAGCCGTACTCGAGGCAAACTGGTACCTGCCGGCCAACACACCCTATTTGATAGATGCGCAAATGGAGATCCACGGAACCGAGGGTATGATCTACATAGACCTGTCGGACCAGGGACTCAGGGTGAACGATAAAAACGGCTGGAGGTTCCCGGATGTGACCTGGTGGCCGGAAAAGCTGGGCAGGGTCGAAGGCGCGTTAGGGGACGAGATCAGGTATTTTGCTGATGCCTTTATGAATGGAAAAATGCCGGAAGGCGGGGTCGGCGACCCCCAGAGGGCAAGGGATGTACTGGAAATTGTGCTCGCGGCTGAAAAATCTGCTGAAACCGGGCAGATCGTAGAGCTTTGACCGGCACCGGCTGCAGTACCTGGAGACAATAACACGGGAGGGCGTAATATGAAAGTAATAGATATTTCAGGACCAATTTACACGGGTATGTGGAGCTATGCTGATTATTACCCTGATTTTAAACTTTCATCGGTCGAATTTGAGTTCGGCGGAGAAAAGTATTCGGTTGATGTATTTGAGGGTATGCACGCCCAGACGGGGACCTACATCGAGTCGCCCGAAGTGTTTTCCACGAGCGTGAAAAGCGGAGGTCTCAATGCGGCGGTCTCTATTGAAAAGCTGTTTATGATAGATGCGTATGTGCTCCGGATTTCCCATGACAATCTCGGCATCAAGGACGGCAGGCCCTATGTTTCTCTTGCCGATATAAAGGGCGCAGAAATTGAGCAGATACCCGAGGGAGCGTCAATACTTGTGGGGACAGGTTACGGGAAAAACTGGGACAAAAAAGACTATGTGGATAAAGCCTGGTTTTTTAAGAAGGACGCTCTGGATTATCTAACCGATAAAAAACCTTTTCTCCTCGGCGGCGATTCTCCCTCCTGGGAAAACGGTGTTAACCCTGAAGGGGCTTTTGATAGGTTTTATAAATCCGGAAGCCTCCTCTTCTCTCCGTGCGTCAATCTGGAAAAGATAACGAAATACAGGGTGAAGCTGACTGCTCTGCCCCTGAACATATTGAAGGCCGGTGTCTGTCCTGTCAGGGCAATTGTTACACAAGAGTGAGGGGCTGTGAGGCGTCAGCATTCAAAAAGGGGTCAAAAATAACAGAAGAGGGTGGGTTCAGTGAAGATAACAGATATCTCCGGGCCCATATACACGGGGATGTGGAACTACAGCGAACCTTTGAACAGGATCCTGAAGGATTTTAATCTTTCATCCATCGAATTCGAGTTCGGCGGTGAAAAATACGCTGTTGATGTTTTTGAAAACATGAAGGCTCAGACCGGGACTTATCTGGAATCCCCCGGTCAATATCTGGACGATAACAAGTACACGGTGAGCGATATACCTGTCGGGAAACTCCATATGATGGAGGCACGTGTTCTGCGGGTACCCTATGACCGGCTGGGCGAAAAAGACGGAAAACGTTACGTGACCCTGGATGACATCAAGTCTGCGGAAAAGTCGGCCATACCGGAAGGTTGCGCTGTGCTGGTCGGCACAGGATACGGCAGGTACTGGGAGAGAAAAGATTTTTTTGAAAGTTCATGGTTTTTTAAAAAAGATGCCATGGATTATCTGATCGGCAAAAAGCCTTTCCTTATCGGGGCTGACTCCGCGGAATGGGAAAATCCCAAAAATCCCGAGGGCATATTCAAAAAGCTGTTCCCCGCGAATATTCTCATACTCGCGTCCTGTGTTAATCTGGAGCTCATCTCGCAATTCAGCGTTAAACTCACGGTTTTGCCTTTGAAAGTGCAAAAAGCGTACATATGTCCGGTGAGGGCAGTCGTTGTGGAAGGTTAGGGTGTTCGAAAAAGAGGCCGGCGAGGGAGGCGGATCATGAAATATAAACACCTGTTTCAGCCGGTAATGATCGGGAACATTGAGATCAAGAACCGGATCGTTATGTCGCCCATGGGGATCGGAGCGTATAATGACGATGAAACTGCAGCAGAGGACTACATATCCTTTATCAGAGCCAGGGCAGGTGATCCCGGGCTGATCATAACCACCGGCTCGAGGGTAACAGCGAAGTACGGTAAGTTCAAGCTCATGGGGTGTTATGACGACTGTTTTATCCCCGGTATGAAAAGGCTGGCAAGAGCGGCCCGGGACAGGGGCTCGAAAATATTTTTACAGATTTTGTGCCTGGGTGGCGCGGACCCGGATGACCCGTTTGTGCCGACCGCCGGTATCCCGATGTATCAGGATGAGTGGGAAGGGCCTGGCAGGCCGGTGGAACTGAAAGATGAACAGATAAGGGAGATAACCCGGGAGTTTGTCCAGGCAGCAAGGCGCGCAAAGGAAGCCGGTTTTGACGGTGTCGAGCTGTTCGGGGCCGAGGATTTTTTGGTATCCGCGTTCCTGTGCCCCCACCTTAACCGCAGGACAGACGAATACGGCGGAAGTTTCGAGAACAGGATGAAGTTCCCGGTTGATATTGTCAGCGGTATTAAAAAGGTTTGCGGTGATAACTTCCCGGTGGGTTTCAAGTTCAACAGCTTTTACGATCTGCCTGACGGTATCGATCTCGAACTTGGAGTAAAGATCGCTCAAAATATGGCCGACAACGGCGTGTCATATATTCATGAATGGTCTTTTGCAAAGCTCGACAGGCCCATGTCGATGTTCAAATACTCTCCGATGCCGAGCCTTTACCAGCCGAGGAACACCACTATACCTATAGCAACCAACCTGAAAAACAACATCAAAGAGGTTCCGATAATAGCTGTCGGCGGAATATTAAAACCCGAAGAGGCTGACAGCATCATAAAAAACGGTGAGGCGGACCTGGTCGCGGTTGGACGGGCATTTATCGCAGACCATAACTGGGCTTACAGCTCAAAAAGGGGTTTGAGGATCAGGCCTTGTATAAGGTGCCATGTCTGCCACCATGAAGTCGCTGTGGTCGGTAAAATAGTAGTGTGTTCGGTAAACCCGGATGTGCTCGGGCAAAACGAACCGGTAAAAACAGATTCACAAAAAAACGTTATTATAGTGGGTGCGGGGCCGGGAGGAATTACCGCGGCCCTGACCGCTTCGAAAAGAGGGCACAGGGTGGCCCTGTACGATAAAGAAGGGCAGGCAGGGGGAAAGCTCGTACCCGGAAGCGCGCCTGATTTTAAGCACGAGTTCACGGACCTTCTCCGGTATTTCAGGGAGGAGATAAAAAGCAGTGATGTAGAGCTTGTAAAAGACATTAAGGTTACCCCGGATATCATAAAAGAAAAGTCGCCCGATGTGCTTATCGTCGCCACAGGCGGTCTGCCGGTGGCCCCCGGTATCAAGGGTGTCGGCAGCTCCCTGGTCGTTACGGCCGAAGATGCTCTTGTAAACGCCGGTGATCATAGCGGCAAAAATATAGTCGTGATAGGCGGCGGAGATGTCGGGTGTGAAACAGCGCTGCATCTTTCACGAAAGGGGAATGACGTAACGATCGTTGAAATGCTTGACGAGCTTATGAAAAAAGAGGAAATAAAACACAACTCGATGATTTTGATGAAGATGCTTGAGGATGATGGCGTCGCGCTTTGTTTGAGCATTACTGTAACAGAAATAACCGGGGCCGGTGTCAAAATAAAGGACCGGACAGGGGCCTGTAAAGAGCTGCAGGCGGACATGGTTGTTTTAGCTGCCGGCTATTCTTCACAGCCTGACGGGGTGCAGGCTTTCAGGTCAGCCTGTAAAGAATCGTACGCGATCGGGGACTGCGCCGCCCCGGGGCGGATCAGACAGGCTGTCAGTGAAGGTTTCAGAATAGGCAGCCTGATATAGCTCTTATTTGACTTCGAGACTGGTTCGGTATACTTCGGATAGAATGTTATCCGCATATAGTAAAAAATTATACAAAAATAATACAAGGGTGATGCTTTGAAGCCAAATGAGAAATACCGCAAATTGACAAAAGAGCAGGTCGGACAGGTGAATGAGTACGTGCTCAAGCTGCTCGAAGAAGTAGGATGTGAAGTCCAGTGTGAGGAAGCTCTCGGGTTATTAGGGGATGCCGGATGTGATGTAAAAGATCCCCGCAGGGTAAAGATACCGCCCGGGCTTGTCAAACAGGCTCTTAAAACTGCGCCTGATGAGATCGAGGTATTTAACTTAAAAGGTGAAAGAGCCATGCTTTTAAAAGCCGGTAACTGTCATTACGGCACAGGTTCAGATTGTGTCACTACCATAGATCTTTACACAGGTAAAAGAAAGATATGCAAAAAAGAGGATGTCGTTAACCTTGCCCGGTTCAGCGACAGTCTGCCGAATATTGATTTTGTCATGTCCTTTGGAATCGCAAACGATTCTCCCGAATCGGGCAACTTCGTGCACCAGTACGAAGCGATGCTGCATGGAACCGGCAAGCCGATCATTGTGACAGGCCACGGGAAAAATGACATGACCACCATGATCAGCATGGCAGCCGAAGCTTGCGGCAGTATAGAAAATTTAAAAGCCCGGCCTCCGCTGATACTGTACACAGAGCCTCTTTCACCGCTCATCCACACGGAGATGGGTGTCAGCAAAGGGCTGATATGCTGCGAACACGGGGTCCCTTTTATCTACATCGGAAGCCCATACATGGGGGCCACTGCTCCGGCGACACTCGAGGGCATTCTGGTCCAGGCAGTCGCCGAATCCATTGCAGGGCTTGTGATCTTTCAGTTAAAAAAACCCGGGGCCAAATTCATTTTCGGCGGTGACGCCACGGTTATGGACATGAATACAACAATATTTTCCTACGGGTCACCCGAGCTGAATGTTTTAAACGCATGTCTGGGAGATATGGCCCATTTCTACAACCTGCCCTTTTTTTGTATCGCGGGTGCTACCGATTCCAAGATCCTTGACGCGCAAGCAGGGCTTGAATATGGTTTGTCGATATACGAAGCCACATTGAACGGCTGCAGCATTATACACGATGTGGGTTACCTTGAATCAGGGCTTACATCCTCGTTTGAGTCTGTGCTGCTGGCCGATGAGATAATCGGTATGGTCAAGTACATGCTGAAGCCGCTCGCGTTTAACGACAGCTCGGTATCGCTTGACATCATGGACAAAGTCGGTCCCGGCGGTAATTTTCTTATGGAGGAGCACACTCTTAATAACTTTAAAGATAAGTTCTGGTTTCCCAGGTTTCTCAATAGGAAAATGTTTGACATGTGGGAGAGCGCAGGTTCGAAAAACCTTCGTGAGTCGCTGAGTGAAAAAGCGAAGGAGATTTTTGAAAAAGAGAACAAAACCTTCCTTACCGGTGAAGTCAGTGAAAGAATAAAAAATATAGTGAAAAACCACAGGCCGGATGTTTAGGATATGTATCGCGGCCTGATCAACAAACTATCAGAGGATAATACATGAGAGTAAATTACCGGAGCAATATTACGCCGCAGTACAGGGTCCTGTCGGACGACCAGATCGAGGAAATACTCAGCGCCAGCATGGAGATCCTCGAACGGATCGGGGTCAGGATCGAGGATGATGAAGCTGTCAGGATACTGAAAGAGGGGGGGGCGTTCTGTGTGGACGGGAAGATGGTAAAAATACCCTCATTCATGATCAAAAGAGCGCTATCAACAGCACCGGGTCGGATAACTCTTGCCGGGCGTGACGGCAGAAGAGAGCTCGTGCTTGAAAAGGACAGGATATATTTCGGGACAGGTTCCGACCTCCCATTTTTCGTAGACCCCCTGACCGGAGAAAGACACAGGACAGTATTTGAAGATGTCGTGAAAGCAGCGAGAGTGGCGGACGCGCTCCCGAATATCGATTTCTTCATGTCGATGGGGCTTGTTTCCGATGTGCCGCCCGCCAATTATGACAGGCACCAGTTCCTTGCCATGATGATGGGGACCGCGAAACCTTATATTATAACCTCTGTGGACGGTAAAGGTCTCAAAGATCAGTTCGATATGGCCTCCATGGTGATCGGAGGGGATGAGGTTTTCAGGCAGAATCCTCTGTTCGGAATATATTCTGAGCCGATTTCACCTCTGGTGCACGCGAAACCGGCACTGGAAAAAGTTCTTGTTTCGGCGGAGCATGGGATACCTCTTGTGTTTGTTCCGGCCCCGAGCGCCGGCGGGACAGCGCCCGTCACGCTTGCTGGGGTGCTGGCATCCGGGCTCGCTGACACGTTGGCAGGGCTGGTCCTGTCCCAGCTGAAAAAAGAGGGTGCCGGATTCATCATGGGCGGTGTTTTTACGAGCCTCGACATGAGGACCATGATCTTCACTTACGGGTCACCCGAGCTTTTACTTTTAGACGCGGCTTTGAGCGATATATCGAAGTTTTTAAAGATTCCGGTGTTTTCAACATCGGGGTGCAGTGATTCAAAAGTGTTCGATCAGCAGGCGGGGCTGGAAGCCGGTCTATCGATCCTTATGGCAGCGCAGTCGGGTGCGAACTTGATACACGACAACGGGTATCTGGAATCGGGGCTTCTTGGGTCACTTGAAATGCTGGTATTGGTTGACGAGACTGTTTCGATGGTAAAGAGGATAATGCGCGGTATAGAAGTGAATAAAGAAAAGCTGGCTGTAGATGTTGTCGAGAGGGCCGGGCCCGGGGGCAATTTCCTGCAGGATGCTCACACTCTCGAGCATTTTAAAGATGAGATCTGGTCACCTGAGCTTATAGACAGACAGAATCATGACAACTGGGTCTCCTCGGGTTCGAAGACAATGGGTGAGCGTTGCGGCGAGAAGGTGCGGAGTATCCTCGACACCCATCAACCTGAACCGGTTTTAGAAGATAAACTCGTAAACGAGCTTAAGAAATTTATTGCCTCCACCGGTTGACAATAGCGCTGTATAAAGGCAAGGTATTGTTAAAATACATAAAAGGAGCTTTTTCATGGAAAATGTCAAATATGGCTATGCGGGAAAACAGTTAAGGGTAAACCTCGACAAAAAAGCTGTGAAAGCAGAGGACATCGATATGTCTGTTATGAGGAAATACCTGGGCGGTGTGGGGTACTGCGCCCGGGTCCTTTACGATGAGCTGAAAAAGGGGATCGATCCTCTTTCACCCGAAAACAAACTGATGTTCGCTACAAGTCCTCTTGTTTCAAACCGGGTCCCCGGCGGCGGCAGCGTGATGCTCTGTTTTAAATCACCACAGACAAACGCCTGGGGAGAGTCAAGGTGCGGAGGTGACTTCGGGCCCGATCTGCGAAATGCGGGCTACGATTTTGTTATTATAGAAGGCAAAAGTAAAGACCCGGTTGTTCTTGTGATAAATGACTCAGAGGCTGAGTTCAAGCCTGCCGGCCATCTGCTGGGCAAAACGACATCTGAAAAAATGAACATGATAAGGGACGAACTTGGCGATCCGAAAGTTTCTGTGATGTGTATAGGGCCCGGGGGTGAGAACCTGGTAAAATATTCCGCAGTGATGTTCGATCAGCGTGCCGCGGGCAGGGTTGGAGGCGGGGCGGTAATGGGTTCAAAAAATTTGATCGGAATAGCCGTAAAAGGTAAAAAGAAAATCCCGGCGGCAGATCCTGAAAAATTGAAAGAAGCTATAGCCATCGCCAACAAGGTTTTGAAAGAAAGTGAAATGGCTGCAGGCTTCAAAGAGCACGGTACCACAGGAGACATGGCCCCCAACGACGCTGCTGGTGACTGGCCCACAAAGAACTGGCACTCCAACAACTGGGGCAAGGCGGAAAAACTCTACGATGATTTTTTTAATAACTATCTGGTAAAAAACCACGGCTGCTACAGGGGCTGCCCCATAGCCTGCGGAAGGATCGCGGAGGTCAAGGAAGGTAAATACAAAACCCCCGAGCACGAAGGGTCGGAGTACGAGTCGCTTTCAGCTTTTACCGCGTTTGTCATGAATGAGAACCTGGAAGCAGCGATCCACGCGACATACCTGTGCAACGAGTACGGTATCGACACAATTTCCACGGGCGCTGTCATTGCGTTCGCGATGGAATGTTATGAAAACGGGATCATCGAAAAAAAGGACACGGAAGGTGTTGAATTGAGCTGGGGCAACCCTGACGCGCTGGTGTGGCTTGTAAAAAAGATTTCCGCTCGTGATGGAATTGGCGATATACTGGCTGAGGGTGTAAAGATCGCTGCTGAAAGGCTTGGTAAAGGCGCACAGGAGTTTGCCATTCATGGAAAAGGGCTTGAGGCGCCGGCCCACGACCCGAGATCGGGCAAGACACTTGCTATTACATACGGCACTGCAAACAGGGGGATGTGCCACATACATCCACTTGAAGCCATGGCTTACGATTCAGGCAAGCTCGACTGGGGTATGGGAGAATACGGTGCGCCGGACCCCAACACAGTTGACAGGTGGGACGAAAAAGGGAAAGGGAAAATGGTCAAGGTCCTCCAGGACGGCCTGATCGTGCCGGATATCTTGAGCACCTGTAAATTTTTTAATTATTCAGGTATAACTCTGGAGCATCATGCCCGGATGCTTTCGGCATCGACAGGCTGGGATATCGACGGCTTGGAGCTGATGAAGATCGGCGAGCGTGTGATAAACCTCCAGCGGATGTTCAATATGCGGGAAGGTTTCAGCCGGAAAGACGACATGATCCCGGAGAGGATGAAGAAGGTGCCTTCATTCGGCATATACAAAGACGAGAACAGATGCGGTATCAGCGATTACGAAGCAATGCTGAATGAATACTATGAAGCGCGCGGGTGGGACCTGGAAACCGGTGCCCCGTCAAAAGATAAGCTGGATGAGCTTGGGATCTGATATCGTCAGCTTCTGCCAGGGGCCGGGAGAATTATTATAATGAAGATAAAGGTAAAGCTCTACACCATCCTGAAGAAATATGGGGAAGGTAAAATAGGAGATGACGACATAATGGTCGTCTCAGAAGACCTGACCATAAGCGGCCTTCTGTCACAGCTGTCAATACCTGAAAAGACAGGCAAAGTCTTTCTTGTGAACGATCTTCCAAAAGACAAAGTGTATGAATTACACGAAGGTGATGAAGTGAAGATCCTTTCCTTTATCGGAGGAGGTTGATCAAAAATGCGTAAATTTCCAATCGAAAACCCCGCGCCCGACTTTGATTATTTGTTGGAAGTAATGGGGGGAAAAAAGGAGCCCGGCCGGGTGCTTTTCTGCGAAATGCTGATAGACGAGGAAATTAAAAAATTCATAATAGAGAACCATTTTGAAGAGGAAAATTATCCCCCAGTGGTCACCTTCGGCCCAAAGAGCGGTGATGACCCTGAAAACAGTGACAGCATTGAGAATAAAGAAGCTGCTGAAAAATACTATAGGCAGCTGATAAATTTTTATTACAGAATGGGCTACAGTTTTTTAGCCGATTACGAGTTTCTGGTGAACTTTCAATCTTTCAATACGGTTTCCAGGATAGGGAAGGACCCGGACCATGTTCAGTTTGCCAGGGAAACCCGCCACTGGGCCCAGGAGGGGAGGGGATTAATACAGACCTGGGAGGATTTTGAAAAATTCCCCTGGAAGGAATCGGAGGAGCTTGTGGAGAGGTATGGAGATCACATCGATTTCCTCACCCGCAACCTCCCGGACGGAATGAAGCTTGCCGTTGTAGGTTCTGTGCTGGAGCAGGTAATGGAATGGATAATGGGGTATGAAGGGGTCATGTACAACGTGTATGACGACCCCGGTCTCGTGGGAGCGGTTTTTGACAGGGTTGGGAAGCTGGTGTATGATCTTTATGTAATAGCCGCGCCGATGGAAGGTGTAGGGGTCATATGGCACGGGGACGACCTCGGCTACAAAACCGGGACCATACTTTCACCCGCCCATCTGAGAAAATGGGTGTTCCCCTGGTTTCGGAAATACGCGCGCGTTGCACACGACAACAACAAACCCGTGTGGTACCACGCATGCGGAAACAAGGACGAAGTGATGGAGGATTTTATCGAAGATATTCAATTTGACGCCATCCACTCCTTCGAAGACCCAAGCTACCCTGTGACAGAGTATAAAAAGCGATACGGCGACAGGATCGGGCTCATGGGCGGCGTGGATATCGACAGGATGACGAGGTTGAATGAGGATGAGCTCCGGAAATATGTCAGGGGTATTCTCGATGTTTGTGTGCCGGGTGGAAGATATCTCCTCGGCTCGGGTAACTCGGTGTGCAATTACATCCCGGTGAACAACTACCTTGTTATGATGGATGAAGGATTTAATTATTTTAGAAGTTGACAGCAGTTTGATTTAAAGAAATAAAATTAGAGCGGGGGGTACGATGAAAATCATAGACATAACAGGGCCGATTTATAACGGGATGTGGTACTTCGGTGATCCCTGGCCGAGATTCAATTTTAAGACCAGATATCACGAGATCGAAGCGATAGGCCTGACCGCCATGATCGAGGATTTTGAGGGGATGGGCGGGCACACCGGCCTTCATATAGAAACATCGGCAACCGGTATAGGTTACGACAAATCCTACCCGCTGAGCGATGTCCCTATTGAAAAGCTGGTAAATGCGGATGCATACGTGTACCGGCTCGACCATGACATGCTCCCTGTAAAAGACGGCAAACCCTATATATCGCTCGAGGCCCTGAAAGCGGCCGAAAAGGGTGATGTGCCCGATGGCTCGATCATCCTGATCGGGACAGGGTACGGTAAAAACTGGGAAAATGATGACTACCTTGCAAAATCCTGGTTTATAAAAAGAGAGGCGATGTACTACATAATCGACAAAAAGCCGCTTCTTCTCGGTGTGGACGCGACTGACTTTGAAAACTGGGCAAACCCTGAAAAGTTTTTCGAGCGGTTTTTTAACTCGGATATACTGCTTATGGCGCCCTGCGTAAATTTCGAAAAGATCGGGAATTTCAAGGTAAAATTCACCGCTTTGCCTTTAAAAATAAAAGGCGCAGCGATCTGCCCGACACGTGCGGTTGTGATGGAAGAGTAAGATCTTAAACCGACGGCCCTGCTTACCATCCG
>SDBV01006629.1_pt1 | contig 15980 bp, 11 predicted proteins | sample 2277081 | NCBI WGS metagenome assembly SDBV01 (sample SAMN10402039, study PRJNA504765) | marine sediment metagenome | isolation source: marine sediment core GS10_PC15, 223 cmbsf | place: Arctic Ocean: Southern Knipovich Ridge | collected 2010
CGTCGGGACGTGGGGAAAGCGTTGGCCGTCAGGACAGAAGTCTTTTGTCAGGCCGATGCCGGGGTCGCAAAGTGCAGGACGGTGCTGCGGAGATTAGCGGAACTATTTGCAAAGGCTGAAGTGATCGATGCCGAGGAGAGCGTTGGTTATGATCTCATTGACTGAGTCCCCTATAGGCGTGACATCACGAAGCGTCCACAAGACCCAAGCACCCGAAAACGCCCGCCGACTGCGTTCGGCGGGGGCGGCGCCAGGGCCACTCTTATTCTAATGCAACCACCGGTCCCAGGCCAGCGCCCCTGCCGCGGTTTCAGAATCGGCTTTTCAAACGGGTCGTCCGCGGGTATTCTGAAGGGGTCGCGTGGTTGCCGGAGTCTGTCCGATTGCGAGGTCGTTGCCATGTTGTCCCGCCATCTGCTTTCCGCGTGTCTGGTGCTCAGCTTCGCGGCCTCGGCCGACGGTCAAGGCCGCCGTCGCGGCCGCGAGATGAAGCCGCAGACGGAACCGTTCGCGGCCGAGGGTACGATCCACGCCGTCGCTTTGGGGCAGATCCAGATTCTCACCCACACGAATCAGCCGTGGATGATCTACCTCGATCCGAAGGCGGCGATCCACGTCGTCGGCACGGCCGAGGCCGATTTCCTCAGGCCGGGGATGTTCATCCAATTCACCGCGGAGTTCGACCGGCGGAACAAGTCGATGGAAAAGGTCCCACAACTGACGATCTTTACGCCCACGCCGCAAGTGGGCATCGGCTTCTGGCCCGAGGACATGGTCCCCTCGGCCGACATGGAACAAGGTCCGCCTCAAGCCGGCGGCGGATTCGGCGAACCCGGGGGTAGATTCGGCGCGGGCGCGGCTGCCGGGCAACCGCCCAGTAGCGTCTTCACCGTCCACGGCCAGATTCGCGGCATCCGCAAAGGTATCCTGACCGTACACGCCGGCCGGGGAATGTTCCAAATCGAACTGGCCGAGCAGCCCCAGATCCGGGTCGACTTCGCCGACTACAGCGTCGCCCGCAAGGACGACAAGATCTCGATCACCCGAGGGAGGATGTTCGCCGGCCGCCTGGGCATGGCCCAGGCGCAGCAACTGACGATCACGCTGTCCGAGCCGCTGACCTTGGCGAAGAAGCAGCCCCGGCGCACGGTCCCCCGACAACCGTCGCGGCGGCCGGACGGTGCAAATGCCCAACCGGAGCCCTTCGGGGGGCGGTAGTTGGAGCGTACAGTAGCCATCTCGCTCCGCGAGATGTGGCTGTCGAGAATTCAGACTGTTTCGGGCTACATCTCGCGGAGCGAGATGGCTACTGTACGGAAGTAATTCCCATACGAATCCTTACCGGCAAACCACGATCCAGCCGTTGGCCCGAAACCGGCCGAAAAACCATGGGCAGCTCAAGGGGCGTCGCCGGCCGGCGTGCAGGGGGATTAGCTCCCGGATCTGGAAGCCGGCCGCGTGCAGTGCCTGGAGCAACTCGCCGCGGGTGAAGGTGTGCAAGTACATCTGCGGGATCCCGCGGTAGTGGAAGAGTTTGTCGCCCCGTTCGGATGTCCGGCCCAAGAGCGCCGCCGGCAAATGCCGCAGCAGCCATCGCCGGCCGGCGGGGTCGAAGAGGTTGAACCAGAAGTTGTGTACGTGAAGGACCAACAGCCCGCCCGGCTTGAGGATCCGCCGGACATGGGCCAGGAAGCGGTGGCGGTGCTGCCGACCTTGGACCATCCCCAAGGTGCTGAACAGGCATACGGCGTAGTCGAACGATCCGCTACGGATGCAGTCCAACTCGACCAGGTTGGCCTGCGCGCCGCAGATCGGTAGATTCTCGCGTCGTGCCTTCTCGGTCACGATCCGCAGCATCGCGGCCGACAGATCGACGCCCAGTCCCGGAAATCCCCGCCGGGCGAGCCCCACCAGGACGCGGCCGGTACCGCACCCCAGGTCGATCACCGGCCCGGGCCGGCTGAAATGCCGCGTTACGACCTGCTCGTCGAAATCGAACAGGCGGTTGGCGGCGAAGTAGTCGTCGTACTGCCGGGCGATGTGGTCCGCCTGCATGTACTGCCACACGCCGGCGGAAATGCCCGGCGGAAGTTGGCAAGGGCGTCGATGGTCCATCGGCAAAACGATCTCCGGCGCGTACGGGCCCGCATTGCTCACCACCCGGGAATATCGCTTGTTTAGCCCCGGCGGCCACGCGGGGAAATCACGCGGGGAAATCACACCGCGTGGCCGCGGCGGCTAAACGGCTTTCTCCCCGGACGTGCTGCGGCACTAATCCAACGGCGGCAGGATCACCTCGGCCATCCAGAACCTGCGGAGCGACTTGATCAGGGCGATAAATTTTTGCATGTCGACCGGCTTGAGCAGGTAGTTGTCGACCTGAAGGTTCTCGCTTCGGAGGATTTCTTCGTGGACCGGCGAGCCGGTCATCACGACCACCGGCACGTCCGTCAGTTGGTCATCCGCCCGGATCTCCGCCAGCACCCGACGGCCGTGCTTCTTGGGGAGTTTCAGGTCCAGCAGGATCAGGTCGGGCCTCGGCACGCGGGCGTATCTTCCTTGGCGGCGGAGGAATTCCATCGCCTCCTCGCCGTCGCGAACCAGGCTTACCCGACATTTCACCTGACCCTGCTTCAGGGCTTCAATCGTGGAGCCGGCGTCCTCGAGGTTGTCTTCCACCAGGAGGATCTCCATCGGTCTTCCCACGGCGTTCTGGTTCATGATAGATTTCCTTCTTGCCCGGCGATGGTGAAATGGAACGTGCTTCCCCGTCCGGGCTGCGACTCGCACCAGATCCGCCCGCCGTGGCGCTGTACGACCCGCTTGCAGATCGCCAGGCCGATGCCGGTGCCGGCGTATTGGTCGGAAGGGTGCAGGCGTTCGAAGATTTCAAAGACCTGTTCGGCGTACTTCGGGTCGATTCCGATGCCGTTGTCGCGGACCGAGAAGACCCACCGCCGGCCCGATGGTTCGGCCGAGACGTCTACCCGCGGCGGCCGGTCGCCATGGAACTTGATCGCGTTGCCCAAGAGGTTCAGGAACAATTGGGCCATCAGCGTGGGATCGGCCGCGACGGTCGGCAACCGTTCGTGCGTCACTTCGGCGCCGGTGGCCTGGATCGTCACCTGAAGGTCGGCGACGACCTGGTCGACAAGCTTGTTGAAGTCCACCTCTTGAAACTTCTTTCCGCGCGTGCCCACGCGGGCGTAGGCCAGCAAGTCGTCGATCAATTGCTGCATTCGCCTGGCGGCGTCGAGCGAAACGTCGATCAACCGCCGGGAGTTTTCGTCGAGACGGCCGCGGGCCTGGCGGTCCAGCGTGTGCAGAAAGCTGGCCAACATGCGGAGCGGTTCTTGCAGGTCGTGCGAGGCGCTGTAGGCGAACTGCTGCAAATCGAGGTTGGACCGCGCCAGCTCGGCCATGGTGCGCTTCAACTTGGCCTCGTCCTCCTTGGGCTTGGTGATGTCGCGGTCGACGCCCCGGTACCCCTGGAACCGTCCGGCGGCGTCGAAGACGGGCACGCCGCTCGACTCGAGCACGACCCGCCGCCCGTCCTTGTGCAGGCTGGTGTCCTCCAGCCGCACAAAAGGCTTTTTCGAGTCGGCGATCTCGCGGAACACGGGGGCCATGCGCTGCGCCTCCTCAGGCGACATCAAATCGAACGGCGTCTTGCCGATGACTTCTTCCGGGTCGTAACCCAAGAGGTCTTTGACCTTGGGACTGGCGTAGGTGTAGACGCCGCTGAGATCGGTTGCCCAGATCCAGTCGCTGGTGGTTTCGACCATCGAGCGGAATCGCTGTTCGCTCTGCCGCACGGCCTCTTGCGCCTGCTCGCGCTCGGCGATTTCCCGCTTCAGACGCCGGTTGGCTTCCGCCAGCTCGGCGGTGCGCCGTTCGACCCGTTGTTCCAACTCTTCATGGGCATTTCGCAGCACCTCTTCGGCCTGCCGCCGTTCGGTGACGTCGGTGATGAAGCCTTCCAGGGCCAATACGTCTCCCCGCTCGGAGTACACGCCCATGCCTTGCTCCCAAACCCATTTTTCCTCTGCGGCCGCGGTGTGGATGCGATAGACCAGCCGAAACGGTTGTCGATCGGCCACGGCCGGCTGCACGCGGTCCCAGACGAGCCGTTGATGATCCGCGTCGATCAGGTCATTATAAGCGATGGTCTTGCTGTCGATCAAATCCACCGGGTGGTAGCCGGTCAGGGCGAAGCACCCTTCGCTGACGAACTCCATCGTCCAATGACGGTCGTTGCGGCAGCGGTAGGCCATGCCCGGCAAGTTACCCATCAGCGTGGAAATCTTCCGCTGGCTTTCTCGCAACGCCTGTTGCGAGCCACGCACGGACAGAAACAGCGGTCCGATCCAGGCGATTCCAACCACCATCAACGCCGAGATAGCCAGGGCGACCCATTCGGCCCGGAGGCTGGGTGGTTCGGGCAGACTTTTGGTGATCAGCTCGACCAGGGTGATCGATCGCCGCACGGCCATCAAGAAGACGGCCGTGGCGATGCACACCCAGGCCCTGCCCGCGCCGGTGACCCAGATCAATCGAAACGCCAAGAAAGCGGCTGTCAGTTGCAACAGGGCGGACAGTCCTAGAACGATGGCTACGTCCACAAGCCTGCCCTCGGACTCATCTTGCCTAAGCTACCCATTTTCACGTGCCCGACGAGGCAGTTGATCAAATCTCGCTGCATTCTAGTATTATCCAGAACGGGCGCCGCACGCAAGCACTCTGCAACCGTGGGTCATCGTCCGGATCATTTGCAGTTTCAGCCCCTCCGGGGCTACGCGTCGAACGACCCGCTGCGGCCGAAGACGGTGGCGGGGAAGCGGGCGGAAATGACGTGGTGGGGTGGCTGGTCGGGCTGCGATTGGCCGTACTCGGGCACGATCTGCTGCAACAGGGGGATGATCATCTCGGGATGGTCGTCGGGAAGTTGCATCAGCCGCTCGATCGCACCCAGCAAGGCCGCGTCGGTGTCTTGTACAAGAGGCTCACGCTCGGCCACCGTGATCTTGGGGTGGGGGGTGGGAAGCTGCTTCTCACCGAGGACGTTCAGCTCTTCATAGAGCTTCTCGCCCGGCCGCAGGCCCGTGTACTCGATCTCGATGTCCTTGCCCGCCTTCAGGCCGGATAGCCGAATCATGTCGGTGGCCAGGTCGACGATCCGCACCGGGTCGCCCATGTCCAAAAGGAGGATCTCGCCGTCCTTGCCGATGGCCCCGGCCTGGATCACCAGCCGGGCCGCCTCGGGGATGGTCATGAAGTATCGCTGCACGGCCGGATCGGTCACCGTGACCGGGCCGCCGGCGGCGATCTGCTGACGGAAGACTTGCACCACGCTGCCGGCCGAATCGAGCACGTTGCCGAACCGTACGGTGACGAACCGGCAGGGCGACCCCCGATCCTTCAGCAACTGGGCCAAGGACTGCACGTACAGCTCGGCCGCCCGCTTGCAAGCCCCCATCACGCTGGTCGGATTCACGGCCTTGTCGGTCGAGATCAGCACGAACGACTTGACCCCGCAGTCGACGGCCAGGTCGGCCAGTTGCCGGGTGGCCAAGACGATGTTCTTGACGGCTTCGCCGGGATGGGCCTCCATCAGGGGCACGTGTTTGTAGGCGGCCGCATGGAACACGATCTCCGGCCGGCATTCTTCGAGCACCCGTTGCATGCGACGGCGGTCGAGGACGTCGGCGACGCGGACGTCGAGTTCGACGCCTCCGCTGCGCGCCTGCTGTCGCAACTGCCGGTCGAGGAAGAACTGGCCGGTTTCCGCTCGATCGACCGCCACCAAACGCCGGGGAGAAAACTGCAGCAACTGGCGGCAGATTTCCGAGCCGATGCTGCCGGCGCTGCCGGTCACCATCAACGCCCGATCGTCGATCCATTGCCGGATGTTGCCCAGATCGAGCTGCACCGGTTCGCGCTGCAGCAGGTCGTTGATGGAGACCGGCCGCGGATGGATGGCCACCCGGCCGCTGATCAGTTGCTCGTAGCTCGGCAGGACCTTGATGCTGACGGCATGCTGCTGGGCGTCCTCCACGAGTTTGCGAATCTTTCGGCCGGAGAGTTCACCGGTGGCGATCAAGACTTCGTCCACACTGTGAAGCTCGGCAAGCTGGCAGGTCTGGTCGATGGTGCCGATGACGGGCACTCCGCCCAGCGAGGTGCCGATCCGCCGGGCGTCGATGTCGATGAACCCGACCACGTGGTAGGCCGTGTCGTCGTTGCGGCGGCCAGCGTTTGATCGAATCGCCCGCAACAGCGATTCGCCGGCGTCGTCGGCCCCCACGATCAGCACGGAAACCTTCTTCGACGCCGAGAGCACCCACAGCCAGTTCCGCTCGCGGAGGATCCGCAGCAGGGCCCGGGCGCCGCCGATCACGACGATCGTGGCTCCCCAATCCAACAAGAAGACGCTTCGCGGAACGGTCGGTTCGCTGAGGAAAAAGCGATAGGTCAGCACCGTCAGCAAGAGGCTGGAGGTGGCGGCCTGGACCAAGGTCACCAGGTCGTAAAAGGTGACGAATCGGCCCCAGCTCCGATGGATCCGAAACCAGGCGAACACGATCAGCTTGATCGCCACGACCCACAGCACGGTCAGCGAGAACTCTCGCAGTTCGACCGGCCCGAGCTGCCCCTCGAAGCGAAGCCAGTAGCTGAGGTAATAGGTCGCCACGAAGATCGGCACGAGCGTGGCCGTGCAGAGCAGCGGCCGCCTTGCCGAGCGCATCTTTCGGAGTACGCCGCCGGCAGGATCTTCCGCCGGAGGTCGATGCGGTGGATGGTTTCGGGCGATCGTCAAAACAGGTTTTCCTTTTCAATCCGTGGCCGGTCAGCGCAGGGGGTGGTCATTAGGGGACTGCGAAATCGAGCGGTTCTGCAGGCGGATTCGATTCTTCTCGGTCTCGCGGACCAGCCATTGCAGCTTCTCGTCGTCGGGGCGCTTCTGCGAACACCATTGCAAGTGATCCACGGCCTGGATGTATTTCTTCCGGTCGATCAGCCGCAACGCCAGCGTGTAACGCACGTCGTACCCGTTCGGATCGCACCGGTACGCGCTTTGCGCGCACTGCAGCGATTGCACCAGGTCGTCCGTCAGGTGGTAGAACCATGCGGCTTCCAACCAGGTCCGGGCGGCTTGCTCTGCTTCGAGGCCTTCTTGTTCAAGAGCTTCGAGATGCTGGGCCTCGGCCCGGGCGATTCGGGCGTAGTCGCCGTGCAGTTGGGCCAACTCGTTCTCGAACCAGGCCATGGCGGCTTCGCGGTTCTCGACCCTTCGGCCTTCGGCCCGGCAGCGGTCGGCGTAGAGCCGGTGGATCTGGCCGGCACGCTCCGGCTGGCCGAGCCAAACGTAGGCCCCCCGCAGCAGTCGCATGGCGTAGAGTCCCGGCTGATATTGCCCCACGAAGTATTTCACCGGCACCCGGCCGGCCAGGGCTTCGATCAAACGTTTCTGGTGCTGTGGGCCGCTTTGGAACGATCGCTTCCAGCAGTCCATCCCTCGGGCGAACTCCCGGTTGAACGACGCCAGCGTCTGGGCGTCGGGCGGCGCGCCGTGGTTGCCGGCGGCGGCCAGTATCTTGGCCGCCCGATCGATGGCCAGCCGTCCGGCCTCGAACAGCACGCCCCCGTCGAAAGGCCGCACGCGCTGGGCCTGGTCGATATAAGCCTGTTTGGAGGATTCGAGTTGCGGCCCGTCCAGGAAAGAGAGTTCTGCAAGATACAAATAGCCCTCGCCCTGCAACGGGCAAAGGGCCAGGCCGCGGCGGACGTGCTCCAGCGCCGGACGCAGATGGTTTCCGTGCTCGCTGACTCTCTCGACCAGCCACTGCTCGACCTTGTGTTGCTGTTGCCGGGTTTGGGCCTTCGATCGCGCCTGGGCCACCGCATCGCGAATGTCGGCCAACGCCATGGCGTTCTCGGCCTTCTGCCGCGTCAGTTCGAACCGGTGGAGGTAGGCCGCCGCCAACTCCAGATGGGCCCTGGCGTTGGTGCCGTCGTATCGAACCACCTGCTCCAGCTCGCCGATCATCCGAGTGATCGCCTCCAGCGACGCCTCGTAGACGTCCCGTTTGTGGGAGGCGACTCCGTCGGCGATTGATGCCGCAATATCGGCCGACGTGCCGGCTTGTTGCCGCGACACTGTGGGAGGCGACTCCGTCGGCGACCGATGCTGCAAGGTGTCTCCCGTCGCCGACGGAGTCGCCTCCCACAAACCGGAGGACGCCAGTTTCATGACTCGGTAACGGTCCCAGTGCGGTTCGGCGCGGGTCGGACCGAGCCGTCCGGCGACCATCCACGTGCCGGTACCCAGCAGTAGCACGACGACGGCCACCGCGACGGGCTTTGGTAAGGAAACGGCCCTCGGGCGGACCTTTTGGTGTTTTTTTGTGGGAGATTGATGCTTTTTTGTGGGAGGCGACTCCGTCGGCGATTTTGCCGTCGAGTCGGCGGTCAGTTGCCACCCTCGACACGCACAGCCGGCCAGCACCGCGACGATGGCCATACAGGCGGGCACGTACCAGACGAAGTCGGCCAGCGAGTGGACGACGCTGATCGCCAGGCTTGCGGAGATCGCACCCAGACACGCCGACATGTCGCCGGAGCGGGAGCGACGCAGGCCGCCGAGACACCAAAACGCACAAAAGCCCACGCCCACGGTGATCAACGCGAGGCCCACCACGCCGGTCTCCAGCAAGACCTGTAACGGGCCGTTTTCGGCGTGGGTGAATTCTTTCTCCGCTGCATTTTCAAGGTAGATGGGATAGACGTCGCGGTGGCTGCCGGCGCCGGATCCCAGCAGGGCGAAGTCGGGGATGGCTTTGCAGACGGCGGCCCAGATGGTCCGCCGTCCGGACCCTTCGTCAAGCTGGTCGATCGAGGCGGAACTCAACTCGCCCATCCGCTGGCTCACCCGGTCCAGCCCGTGGACCGCCAGCAGGGCCACGATCAGCAAGGCCACGGCCGCCAGGCTGAATACGAAGCGGGTTTGCAGCCTCTTTGCCCGATAGCAAACCACCACCGAAATCGCCGCGGCCAGGAGCATCACCATCATGCCGCCGCGCGACAAGGACATCAGGCCGGCAAACAACACGATCCCCAAAGTCAAGAGTCGAGAGTCAAGAGTCGAGGGCGGCGGAGAGCGGAATCCTCCTGCTCTAGACTCTTGACTCTCGACTCTCGACTTCAATCCGTCTTGCAGCCACCAAATCAGCGGGCCGATTCCCAAGGCGAGAAAATGGGCGAAATGGTTGCGATTGGTGAAGCTTCCCTTGACGCCGTCGGACGTTCGAGCAAAGGGATGTTCGTAGAACCAGAAGAATTTGTCGTTGCTGGTCAGCCATTGGACCAGCCCGAAGACCGCCATCATCACGGCCGACAGGGCGATCCATCGCAACAGGCGTTCCACGTCGGCCAGGGCTCGGATCCGCTGAACCGTCACTAGGAAGAGCAATCCGTAGGCCAGGAAGATCGCCAAGGCCGCCCGGGTCACGCCGGGAGTCATCGACACGCAGGACCAGTTTCCCAGCGACGAAGGATTTGTTAAAGAGGGGCCGGTCCACAGGGGCAGGATGCTGGCGGTTTGGGGCGCCATCCAAGCCAGCATGGACTTCGGCCAAGGTGTGATTTGCGCGACCAGCAGCAGCACGCCGGCCAACAGCAGCAGTTCGACGGATGACCTCCGCCAGACGGGCTCACTCCGCAGACATTGGCGAAGCATCCAGGCGACGGCGACGACCACCGCCAGCGAGACCAGGGCCAGTTGACCCAAGGCCTGGCGTCCTCCCATCAGCAGGGGGACCAGGAAGATGCACGCGGCGAGTCCACCGTCGACGACCTTCAGGAGCCCTTGGTCGAGCTGCGAGTTCTCCGCCACACGACCGCCCCTGCGAGCAGCCTTTTTCGAGTGATGGGCATGTGGCATGACGGTCTACATCCTTGCCCAAATTGTCACAAAAACCTAACACTTCAGCCGTCTGCAGTACGATGGCCCTCCGAGGCCGTCGCGGTGACATCCAATCTCTCGACGGCCTCGGAGGGCCATCGTACGAAGCGTTTCGCCATTCGGCTGAAGTGTTACACAAGAACCATGCCGTTTGGCCGCCGGGGCGAAACGGGCGAAATCCCTCGAATCACGCAATGCCGTTTAGCTGATTCTCCTGGGCACGATACCCGCGTGAGCATCTGCGTCTTCGTCGCTGGCAGCGTCTTGAAGAGACACGTCGGCGAAATCCATCTGGTGCACGTTTTCCTCTTGGGCCGTTTCCTCCTGAGCCGCTTCAGGAAGAACCGGATCGGCATCGCCCTGCTCGCCGTCGACCCCATAGGAGTAGTTGTAGGCGTAGCTGTAACCCTCGCCGTAGCCGTAGTAGCCGCGGTCGCCGTCGGCGCCGATCCGATTGACCACGATCCCCACCAGCGGGATCTTCAACGCCGCCAGGCTCTCGGCGGCGCGGACCACGATGCGGCGGCGGTTCTTGTCCGGCTGCACGACCATCACCGCCCCGTCGACCAGCCGACCGATCACGGCCGCGTCGCTGGTGGCCAAGGCGGGCGGGCTGTCGATGAGCACCTGGTCGTAGACCGTCTCGGCCCACGCCAGCAACTCGGAGAATCTCGGGTTGGCCAGCAACTCGGCCGGGTTGGTGGGACGCGGGCCGGACGCCAACACGTCGAGCCCCGGCACGCCGGACGGCCGGATGTGGGCGGTCGCCATCCGGACCACGTCGTCGTCGCTGCGAATCAGGCCGGAAAGCCCGTCGATCCCGCGCATCTCCATCAAGGCCGTCATGCCGGGCCGTCGCAGATCGGCGTCGATCAGCAGGGTCCGCTTGTCGGATTGGGCATAGGAGACGGCCAGGTTGGCCAGCACGGTGGTTTTTCCGTCACCCGGTTCGGCGCTGGTGATGACGATCTGCCGGGCTTCCTTGTCGGCCAGTTCCAGGCCGGTTCGCAGGGTGCGAAAGGCCTCCGATTCGGCGGCGTTGGGCGCCGCGTGTACTTGCAGGGCTTCTACCCCGGAGGACGCCAGCGTTTCGAGTTGGCGTACCAGGGTCAGCACGGGAACTTTCAACTGGCTTTGCATTTCCTCGACGGAGCGGAAACGGTCGTCAAGGACGTCCAAGACGTAGACCAGCCCCAGCCCGACTCCCAGTCCGCCCACCAGGACCATCAGGATCACGCGGCGCAAATTGGGCGAAACCGGCGCGCCGGCCACCACCGGCTCGTGGACCACCTCCGTGCTGACCTCTTGCCCGTCGTGCTTGAGGTTGACGTTGGTGATCTGGTTCAACAGGTTCTCGTGAAACGTCCAGAGGAACTCCAGATCGCGGGAGAGGAGTTTCAACTGGGCGAGCTGACCGTTGACGTGGATGGCCTCGGCCGCGGCTTGGTCGTACTTGTCCTGGAGGTTGGTTTCGTTCTGCCAGACCTCGTTGAGCTTCTGTTGGACCATTTGTTCCAACTTCGGACCGAGGACCTCGTTCTGGAGCTTCGCCACCTTGATGCTGATCTGCTCCGGGTAGGCCGCCAGGAAATACTCCGTCATGCGGATTTTCTCCCGCAGGCCGACCACCTCGGGATGATTGGGGCCGAACTCCTCCTGCATCCTGGCGAGCGTCGCATGATCGTCCAGCAGCCGTCTTTGGATCTCGGCTTGCAGATAAACGTCGGTCCGGCTGATGCCCAACGCGTTGGCCAGCAATTCCTCGCCGACCACGTTGGCGAGCGTCATCACGTGCTGTTGAAGATCTTGGCCGTTGCGGATCGCGCTGCGGATCGCCACCAGCGAGGCCTCCAACTGCATCTCTTCCGTTTGGACTTCGTTGAGTTTTTCGCGGAAATACAGGGCGCTTTCCAAGGTGGGGTGCATCACGTTGGCACTGGATTGAGACGTCATGTCGCCGATGGCGGTGCGGAGTTGCGTTTGCTGCTCTCCCTTTTTGGTAATCTTCTTGTCCAGTTCCGTCCACTTCTCGGTCAACAGGCGGATCACCTCCGCCGAGGTGCCTTTGTGGGTTTCGTCGAGGAACTTCCGGTAGGACGTCACCACGGCGTTGAGCACGGCCACCGCCGCTTTGGGGTCCTTGGAGCGATAGCCGGCCTCGATGATATTCGTACCCAGCAGGGCCTCGGCGGAGAGGTGCGCCTTGATGATAAACGGCCAGGCCTCTCGCTCCGCGCCGGCGAAGTCGATGCAGTCCTCGGGACGAAGGTGCCCAATCGCTCCTCGAACCACCTTGGTGCTCATCAGCAGGGTGACGAAGGTGGGCATCAGGTTCTTCTGCCGCCCGCTCTCGGTGTTGAAGCTGGCTCCCTGGTTGGTGCTGTCGCTGCGCATTACCAACAGCCGGGCGGACGTCCCGTAGTAGGGCGTGGCGGTCATGTAGTAGAGCCCGCCCAACAGGGCGGCCACCGCCAGCGACAACAGCACCAGGTTCTTCCGATAGCGGACCACCAGCAGGAACTGCGTCAAGGCGTGGACCACGTGCGAGGTGGACTCGCCGGCCGATTCCGAATGAACGATCGTGGGTTCCTGGATCATGAGGGATTAGGGATTAGGGATTAGGGACTAGGGATTAGGGATTAGGGATTAGGGATTAGGGATTAGGGATTAGGGATTAGGGATGGCGCAGTCCCCATTTCCTAACTGCCAACTGCCTACCACCTACTATCTACCACCTACTACAAACCATGTTCTACCTACTACCCACTACCCACTACCCACTACCCACTACCCACTACCTGCCACCTACTGCCAATGCTAGAAGAATCCGACCGTGCCGCCGATGCCGATCCGGATCACGTTGGTAATCGCCGAAACGACCAGCGTGACCGGTGTTTCTTCGACCATCACGTTGTCGCCCGGGGCCAGCACGATATTGGCGTCCCCGTTCGACTTGGCCTGGCGCACGCTGACGAGAATCATGACCGGCTCCTCTTCGCCCTCAATGCGGCGGATCACGATCACCCTGTCGGCGACCTGCAAGGTCCGGCCGCCGGCCATCGCCAGGGCGTCCAACACCCGGGTATCGTGGTTGGGCGGCAATTCGTAGGTTCCCGGGGTGCGCACCAGGCCGCTGACGTTGATCGGCTGCGGAATCCGCCTGGTGACGATCACCACGTCGCCGTCTTCGAGGGTCCCGCCGCCGCCACCTTCGGCCGCCGCTGCGGTCAGATTGACCCGGGTGATCTGCACGCCGCCCGTTTCGTAGGAGGCCCGCTCGATCTGGCTGCCACCCGCGAGACGCTCTTGCGGCCACGGTGGATAGGGGGCGCCGCCATGGCGCGCCCGACGAATGATCACTTCCGGTCCGGCGTCTTCGCTGAGGCCCCCCGCCGCGACCAGGGCGCCCAACAACGAACTGGCGTCCCTCGTCAGTTTGAACTCGCCTTGGTTGGGTACCGCCCCGATCACCGTGATCTTGTTGAGATACTTCCGCTTCATCTCCACGACCACGTGGGGATTATGGAAGACGCGGTTCTCGACGGCCGTGGCGGCGATCATCTGCTCGGCCTCGTCCAACTCCAGACCGGCCAAGGCGACGCGTCCGATCAACGGGATATTCGCCGTGCCGTCTCGCTCCACACGTGCCGGGGTCGTGGTGCTGGTCACTTCCTTGAAAGTCGTGATGATCGTCACTTCCAGCACGTCGCCAATGTCGATCAGGCGGCTGTCGACCGGGGGCACGTGCAAGTTGGAGAGTCCCGTCTGGCCGATGTTCTCGGTCTTGGCGGCCAGAAACTCCGGCGGCAGGTTCCTGAACGTGTACGCCGGTCCGGCGCATCCGGCCATGGCAAGAACCAGCAGCCCCGAAAGCGTCGCCGCCGGCCGGCGCCACACCCGACGACCCTCAACGGTACACGGCGAATTCACCATCGACTAACCCAACTGAACAAGGTGCCCGGCCATCGAGGCTCGTAGGGTGCGTGAAACGCACAAACTACCTCTAAACAAGGTGCCCGGCCGTCGAGGCTCCTCTTTATTCTCTATTAAGGGGTATGCCAGCGATCAGAAAAGATAAGACGCACCGTCCCCGCCAGACCGAAGCACCGACGCCCTGCCCGGGCGCACAGTGTCTGCACCGACGCCGCCTGCGGCGTCCGTACCGGGCCGGTCCGCTGTGGGCGGATGCGCGAATGCCCCCGAGTCAGGGACTGGAAGGACCGCGGTTGGAATTGTGGATCGCGATCGGCACGGCGATCATTGCCGCCACCAGCGCCGCGACGATCACACAATCCGAACAAAGGAAGTCTCTCAACGGCGTCTGGCCGCGAACCACGTCGTCGGCCAGCACGATCCGCACGCCATGGCTGGCGCCGGGAGGGGCCGTGCGGGCAGCCCAGGCTCGAAGCAGGCTCGTGCCGCGGCCGACCGCCAACCGGAGGCTGCCGCCTTGCAGGCCGGCCACCGAAAATCGGCCGTGGGCATCGGTCAACGTCCGGGTAACTTCTCGATCGCCCCGGAACACCACGATGGGGACCGACGCGATCGGGACTTCGTGGGCGTTGACCACGACGCCGTGCAACGAGCCTTGGGTGTCGAGTTCCACGTCGCTGATGGGCGGTTGGCCCGGCCTCATCGGCTGGTGATCAGCAGCCAGGCTACCCACCTGCGCCGCCTCCAGCACGGAAATGGGCAACAACAGTCCTAGACAGGCCAGGCCAACACTGACGAGTGTGAACGGGTGTGACAGATTCATCGGAACGTTCCTCTACTGCAGTCTGATTCCCCGCCGCCGTGCAGTCACGGCGACGGAAGAATCGGCCAAGAAATGTAAACCCACGGCGGCACCCCCCTGGCTCCGTCTTAAACAAGAAACGCCCGCCGACAAAACTCCTACGAAAACAAGACGATTTCCTTTACGGGCTGGACGAGCGACGTTTCCGGTTGTTGTGAATCGCCACCGGCACGGCGACGGCCACGGCAACAATCCCGGCAATCACCCACGGATTGCCCAGCCAATATCCGATCGGGCCGTTCTGTCCGCGAACCTGCCGTCCGCCGAGCAACACCCGTTTTGATAAAAGCGGCTTCATCGAGGGCGGGGCCGTCCCCGGCGCCCAGACCCTGAACACCCCGCGCATATTGTCTTCATTCAACACCGGGCCGGCCACGATCTCATACATGCCCCCGCGGAGTCCGCCCACGCGGAAATGGCCCCGGCCGTCGGTGATCGTGGTGGCTACTTCCCGATTCAGCAAACGCAGCGAGACCGGCTCGGCCGCCATGGGACTGCCGTCGAAGTCGACCACCTCTCCCAAAAGCACGCCGCCGGGATGTAATTCTACGTCGATCACCGTTGCAGCCATCTCGCCACGGCCCGGCCCCGCAGCCGGCAACCCGACCTGGGCCAGCAAGGCCGGCGTAGGAAGCAGCATCCCCAGGCAGGCCAGCAGCAACGCGGCCGCCCTGAGCAATCCCATTCGTTTCATCCAACGGACCCTTTCCTGGTGCAAGGCTCGCCTTCGCGCGGAACCAAGATTTCCCCGCACGGCCAACCGGCCACGTGTCAGCGGTCGCTCGACACAGACGGTGGTCTCGAAAAGCGTGCAGGAAAAGTAGGCAGTTCGTTGCGAAAAGCACTGCGTGTCTGAAGAGGAGGCGGGATGCTACACGAAATGCCGCTGCGGGGAAATACCGAATTCAATAGAATCGTACCTTCAACGGCCGGGGGACCGGGTCACGGACTGGCCGGCCGGCTCCAGTCGTGCAGGGCCAGCGGGACGGCGACGGCCGCACCCACAACGGCCACGGCCACGCAGGGGTTGGAAAGCCAGAATCCCAAAGCTCCGTGTCCGGGCAAACCCATCGCGAAATTCCCGCGTATCATGTCCCGGCGCGCCACGATCAGGGAGCCCTCCTCCCACAATCCGGGCGCACTTCCCGGCCTCCAACGCCGGAACCCCCCGCTGTCGGCGCTCTCTTCTACCCGCTAAACTCCGCCGTGCCACACCCCCTCGGC
>SDBV01006630.1_pt1 | contig 15979 bp, 15 predicted proteins | sample 2277081 | NCBI WGS metagenome assembly SDBV01 (sample SAMN10402039, study PRJNA504765) | marine sediment metagenome | isolation source: marine sediment core GS10_PC15, 223 cmbsf | place: Arctic Ocean: Southern Knipovich Ridge | collected 2010
GAATTTGGACGAAGAAAAGGTCGACTATGTTTGCGACGCCCTGCGCGCCCTGCTTGACCCCTGCGCGCGATTGGGGAAAATCGCCCATTGAGCAGCCTGAAACTAAATACCTTAGCAAACGTTGCCGGTAGAGGCTGGTCCGCTCTTCTGGCCTTTTTATTCATCCCCATCTACATCAAAGTTCTGGGGATCGAATCGTGGGGGTTGATTGGTTTCTTCACAACGCTCATGGCAATACTCAACCTGCTCGATTTGGGGCTCAGCGCCACCTTGAATCGCGAACTGGCGCGCCTTTCGGCGCAACAGGATAAGAACCGCGAACAACGCGACTTGGTGCGCACCCTCGAGATGGTCTATTGGATCGCAGCGACATTGCTCGGCTTGCTTGTGCTGGCCGTGGCCCCTATTGTCGCGCGCTACTGGATCAATTCCCAGGAATTGCCCGTTGAAACCGTGACCGCCGCCGTGCGCCTGATGGGGCTGGTTTTTATTTTCCAGTTCCCCTTCGCTCTCTACCAGGGCGGTCTTATGGGCTTGCAGCGACAGGTCCTCTTGAACGGCATTCTGGGCGGGATGGGCACGGTTAGGAGCTTGGGCGCCGTCGCCGTACTATGGTGGATATCGCCGACGATTCAGGCGTTCTTCGCCTGGCAATTTATTGTCAGCGCTCTGCAGACTTTTTCGCTCAGGTCATGTCTCTGGTGGATATTGCCCGAAGATTCTTCGCGACCGCGTTTTCGGAAGGCTGCGCTATTGGAAGTTTGGCGTTTCGCGGCGGGCATGACCGGAATCGCTCTGGTTACGGTTTTTTTGACGAATCTGGATAAGGTGTTGCTCAGCTATCTGCTCTCTTTGGAAAAGTATGGCTATTACATGGTAGGGGCTTCGGCGGCAAGTGGCATTTATATGCTGTCAGCTCCTTTTTATATGGCGGCTTTCCCACGCTTTTCACAAATGGTGGCTGCTGGTGAGAATGACCAGACAACGAGGCTTTATCACTTGCTGTGCCAGTCCATTGCCATCGTGGTTCTTCCGGTAGTCGCGGTTGTTGCCCTGTTTTCACCTGAGGTGCTGATGATCTGGACGCACAATCCAGCGGTTGTCGAAAACTCGCACCTTTTTGTTTCGCTGTTGGTAATCGGGACCGGATTGAATGGACTACTAAACATTCCTTACGCTTTTCAGTTGGCCAATGGATGGACGAAACTCGCTTTCTACCAGAACGTCGTCTCGGTTATCGTCGTTGTTCCGGCTCTGATCATCTCGACACGATTATACGGCGGTTTCGGCGCGGCTGTCATTTGGGTTGCGCTGAATGCTTCCTGGATCCTAATCACCCCCCATATCATGCATCGCCGGCTATTGCCAACGGAAAAGTGGCGGTGGTATCTATTTGACATAATGAAACCTATGTTGGGAATTGTCGGGGCGGTGGTTTTTTTGCGATGGCTCATTCCTTTTGCAACATTAGGCCTCCTGGCGCAGTTTCTGCTGTTAGGAGCAATATGGGCCATCGCTTCTGCAACGGCGTTTTTCCTTGCCACGGATGTTCGCCGCATGTTACTGTTCAAGACAATTGCAACACAAGGGAAGGCGCAAAATGTTTGATGCGAATGGAATCTTAAGAAAGCCCGATCCTGAGAGCAGTAACCAGGTGCAACCGGACGCTCCTTTTTTCACGGTGCTTGTTCCGACTATGAACCGGCCGCACCTGCTGAAGGCGGCGATTCAGACGGTCATATGGCAGACGTTCACTGATTTTGAGCTGATCGTCTCGGACAACTCGAACGACGAGCAAGTAAAAGCGCAAAACCGGGCGGCGATCGAGGAGTACGCAAGCGATCCCCGGGTTCATTATATCCGTCCCGAGCGCTGGATGAATATGCCGGACCATTGGGAATTCGCCTCCCGGCACGCCTCGGGTCGTTACGTGGTGATCCTGACCGACCGCCACGTGATGTGCCCCAATGCGCTGGAATTCCTGCATTCGCAGATCTGTACTTTTCCCGAGCAAAGCAAAGTTGCTATCTGGAAGAATTCATCTTACTTTAATGAGAACTCGGGCATTCTGACCGACGATGGTTCCGAAGGTGCTACTGAAATTATGGACTCCATCGAACTAATACGTAACTATGCGAAGTTCGAAGATTGGAAATCCCCTCGGCTTTACTCGAATCGCCTGCCGCGCATGCTGAATAGTTGCTACCGTTTCGACGTGGCGCAGACGATTCGCAAAGAGCATGGCCGCCTGTTCATTCCGGTGTCACCGGACTACACCTCAGCGTTCCTTTTCCTCGCTTATACCGACAAGATGGTTTATCTTGACCGACCGCTTTTCATGGCTCATGGCTCTGAAAGCGGTGGCAAAAAAAGCGCTATGTACGGCGTTGAAGGCTATACTTCAACCCTGGGAAACGTAGACGCTTTTACAGGAACGCCCATGCGCATCGACACCTGCTTCAATACCATAGTCCGAGACCTGATGGTGATAAAAGACATCGTCGGTGATCGGCTTTCGTGCGTCGAATTGGACATGGTTGGATATTACATGTTCAACTACAGAGAAATCATGCTCAAAGAGCGCCTGGGCTCGCCGATGGACATCGGGGCTCTTTACGCTCAATGGCGGGAGGGAGTAGGCAAATTACCAACAGAGCAACAGAGCGAGATCAAGCATCACCAAAAGGAACTGGATCCAAAACGCTCCTCATTCATAGGTCTTCGACGCCTTGTCGTTCAGATGGATTTGGACCCGCTTTATCGTTCCATCGTGGGCAAAATTCGCAAAGTTTGCCAAAAGCTCGCGGGAAAACCCGTCTATGCCAACGTCTTTGACGCAGCCAGACAGACCGATTACATGTTAAACAACCACGTTGAAACCGTGAACGGCAATGACTAAACGACGAACCACGCCGTGGCCTTAAGATGCCGAGTTGGAACACACAAGTATTCATGTCAGTGTGAAAAAGGAACGAGCACCGGTGAAGAAGAAATCGAAAGCAGTCTGGCAAGTCCTGCATAACAAAGACGTGCATGATTCAGTCGTTTCTTCGTATGAGGATATTCATGCGGAGATATTCAATCCCACTGAGCAGGCGAGAATTGCGAGTGTTCTTCAAGAGGCACTTGCTCATATAAAAACACAATCGGCGATTCCTCGGGTGCTAGATTTTGGTGCTGGAACAGGAAACTTAACAAAGCATTTGTTGAGTCATGGCGTGGGAGTTATTGCCGCAGATGTTTCGTCAAAGAGTTTAGCATCTCTTGTATCTGATTTTGGTGAAACAGGTAGTCTTGATACGTTGGAACTAAATGGTACAGACTTGTCGAACCTGGAAGATCGTTCATTGGACATGGTGGCTACTTATTCTGTACTTCATCATGTTCTTGATTACCTTAAGATCGTCAAGGAATTTGTAAGAGTTGTTAAGCCAGGTGGTGTTATCTATATCGATCATGAGAAGGCCTCGGAACTTTGGCTTGAGGAATCGGATGAATATTCGGAATATAAAAGAGAGATGCAGAAACTTTATAGACAGCCTTTCCTTGCACGTCTTACGCGCAAGGTTGGCCTTCTCTTCTCATTGACGGCTTGGCGACGGCTTATAAATAGAGAATTCTTCGGCTTGAATCCAGAGGGTGATATCCATGTAACAAAGGATGATCACATTGAATGGGATCGGATTGAGAATATATTACTTGAGCAATGCGAAATGCGAAAAGGTGAGGAGTATCTTGTCTGCCGTGAGCTGGACCCCACTCCACCATTACATGAAAAATATGGTCGAAAGTGTGTCGATATGCGTTTCATCATTTATAGCAAGAATTGATTTTTCTGCTTGGGTATACAGCGTAGTTTTCGCGATTGCGTGGTAAAAAATAATAATGACTGACAACGACATTGGGCAGATTATTGAAGAACAGATTTTTGGTTACCGGTTAACTTGAAAATTTTAATTGTAGTCCCAGCTCTTGTTCGCGCCGGTGCCGAGCGGGTTGCTTCCCTTCTCTCACAGGAGTGGTCACACAACCACAATGTATTAATGGCTGTTTTTGATAGCCGCAATATGGCCTATGAGATGGGTGGCCGGTTAGTGGACCTGGACTGCGCCGCCGCACCAGGTCCCATTAATAAAGCGCGCAATGCTCTACTGCGTGTTTTTCGCATATCGCGACTGATTCGTTCGGAGCAGCCGGACAAGATCATCAGTTTTATGGAAAGCGCCAATTTTCCGGCTCTTCTGGCCTGCATGTTCTCCGGCAATCTAAACCGGCTCACCATTAGTATCCACACCAATCCAATCCGAATACCTGTTTACCACCAACGACTTTTTAGATTGCTTTACCGATGGCCCGCTGTCGTAGTGGCTATCTCAGCAGGTGTTAAAGAAGCCTTGACGGTTAAATATGGGATCAAGCGTTGCATAAACATCCCCAATCCAATCGACCCTCTTCAGATTCAGTCCGAGATGAAACAAGATCTGCCTGCCGGCATTCCCGGGGATCGTTTTATATTGGCTGTCGGCTCCCTTAGGAAGGCCAAGGGTTTTGATCTTCTCATCAAGGCCTATGCTCAAATTTCGCCAAAGGTGACTGCAACACTGGTAATATTGGGGGAAGGGCCGGATCGTAAGGAGCTTGAGGAACTCATCAGAGCGCATGATTTGGAAGGGCGAGTATTGCTTCCAGGGGGTGTCCCCAATCCCTTCACCTACATGCATAAGGCCACCCTTTTCGTCCTGTCCTCCCGCTGGGAAGGGTGGGGCAACGTGTTGATGGAAGCCATGGCGTGCGGCTGCCCGGTTGTGGCCTTTGATTGCCCCTATGGTCCGGGAGAGATGATCGAACATGAAATCTCGGGGTTGCTTGTTACGGCAAATGATATCGACGGGCTGAGCAAAGCTATCAAAAAGCTGTTGACGGACGATGACCTTCGGAGGAAATTAGGAGAAAACGGTCGGAAGACATCGAGGAAGTATTACATAAGCAATTTGGCCCCATTGTGGCTTGCTTCATTGCCTTTACAAAGTAAGACCTGATATTTTTGTGAATCAATTGATTATGGCAGATTAAGATAGCAGTAGATGTATTATGGCTGAAGGCTTGAGCTACGATCTCTTCTGGGCAGCGTTAACGACCGGTCTTCTCGGTTATTTGGTTGCCAGGCGAACCCTTTCGATTCCCGTGGCCTTGTCAGTGACCTATATCAAAATTGGGATACCGTTTGTCTATTTTGCCTGGTTTTTTGACGGCACCTGGACGATGGTGGATGATTTCAAGGTTATTTCTGATGCCACGGCTATGATAGCAAGCGGTTACACGTCGATTTCAGCACTGTCGAATGCTGATGGAATCTTGCAAATGTCGGCTCTGGCCCGTGGACCTCATATCCTTTACATTTGGTGGAACCAGTTTGCATTCTATATCTTCGGGCAGCATTATTATTCTCCGATATTCCTCAACATATTAGTCACCTTCATCGCTGGTTATTTTATGCATGGCATAATAAAGGAAACTGTGAGTGACAAACAATATCTTCGATGGTATCAAGTGTTCTTTCTATTGCACTGGGACATATTGGCATGGTCATCATTTGCCAATCTCAAGGATGTGCTTATCGCAACCATCTCAATTATTTTCATGTATTTCGTAGTACAATTCTCTCAAGTCGCCAAGTGGCGTCATCTAGTGGGTATGGGATTGGCTTTGTTCCTCATGTTCTGGGGGCGATATTACATGGTAGCAATCTTGGGAGTATCTGCCATGTCTTGGATATTTTTGTTTTCGGGCAGGAAACTAAATAAAACTGGTTTGTATATCTTTGTCATAATCGGGGTCATCTTGTTTGCGCCGTACGCTTTCTCACCCACTACTCTAGCAATGCTCAATCCTGGCAAGCTCATCTATGGGCTAATTCGGTTCCCGCTCACTCCACGCCCATGGGCCGTGCCAGCAGCGTATAGTTTTATCATTTTCCCCTCTATCATCCATTGGGTGCTATTTCTTCCTGCTGTTTATACTGGATGGCGAATATGGCAGCAGTCCACAATTGGCAAATTATTGATCCTGTTCATGATAATAAATCTTACCTTTTTTGCACTAGTCCCCGATCTACAAAATAATAGAAAACGACTTTCCTTCACGATGATTATTACCTGGATGCAGTTCCACTTCTTATGGTCGCTGGCTTGGGGGGCTGTCCACGGCTATAGGAGAGGGCAAATATCCCTGAAGGCGACAGTTACAGGATCTCCGTGAGGATTCTGCACATTATCACCGGCCTATCCACCGGTGGGGCGGAGATGATGCTTTATAAGTTGCTGTCCAGGCTGGATAGGGATGCCTTTGAGCCGGGGGTCATATCTCTGATGGATATGGGAACACTTGGAAATGAGATACAGGCGCTGGGTATCCCCGTGTATCCTTTGGGTATGCGCCGGGGTATACCCGATCCGTTAAAGTTACTGCGGCTGGTGCGTCTCATTCGAACAGCCCGGCCCCACATCATACAGACCTGGATGCACCACGCAGACCTGCTGGGGGGACTGGCAGCTAAGCTTGCCGGTAATAGTCCAATCATCTGGGGAATTCGCAGCAGCACCTTCGACCAGGCCACCAGTAGACGAACAACAGTACTTATCGCAAAAATCTCCGCACTGCTTTCTCCGAAGCTGCCAGCGTGCATCGTAAGTTGTTCAGAGATTGCCCGACAAGTGCATGTGGCTATGGGGTATGCCGATGACAAGATGGTAGTCATCCCCAACGGTTTTGATTTAGAGCTGTTCAAACCTGATCCTGAAGCTCGCTGGGGGTTGAGACAGGAGGAGGGAATAGGCGCAGAGGACATTGTGATCGGGCTGATAGGTCGGTTCCATCCCCAGAAGGATCATCGTAACTTTATCCAGGCGGCCGGTCTGGTTTCGGAGAAAATCCCTCAAGTTCGTTTTCTGCTCTGTGGTGAGGGTATTGACTGGGACAATCGCGAGCTGGTGTCATGGATACAAGCGGCGGGCATCCAGGAGCGCTGCATTCTTTTGGGTAGGAGAAGCGATATGCCGAGAATAAACGCTGCGCTTGATCTTGTCTCTTTAGCATCTGCTTATGGCGAAGCTTTCCCAAATGTAATTGGCGAAGCCATGGCCTGCGGCGTGCCCTGCGTGGTTACCGATGTGGGGGATTCGGCGTATATCGTCGGTGATACCGGTATCGTGGTGCCGCCCAAAGATCCCCAGGCCCTGACCAAGGGTTGGCAGCGGTTGTTATCCATGGACGATTCAGACTATCGTCAGCTGGGAGAACGGGCCAGGAAGAGGATCGAGATCAAGTTTTCGATAAAGAGCATCACGCAAATGTATAGCCGCCTGTATTGGGAACTTTCAGATAATCATGTCAATGATTAAAAGGGAAGTAACGGGATGATTGGCGCCAAAGACAAACCTTGAGTAATTACCATTAATAAAGGGGGATACAATGCATCAATATACCTTTACTGTGTTTACTGCCACCTATAATCGTGTAAAAACCCTTCCTCGTGTTTATAATAGTCTAAAAGATCAAACATACCGTGATTTTGAATGGTTAATCGTCGATGATGGCTCAACAGATGGAACAAGAGAATTGGTTGAGGCCTGGCAAAAGGAGGCTGATTTCCCTATTCGTTATTACTGGCAGGAAAATCAGTGCAAGCATATAGCATTTAATCGGGGAGTGAAGGCGGCAAAAGGTGCTCTATTTCTTAATCTTGATTCAGATGATTCATGTGTGCCAGAAGCGCTGGAAAGGCTTAAATACCATTGGGATTCAATACCTGAACAAGAGAAAGAACAATTTTCAGCTGTTACAGTGTTATGTGTTTATCAAAATGGTAAGTTAGTTGGTACTAAATACCCAAAGGATATTTTTGATTCAAATCCTTTAGCGATTCGATACAAGTATAAAGTAAAAGGCGATAAATGGGGTTTTCAATGTACAGATATATTAAGAAAATATCCTTTCCCTGAAAATTTGATGCGAACTTACGTACCAGAAAATATAATATGGAATGCTATCGCGCGTAAGTATAAGAGTCGGTTTGTGAATGAAATGCTGCGTATATATTGGGCAGATGATAGTCCAAAGTCAGATCAAATATCAAAATCTGCTCGTGCTTATCGTGCTGTGGGGTGTTCGCTATACTACGGGCAAATGCTTAATCATGATATTCGTTGGTTTTTCACTGCGCCAACTGCATTTATTAAGGCGGGAATCCAATATTGTCGTTACTCATTTCATGCTGGATATAGTATTAGACGACAGGTTAACAAGCTAGAAAATGTACTTTCCAAATTGCTGTGGGCTATTTCATTGCCTGCCGGGTATTTACTATATTTAAATGATAAAGTGTAGAGACCCCCAATGATTCTTAGTATAGGAGCCCTATAAAACAGATGAGTAAAAAAGATATCCTTGTCTCCCGCTGCGCCTGGACCTGGTATAACCTTCGAGGAGGGATAGCCAGACGGCTGGGTCGGGCATCCTCTGGAACGACCCTGACATTGGCATCAAATGGCCGGCGACCGATAATCGTAGCGTTTCAAGATGCAGTTGCGATGTGAAAGTCATGAGTCTTAAATCCAGGATCCCCTGGCGAGTAAAAATTCTTGCCAAACTGATTCTCTCCCGCCTGCCGGTGAACTATAGTGTTTGGCAGAGATTGGGGTTATTTCGTCTTGGGCAGATGGACACACCGACCTATGCCGTCGAAATTTTTAGGAACCATTTCGAGCGGGTGGAGGTCCCGAAGAGGAATGGTGGTTATGTGGCCTTGGAACTTGGCCCGGGTGATTCCATTTTTAGTGCCGTAATCGCACGTGCTTTCGGGGCCTCCAAGACTTATCTTGTAGACGTGGGCTTTTTTGCTAAAAATCACATTGATTCTTATCAATCTCTAGCCCTGTCTCTTTCAGAAGAAGGTCTACCAGTCCCAGACTTAGCAGGTTTAACTTCCCTGGAAGATGTTCTTTCGGCTTGTTCATCAGAGTATAAGACGTCAGGACTGGCTTCGCTGAATACCATACCCGACCAATCGGTAGATTTCATTTGGTCTCAGGCCACTCTTGAGCATGTCCGGTGCGAGGAATTCTTGGATACCATGCGGGAAATGCGTCGTCTCCTGCGTCACGACGGGGTGTGCTCCCATCGCGTAGACTTGAAAGATCATTTGGGTGGTGCTCTGAACAATCTCAGATTCTCCGAACGGCATTGGGAATCAAATCTTATGGCCACTTCCGGTTTCTACACAAATCGAATACGGTACTCGGAGATGCTTGGTTTATTTCGTGAGGCAGGGTTTGCTACAAACGTGTTGACAGTAGACCGCTGGCCTCAACTACCAACACCCCGGGAACAACTTTGGGGAAGATTCAGAGAGTTACCTGAAGAGGAATTATGTATTACCGGTTTTGATGTCATTCTCAATCCGGTGTAGTAACTATATATGCGAATACAATGAATGCCAGATTATCCCCATGCTAAGTTGCTTATATTTCAGGCGTGGAAGGAGGTGTACGGATGATTAAGAAAATCATCCTCGTTTCCCGCTGCGCCTAGACCATGTACAACTTCCGAGCCGGATTGATGAGAGCGGTTAAAGCGCAAGGCTACACGGCGCCGGTTTCAACGCCTCATGAAGCCGAGGCCACTAAACTCCTGGAAAGCCTTTAAAGCCTGAATGAGACTGGTTTTGGGATATTGCATTACATGAAGATTCGCATACTTCACATTACCCAGGCTTTGGGCGGTGTTGAGAGCTATCTTAATCAGATCATCCAGCATATGGATCGGGAGCGCTTCGAAATCTTACTCATGTTCCCGAAAAGCGATGGTCCCCTTGCTGTCACGGCCAAGAAACTCGGCGTTGAACAGATCAATGTGGATCTGGTGAGGGATATCAATCCACTAAAGGATGTGGCTGGGTTGGTTCGCATGTCGAGACATGTCCGCCGGATCCGCCCTGAGTTGATTCATGTCCATAGCTCAAAGGCTGGCGTTTTAGGCCGGCTGACAGCGGGGCTCTTCGGGATACCGTGCATTTATACGCCTAATGCCTATGCCTACCTCGGCGCCCAGGGGCTACGAAAAAAGTTTTATCTCAGGGTCGAACGCATCCTCAGACCCTTCACTGCAAAACTGCTGGCTGTAGGTAGGTCGGAAGCAAATAGAAGCACGGAGGACGTCGGATTCACTCCTGAGAAGGTAACTTTTGTAAATAATGCTATTGTACCGCTGACAGTTACGTGGTCTCCTACCTCCAACTCCGAAAAAAAACCTTTGGTGCTCATGGTGGGCCGGCTAAATCATCAGAAAAACCCCGAGATGTTCGTCCTTGCAGCGGGACGGGTGGCCCGGCGTAAACCGGAGGCCCGGTTTATGATCGTGGGTGGCGGATACCACGAGTTTCACGGTGACATGGTAAGAGACCTGATCGCTTCTTTGGGTTTACAGGAACAGTTCCAGATTCATGAATGGATGGCCCAAGAAGATCTTCACCATGTGATGGCGCAGGCAGACATCATCGTAGTTCCCTCCCGGTACGATGGGTTACCATTTATCCCACTCGAGGCTATGTCCATGGGGAAACCCGTAGTTGGCACCCAGGTAGATGGAGTTCAGGATGTCATTGTTGATGGGATAACGGGTTACCTTGTCGAATTGGATGATATAACTGCCATGGCGGATCGAATCGTCTACTTGTTAAAGGATTCCCAATTACGAATTAATATGGGCAGAGAGGGACGTAAGCGGATTGAAAAAGAGTTCAATATCTCAACTAATATCAGACAGATTGAAGATGTGTACGCCGAGGTATGTCAACAGACCCAGGTGGACGGGTAGTGTTCACGGAGAGTGGGATCGCCTGTTCCCAGTCAGTGAGCGCCTCTATCTGGCTTTCCATCACAATTACAAGATGGATGTCCGCATCGCCCGCTTCCATAACATTTTTGGCCCGGAAGGCTCCTGGGGTGACGGACGTGAAAAGGCGCCGGCCGCCTTCTGCCGGAAGGTGTCGGAAACGCCCGGCGGCGGCGAGATTGAGATGTGGGGTGATGGCAAGCAGACCCGCTCCTTCCTGTATATTGATGAATGCCTGGAGGGTGTGCGACGGTTCATGGATTCCGATTTCATCGTCCCGGTGAACATCTGTTCGGAGGAGATGGTGACCATCAACCAGCTGGCTGAGACCGTTATGGAAATCGCCGGGAAAAATCTCACCATCAAGCATATCCCTGGTCCGCTAGGCGTCCGGGGCCGGAACTCCGACAACCGGCTCATTGAACAGAAACTTGGGTGGAAGCCCACCCAGACCCTCCGGGAGGGTCTGGAGAAGACCTATCCCTGGATCAAGGAGCAGGTAGAAAAAGCAAAGAATGAGAAGGCATCAACGCGGATATAAACCCAAACGATGCTAGCTAATATTTCCAGCTAGCTAACCTATGAGTATCCTTTTCTTAACCTGCTTGGGTATTCCCAGTACTTGCACATTTTTGCGTAGCTGCTCCGCCTCCCTCTCGGAATCGATGTGGCGCCCGTAGCCCTCGTACACGAAGAGCGACAATTTATTTTTCTTGATCAATTGCGTCTCCAGAAGTTCTTCAATGCTGATATTACCTTGAGCCGGGAGATGCCTGAATACCTCACTTTTAAAGACATACAGCCCTCCAATAATGTATTCTGTTCTAAGGCCCTTGCTATCAATAAGCTCTGATAGGACCGTTTCCCTTTCCTGGGGACTTCGCCACCTTCCTATCGACCGCACAACTAATGCCGTGCCAGTCTTATTCTTTTGCGCGTGATGATTTACTATTTCAGGAATGCTCAGGGTCGTCACTCTATCTCCGTAGGTGACGATAAAGTCCTCGTCGCCCACATACGTCTTTGCCGATTTAACCATTGAACCGGACATAACACCTGCTTCGGTGTTCACGAATGTAATTTTCCAGCCTTTTTCCTTATTTTCCGAAAGGAACTGTAGGTTATCGGGTTCTCCAAGAATAATCTCAAAATCCCGCCGTATTGGTTCATATCTCAAGAAATAGTCCTTGATTGGATTCCGATCATGATCAACGCAGATGACGAAATCGTTGAACCCGTTTCGGGCAAAATGCTTCATGATATGCCATATGACTGGCTTTCCTTTAACATCAGCCATCGGACCATAGAAGCTGCCAGGTGCTTCATATTCGCTGGAAAAGCCGCCGCACAGTATAATTACCTTCATAATTCATTGTCCCCGTTTTTTTGTTGCTTCGCTGCTGGACTTGTTACCGGATGATTTATTAAGCAGGGTTAATAAAGTCCACGATAGGGCAACATTAAAAAAGAAACTGTTCGCTGTCGTTCGCGTGGTGCGCCCAGTGCGCGATATGCGCCTATTTTACCAGAAATGCTCTAGATCGCGTTGGAAGTGGGGAATTAACCTCCTGATTTGACTCCAATGACATCCATCTGTAGTGAAGGATGGGTATGTGATGCTTAGGCCTTCCTCTAATGGTATTTTAGGCTCCCATCTCAGGCGTTCGCAGGCTAGTCAGGATGAAATGACGCTTCGCTGCACAGGTTGGAGCTCATAGGAATTTGTTTTTTCACCGTAGGCAAAGTTCACCGAATCGTCGCCGAGGACGCACTGAATTGCTTACGCTAGCCTTATTCTTATCGCATATCGTAACAGTGCTTTAGCCTTGCAATTCGTTCAAAGGGTACCATCCCATTTGATAGTGCTTGTCTTAAATATTCGGCTTCTAAAAGGTCGTTTTTCGGGAAGAGAGGAAACTGGGTGAAGAGTTAATAGGCGCCTCTGCTGAATAATACACAGGGTATGGTTTCAAAGAGTATTTCCAGGTCGAAAAGGAGTGACTGGTGCTCCACGTAGTAAAGGTCCAGAAGGACCATCTCATTGAAGCTGATGTTGCTGCGCCCCGATATTTGCCATAGACCGGTTATCCCGGGCTTAACCTTGGAACGATTACTGATGGCATCCCATAAACCATTATCTATGTTCACTTTCTCAAAATCTTCTACAGGTAATGGCCGAGGTCCGACAAGACTCATATCCCCAGTGAACACGTTGAACAACTGGGGCAGTTCATCGATACTGAACTTTCTGATGAACCGGCCGATCCTGGTTATGCGGGGGTCATTTTTCATCTTGAAAAGGGCCCCGCTGGATTCATTAAAATCTGAAAGGTACTCCCTTATTTTTTCAGCACCTTGAATCATGCTGCGAAATTTAATGAATCGGAATCCTTTGCATCCCTTTATGGAAGCGCGCCTTTGGGTATAAATAACGGGCCATCCTGACTCCAGGAATATGACGATACTGGTCAGAAGGAAAATGGGGGACAGCAGTACGATAAGGGAAGCAGATCCAATTAGATCGAATATTCTTTTTATTACCCGTTTCGCCAGCTCAATTCTGGGCCTGGGAGGGGTATATAAGGTTATACCAGCGATATCGCTGATCCGAGCCATGCGCAAAAGACTGTGCGCCGAAGGAGAAACGACCTTTAGCTTAATCTCATGAAGCTTGCATTTCTCAACAATCTCGTGGAAGCCATTAATGACGAGACTGGTTGATGGTATGAAGACTCGGTCGATGTTTTCTCGGGTAATGATACTATCAAGTTCAGGCAAGGTGTAGACCGGTATCTCCTGCCCAAGGGAAATGCCATCCCGGCTCTGGGCGTCATTTGGATTAACGACCAGTCCTTTAATGCTGTAGCCTAAACTGAGGAAGTTCCTGAACTCGTATGAGATATCCTCTCTCTCCGCCCCATTTGCCATAACAAGCGTATTATATATCCCTAAACCAATCCTACGGAAGGCCTGACTAAGCAGCACGAGTACTCCTCGGCCGATGAGGAAATGAATAGGGACCAGAAACAGGTAGAGAATAATGTAACTCCTTGGAATATTAACGAAACGCAGGAAATAGAATAACACCAGAGTTAAGGTTATTGCGTAGACATATGATTTTGCGGCCAGTAAGAATTGAGATCTGGAATTTGCGGGGTATGATTGACGGTATAGTCCGATTAAAAGAGCAAAAAAGGACAGGATCGCCCAGAATGAGATGACCACTAGAAAGGCAGTCTCGCGCGATATGATAGAACCTGAATAAATTTTATCAAGAATGTACAAGACAGTAATTCCACAGCTGGAAACGGTCAAGGAGTCGATGATATAGTTAATAGATGCGAAGATACTTCGCCAATTGCGACGGATAAATGCGTTTTTTCTCAGCATCTCAGCATATAGTAGCTAATAAGAAGTTATTTATTTCCCCGTCTTTGTATCTCTAGCAAAATAGCACAAAGGCCCTACCTCCGCCGAATTGGGCTACTTCAGTTTCATTCGAGTGCAATGTATGGCAAAATAATCTTTTTATGCAAGTAATAAATTAGTAGTTACTCGGGGTATAAATACCTGAGCCTGTAACCCATTGATCTATTGAGAGATATAGAGAATAAATAGGTGGAGGAGGCCTTCCACTACCTCAAGCCCCAAGCCTCAAGCTCCCAGCCTCAAGTCTCAAGAATATCGCGCACTAGGCGCACCATGCGAACGACAAGTCCTTTCCGTTTCCTTATATTCCCGGCATGAAGAAAACGCGGACCAGAACATCCCGCTTCCCCCAGCACATCCGGGAGGATGCCTTTGCCTACTACTGCGCCGGGCATACCCGGGCTGAGGTGGTCCATCGTCTGCGCCTGCAATATGGCGACCGGGCGCCCTCCCCGGCCACCGTCAAGCGCTGGATGGAGCGGGGCCGCTGGACGGCCCGCCGCCGGCGCATCGAGGAGCTGGTGGCCCAACGGTCCGATGAGCTGCGCGGTAAACAGATTGCCGAGGCCGTCACCAGCAATCAGATCGTGGAAGGCGCCATCAAATCGGCCCGTAGCGCCCTGTCAGACAAGGAGCAGCTGGCGGAGATCATGATACATGCTATCCGCAAGGGCAGCCGGATCGCCAGCGCCAGTAGGCAGGCTGTAGAGGATGCGGAACAGGAAGCGTCTCAGGAGGCAGCGAAATGATTTCTGATCGCAACGCACTTTTTTTTCGCGCCCGCGGTATTGGTTCATCGCTCCCCTCGGCAGGAGCTGACCATTTGCTGGCCATTGCGTGGGTATCCGGTGGGCTTTGCCGGGGTCGCCGGTGGGTATTGGGGGGGGTCCTCCGGGGCGTTGGCGGGGTCGTGGCTGGCCAGGCACTGATTTTCGTCGCCACCGTCTGCCCTAAATTACCAGCCCCGACAATCAGCGCGTTCCGGGTGTTATAGCCCTTGCGCCTGATAACATGAAACATTTCACGCAATAACCACCGTTCCAAAATCAGTAGAATAATTCCGATAACATAAAAGTAGATTAGCACAGAGCGGGAATAATCCTGGGACCATACGAGAAACAGGACGGCCAACATTACGATAAAGGCAATGGTGGACAATTTGATGATATCCCCGGTCTCGCCCATAATGGAGGACAGGCGATGGGGTCGGTACAGTCCGAAGAGCCTGAACACCAGCGGCCAGATAATCACCAGGGGAACCAGAACGATGAGGTACTCCTTCAAGGGTGGTAGGTTCTCCGACGGCCCCTCGCCAATAAATGAAGAGCGCAGGTAATAGGCCGATACCCATGCGGCAGCCAGTAGAGCAATATCCGCAATAGCGAATAGACTTAGAAAGAATTGGCTATGTTGTCGAAGCATATTATTGTCTTCTGGATAGTCATGAGAATAACCTATCCTTTTCGGCCACTGTTAATCATGTGCCTCGGTTTCTCGCCCGCTTAGTTCGATAACACTCGGTCGGAATTTCCAGCAAGTTAATTGATTGATATATGAGAGGCAATCCTTGTGTTTCACCCCGAATTCCGACATTGACACGAATTTTACTGATCCATCTGGTTTTTCCAAGGCTGACTTCAATTATAAAGGAAGGTGTGGA
>SDBV01006631.1_pt1 | contig 15979 bp, 12 predicted proteins | sample 2277081 | NCBI WGS metagenome assembly SDBV01 (sample SAMN10402039, study PRJNA504765) | marine sediment metagenome | isolation source: marine sediment core GS10_PC15, 223 cmbsf | place: Arctic Ocean: Southern Knipovich Ridge | collected 2010
ATTAACATCTATTGGATTTGGAATTTTCTTATCAATATTTTTTGCTATTTGAGGCAATTTATAAGAGACATTAGGCTCAGGAATTTCTATAGGCTTTTGCTCTGGGGCTAGAGCAACAAACTCCTTGGATTCTGAAGCTAGCTCTACATTACTAGATTCCTGATTTGTATTAGCGTCAGAAAATAACATCTCTTTAGCATCGATGCTTATTTCTGCAATAGGTTTTGAAGATACAGTTTTTGTATCTTCTTTAGCCTTTTCTCTCCCGGTAACAGCAAAGGTAAATAAAACAACAAGTAGCGCTGCATTTACAAGAACTGATATTATGATTGTATCTCTTCGAGACATTTTTTTATCTCCTCATAATCTATTTACAATTTTTTTAAATTCTTCTCCTCTATGCTCAAAATTTTTAAACATATCAAAACTTGAACAACCAGGAGAGAATAAAATACTATAATTTTTTTTAGCTAAGCTAAAAGCTTTTTCTAAAGCTATTTTTAAGCTAGAACATATTTGCACTTTAAAACCTTTTAGCTCTTTTTCAATTTTTTTACTACTCTCACCTATTAATAAAATATATTCCACTCTATTTTCAAATACTTTTTTCCACTCATTATAACTAGATCCCTTATCAACCCCACCAGCGATTAAGATAATTGGTGTTTGTATTTTCATCACCGCATAGATAACAGAGTGAACATTCGTAGCTTTACTATCATTGTAAAAAGAAATGTTCTTTATTTCACGAACAAATTCTAATCTATGCTCTACTTTTTTAAATGTCTTTATCGCTTTTAAGATATTTTCTTTTTCAATGCTTAAATCCATACAAACATCTATAGCGATATCAACTACATCTTCTTTAACTTCTTTTATATTAATATTACTATTTTTTACAATAAAGGTTTTTAAAACTTTTTGAGTGGCATATAAAAAATTTTCATTTTTCAAACATCTCAAAATGTTTAATTTGGCTTCTACATAATCTTCAAAAGATAAATATCTATCCAAATGATCCGGAGTAATATTGGTAATAATTGCAGCATCTAAAAATTTTGTATACATTTTCTCTAACTGAAAAGAGCTCAGCTCAATTATCAAAATATCATCTATATCAGCTTGGTTAATATAACTTGTTATTGGGGTTTTGATATTGCCTAAAGCTTTAGCTTGTATATTGTTTTCATTTAAAATATGGACAATTAATTTGGTTAGAGTCGTTTTGCCATTAGTACCTGTAATCCCGATGCATCTATTTTTTAAAAATAGAGCTCCAAGTTCAACCTCTGATATTATTTCAATGTTATTTTTTTGAGCTTTTTTTAAAATTTCATGTTTTGGGTCTATACCCGGTGAAACAATAACTTTTTCAATCTTAGAAAAATCAACTAAATTTTTCTTAAAAATTTCAATATTCTTATTTTTTTTTAACTTTTTTATCTCATCATCTTCTTTTAGATTATTATCTATGGCTATAACTTTTTTATTTTGACTGAGCAGAAAAAAGGCAGCTGCCCTGCCACTGAGTCCTAAACCTAAAATTAATTGTTTTTTTTGCATAAATAAACTTTACTGAAATTTTAATGAGGCTACACCAATTATCGCAAGTAGCAGACCTATTATCCAAAAACGAAGAACTACTTTTGTCTCTGGCCACCCTTTATATTCAAAATGATGGTGAAGTGGTGAGCATAAAAAAATCCTTTTTTTATTTCTATATTTATAGCTTAAAACCTGCAAAATAACAGAAAGAGCCTCCGCTACAAAAATACCCCCAACAATAGCAAGTAAAACCTCACGTCTGAGAAGTATTGCGCTCACGCCTATTACCCCTCCGAGCGCTAAAGAACCGGTATCGCCCATAAAGATCTGCGCTGGAAAACCATTATACCACAAAAAACCTAAACAAGCTCCAGCAATCGCAAATAAATAAATCGCAATCTCCGAGCTATTTTCAAGATAGATTATATTTAAATATCTCGCCATTTGAATATGATTAGATAAAAAAGCAAATAAGCCAAGTGAGACCGCCACCATCACCAAACAACCGGCCGCCAGACCATCTAATCCATCGGTTAAATTCACAGCATTCGAAGTTCCGGTTATTACAAAAACCATCAAGATAAAAATAAAAAAAATCCAAACGCCTTTAAAAACAATTGGTTTTTTATAAAAAGGAATATAAAGTCTCGAAAAATACTCTTTAGAGCTTATATTTATCCCTTTTGAAATATTTGTAGTTTTGGCTTTAACAATATGCTCTTTAGCAAGCTTATTTGTTAAAAATTCTTTTTTTGCAATTTTTTCCCCCACTGGCCAAAGAAGATATATAGCAATGAAAACAGCGAAAATAATCTGCAATAAAAACTTTAGTTTCGAAGGCAATCCCTTAGAATTTTTATGTTTCAATTTCAAATAATCATCTAAAGCTCCAACAAGACCTAACCAAAGAGTTGTAATGAGTAAAATAACCGTAAAAATATTTGATAAATCCATCCACAAAATTAAAGATATTATCATCGAAAATAATATTAATATCCCCCCCATTGTCGGAGTGTCTTTTTTCTTTTCATGAAGCTCTGCTAAAAGAGGGCAACTCTCTTTAGTTCTAATTTTTTGTCCAACTTTCATCACATATAATTTTTTGATAAAAAGTGGTCCAAAAAATATTGTAATAATTAAAGATGTAATAGCCGAGAGCATCATCCTTGTCGAGGTATAGGTAAATACACTCGGAAATGTCATATGAAAAAGAGAGTAGAGATATTTTATTAATAAAAGAAGCATCTTTTCACCTTAAAATACCATCTTAGAAAATTTGTAAAAATTCATCAATTTATTAAATTTTTATTTTTCAAATATGAAATGTGTAGATAGTATAATTTTTTTTTCTAAATTCTTTTTCCGAATATTCTTAAACTCATGTATAAGTAGTTGAATTTTTTTATTTGAGATTTATGAGTGTAGTTGGAGATCTTAAAAGTTGTTTTGCTAACATGCCAGATAGAAGCTCTTTTTTAGAAGATTCTCAGGGCTATAATTTTCCCAAACTCCCATCTAGTTCCATGAATGGAATTATTTATAAATCTCCTTTTGACACATCTATCGAAGTTACAAGACAAGTATATGAAGCACAGATGACTTTATTAGATTCAATGGATAAAGTATTGAACTTATCTTCATCTATTCCTCCAAACACCCCGGACAAAGATGAAAAATTATTTAAAGATATATTTGTGCAAGAGATTAAAAGAATAAACCTATTTTTCTCTGCAACGCATTGGCAGTTTTTAGATAATATTATTTTTTCAGATTTTTGGATTAAATATAACCTACTCCAGCCATCAGGTTTATTCTTAATCGAAAAAATATACCATGTAGCAAAAAATGCTTTATTAAATGCAATTCCTACCATTTATAATAGAGCTAATGAATATTTTAATTTTTCTACCGGTTATTTTAACATAACACAAAAAGAGCAAGATATATTAGCTAAATTATTACAAAGAGCTTGGCAAAAACACAAAAAAGATTTCAAAGAAGAGGATATTGCTGATATATCAGTTTTTTTTACTATCTCTGATACCAGACCTGCAAGATGTTACGGAATTTCTTTTGATGTTATTGTTAGGCAAACAGATCAAAACGGCAAAGTTAGACTGGTCCATAAATGCTTATATTCTGCAACAGATCATATAGATCCAGAACTTAGAGCTTTTTACTTACAGATAGATTGGTTAAAATTTAATAAGACTTATTCTAAAAAAGAGCTTGAGATATTAAAAAGTTCTGAGAAAAGCAAAAAAAGCTCCATGAATTGTTGGGATCACGCTGCCATTGGAGCTATACTCTTAGATAAATCGTTAATGAGAGCTCTAATATCATTAGAAGGAAAGGGAGAGCTAGAAAAACCAGCTTTAGATGACAAGATAGATAGATTAAAAGAAGATTGCGAAGACTTGAAGAATTTTAGCTCTCTTTATGCTTCTACAATATCTGCTGAAAATAGATCTAAATATTTAATCGATTGTATCTTTGCTTGTTTATATTTCAAAGATGACTTAGAAAAACAAAAAAAAGTTATAGAGAGATATAGTCCATTTATAAGAAAATACACATTTGGATTAATTGATGAGCGCTCTCAAGAAGATGCGATTAGAGTTCTAAATTATGTAATAGAGGTCTTATCAAATCAAGGCAAACTACCTCAAATAAAAGTTAAAAAAACAAGAGTTTTTAGTGAAGATGTTTGCACAACTCCACGCAAAGTTGATAAAGAGATGATTGATGATACCTACGGTATTTTACAAATCAATCTCTCCTCCTATTATACTCCAGAATCGACCTCTTTAACTTTTCAATCTATGGATGCAACTTTTTTGATTAGCGCTTATTTTGATAATGCACCTTTTGAGAGTTTAGAAGACTATGATCCAAATGATGAAAAAAAACCATCTAATTGGACAGTAACTGAGGAGTCAAAAAGATTTGTCGAAAAACCCGATGGCATATCTTTTCATTTTGAAAGATTTTTTCAAAGTTTTGAAAATAGAGGTTCTAAAATGAATCTTATCCTAAAAAACATCCCCCTTTTCTTAAAATATGAAGATGATAAATTTGTTGCAGATAAAACCGGCGAATATCGCCTAAATTCAGTAATCATTCACAGTGGGACTTTAGATAATGGGCATTATTATTTGGTTTATAAAGATAAAGATCAGTGGTATTTAAAAGACAATACTAAGGATCTTTCAGATAAAGAAGTGTTAAAATTGAGTGAGGACCAACTAAACGAACACTTAAAAGACTCGGTTTATCTTCATTATGAAAAACCATGAAGAGTTAAGATAAAAAAAATATTTTCATAAATAATCAAAAATCTTTTCCATCTCTAAAAACCTAGAACCTTTGATTAAGATGACATCATCTTTTTTGATAGTATTTTTCAAATATGTAGCAATGTTTTTTAAAGTAGAAAACTTTTTAGCCTTTTGAATCTGATTTTCAACATTTTTAGGCCAAAAGTCCCCTATACATAAAATTTCATCGACATATTTATTGGCAATTTGCAATATTTCTAAATGGACTTTATTAGAGAGTATCCCATAGCTAGAATGGGTTCCTAAAACAGCTATTTTTTTACCCTTATTTTTAGGTAGATTTTTCAAAGCTGCAATTGTTGCATCTGGATTACCATTGTAATAATCTTTAATAAACAAAACCCCTTGAATCTTTTCTTTTTCAAATCTCATCCTCACAGGTTTTAATTTATTTAAATTTTTTAAAATATTTTCATAGCTTGCATTGGCTAATCTACAAACAGCAATAGCAGCTGTTACATTCTCCAAAAGATGAGTCTCTTTAAATGGAGGAACAATTGTTGTTTTTCTATCCATCTCATAGAAGATGTTTTTTTTAATATCGAAATAAAAATCAGCTTTTTTATCCTCTATTGAAAACGTTAAAAATTTTTCTTTTGAAAAAGCCTTTAAATGAGCCATATTTTTATTGATTAATTTATGTTTTGTTTTTTTATCTGAAAATATCTCTTTTTTACCTCTCGCTAAATTCTCTATGGTCTTTAGATCTCCAGGATAGCTCGCCAATTGAGTAATAAGTGCAATATCTGGAGGGGCTATTTTTATAAGTTTTTCAATTTCATTTTTTTCATCCATGGCCATCTCTAAAACCAAAAAATCAACGTTTTTATCGATATTTAAAATAGCTATGGGAAGACCTGCTTGGCTGTTATAGCTTTCATAAGTCTTCGAAACTTTAAGATCTGATGAGAGAAGCTCAAAAATAAACTCTTTGGTGGTTGTTTTACCAGAAGTGCCAGTAACAGCGATGATTTTAGCTGAACTTTTCTTAAGAGCTTCAGCTGCAAGGGATTGTAAAAAAGACAAAACATCATCTACTCTAATAAGCTCAATATCAAGGCTTTGATTATCAGGAATATGATCTTTTTGTATAATCGCTGCAACCACCTTATTATTAGCTACATCTTGTAAATACTCATGGCCATCTGTTTTTTCACCCTTCAGAGCAAAAAAAATATTTCCTTTTTTTATCAATCGGCTATCTATTTGATAACCAGTGAATTGCCTTTTTAGAATTTCTTGAACAATCTTATCCACCTTAGTATTAGCTTCTTAACAAGGCCTAATTATTAAGATTATGTTAAGTTTTTTATTGAAATTATAATAAAATATTTAGTATAATAATAATAGAAAATAATAAAAAAAAGTAACTATTTATGACAAGTGTAAGACCCCCAGATCCTAATCCTCCTTCACCAGGAGCCCCAGTCCCATCTACTGAAGAATCAGGGCAGGGTTCTGTTGCTGTAACGCCTAAAAGCTCAGCATCTCTTAGTGATATTCATGGAAAGACTAGAATAACAGATACTCATAGGGTAACAAAATTTGATCCCGCTATAAAAATAAAAATTGGTGGCAAAAATTTTTCTATTACCTTTAAAAGACCGAGAGTGAAAACGCCTGTAGAATATAGCGCCCCAAAATATGTTAATGATCCTGATAGTTTTTCTGGAACAGATACTATCGCAAAATTGCCGGGTGGTAAAAAATTTCTTTCTGGATACTCCAAAACAGGTCACTGGCTTAGAAAAAATCAAGCAACTCGAGGCATTTATAATACAGCCAACAGAAAATTTGGTTTCACAGATGATTATCATGAATTATCAGAAGAAGAAGAGGAAAAAATATCTCAAAAAATGGATGAAGCATGGACAAAATATTCTAAAGAATATGTCAAAAAAAATAAGGTAAAATTAGATATTGATGATGTTTTAGGTCTTAGACTAGAAATGAATACCAAAGAGAAAGAATTCGATTTTGATAAGCCTTTTTATTTCTATATTTTTGTTAAAAAAAGAGATAAAGAGGGCAACATCCTAAAATATAAAGACGGCGACTTCAAATTTGAAATTATTCATCTACATTCTGGCAAAGTAGCTAAAGGTGATGTTTTGGGCCTCGCTGCTACAGCCATTGATTTAACAATTGATAGAAAAATTTATCAAACTTTTGAGAAATACTTTGAAGCAAGAGATATAGGTTTTAAAGAGGTCTCAGATATTGAAGAGGATACATCTGAAGAAGGCATTGATAAAAACATCTGTTATTTACACTCAATGTTAAATTTTGCTAAAGGGTTAAAATCTAAAGAGGAACAAAAAACTGAATTTAATAAGCCAAAATCTGACATGGATAGAGATGCAATGGCTTTAAAAGATAAAATGGGAATTGCTGGTACTGATGAAGAAGATGTCCATGAGAAATTATTAGCTAGTGGTCTAATCAAAAATCCTGAGAGCTTTTCAACTCGCAAACTAAAATATTATGATAATCCTAGTTGGCTTACCTGTTGGTTGAATCCTTACGAATTAGCAGGTATGCCAGAAGAGAGCCAAGAGCCTATTCCATCTTTATCTATAACAGACAAAAAGGATCTACAAGATAGTTTAGATAAGCATCATTTAAATACCGATGCTACAAAATGTGGCATTTTAAAAGATGCATCGGGTGTAGATCGCAACATAACTAAAGAACACACTGTATACACAAAAAAACCTCCATATTTAATTTTACATGTTAAACGCTTTAATAATAATTCTAAAAAAATATCAACTCCAATTACAGTTCCAGATAAACTTGAGCTCAAAGCTGATATTAACATATCTAAAGAAGCTGCCGGTGATCAAAGCTCGGTAAAATATCCTTTAAAAGGCTTTATTTATCATCAAGGAGATTCAATTCACAGCGGTCACTATATTACATATATGATAGATCCTGATGGAAACTGGAGAAAATATAATAATCTTGATAAAGATTCATATGGAACAATAGTTGAAAAATCTGATAAAGAGTTTTCTGATAGAAAAAAACGAGCTTATTTATATTTATATAAAGATGATGAGAATAGAGTCTCTACTACCCATCTAGATGATAGCTCAAAAAAAGCCCCCCCTCCTACAAAAGCTGCTCAAGATAAATTAGATGAAGCTCAAAAGGAAAGGTTTCCTTTATAATTTTAAAATTTTTTCTTTAAAAATTCAATTCCTTGATTTTCTATTTCAATTTTTGGCATAATGCAAATCAATTTTTGGTGGCATGGCCAAGTGGTAAGGCAGGAGCCTGCAAAGCTCCCATTCCTCAGTTCGAATCTGAGTGCCACCTTTTTTTATCTTATTAAATTTTATGTTATATATTATATCAACACCTATTGGCAATTTAGAAGACATTACTCTAAGAGCGATTAGAATAATGTCAAAATGTGATTATATTCTATGTGAAGATACTAGAATTAGCCGAAGGCTACTTGAAAAATATGAGATAAAAACTCATCTAATAAGCTTTCATAAATTCAATGAAAAAAAACTTCAAAAAAAAATTATTGAAGATTTACAAAGCAAAAAGACTATTGGCTTAATATCTGATGCAGGCACTCCGCTTATCTCAGATCCAGGCTATAATCTTGTATCCACTTGTTTACAAGAGGATATTAAAGTTGAAGCAATCCCAGGACCATCTAGTATTATACAAGCTCTCGTTTTATCAGGTTTTGAAACAGCTCCTTTTCAATTTTTAGGCTTTCTACCTAAAAAGCCCTCTGATTTAAATTTTTTCATTAAAAAAATGCTATTTTTTGATGGGACCTCTTTAGTCTTTGAGAGCGCTAAAAGAATCAAAAAAACAGTTGAAAAAATAGCTTCTTTAGATCCAGAAAGACAGATCGCTATTTTAAAAGAGTTAACCAAAAAGTTTGAAAAGCGAATAGCCTTCTCTGCTAAAGAGATGGCAAAATACCTAAACACCCATCCTATAAAAGGAGAGATCGTCTTAGCTGTGCAAAAGGGTAAAATAATCGATGATATCAGCATAGATGAGTGTATAAAGCTTTTGCGAAGTTTGCATGGTTTTGATTTAAAAGAAGCTATTAAATTTACTGCTAAAATCAAAGATATGCCTAAAAAAGAGCTCTACAACAAATTTTTAAAAGACAGAAAATAGATCTATCTGAAAAATAAAATAAAACTTTTATTTTTCTTTTTTGAAAGTATATAATCGTTTTTTTTAAAGATAAAATACAAAGGCTAAAATATGTCGTCTAATCCAAAAGAAATTATTTTCGAAGAAGTTGCAAGAGAAAAACTAAAAAAAGGAATAAATGTGCTGGCTGATGCAGTTTCAGTAACTCTAGGTCCTAAGGGAAGAAATGTGGGTATTGCTTCTTGGGCAATGCCAAAGATAACGAATGATGGAAATTCAGTTACAGATGAAATTGAGCTAAAAGATAGCTTTGAAGATATGGGAGTGCAATTAGCAAAAGAGGCGGCAGCAAAGATAAAACAAAGCGCAGGAGATGGAACTACGACGGGGATTGTTCTTCTTCGATCTATTGTTAATGAGGGAATGAAAAACATCACATCTGGAGCTTCAGCTATTGGAATAAAAAGAGGCTTAGAAAAAGGATTGGATAAATTGCTTGGTGAAATAGACAAATTATCTAAAAAGATAAAGACAGATGAAGAGATCAAAAACATTGCAACAGTATCTGCATCATCTGATGAAACCATTGGCTCTGATATAGCCGCAGCTTTTAAGCTTGCTAATTCTCAAACTTCGATAACGATTGAAAGTGGGAATAAAAATGAGACTGAAATTGAGCTTGTTGAGGGTATGGAAATTGAAAGGGGTTATTTAAGTCCATATTTTTGCACTGATCCAAAAAAGATGATCGTAGAGATGACAAACCCAAAAATTTTAATTACGGATAAAAAAATAAACTCTATTCAAGATCTTTTGCCAATTTTACAAACAGCGACATCCACCTCTCAAGAGCTCATAATAATAGCTGATGAGTTGGATTCAGATGCTCTTGCAACATTGGTTATCAACAATCTTAAAAAAGTCGTTAAAGTTGCTGCTATAAAAACACCAGGGTTTGGTGATAAAAGAAAACAGATGCTAGAGGATTTAGCGCATTTGGTTGGGGGCACTTACATCACAGAAGATAAAGGTTTAATCTTAAAAGAAGCATCTTTTGAAGAGCTCGGTTCCGCTGAGAAAATCATTATCAGCAAAGATAAAACTTTGATCATAAATGGCAAAGGCAAAAATATTCAAAAAAGAATCGATCAATTAGAAAAAGAAATTGAAAATACCAAAGACAATTTAGACAGAGAGGATCTAGAAAAAAGAATCGCTAAATTAAAAGGCGGGGTTGTAATAATTAAAGTTGGCGCTGGATCTGATAGTGAACTAAAACAAAAAAAACAAAAATATGAAGATAGTTTAAATGCAACCAAAGCAGGAATTGAAGATGGGATTGTTCCTGGAGGCGGCATCTGCCTTTTAAGGCTGCAAGAGACGCTAAATAATATAGAAGCCTCTCAAGATGAAGCAGTCGGTATAAACATTCTTAAAAAGGCTTTAAAAGCACCTATAAAACAAATAATTTCGAACGCTGGCTTTGATCATCATTTAATTATTGATGAGATACTTCAAAAAAAATCGACATTTGGTTTTGATGTGATAAAAGAAAAAGTTACTGATTTTATTGAAACTGGGATTATTGATCCGGCTAAAGTTGTTAAATCTTATCTTATAAACGCTATATCTATTGCTAAGGTGATTTTGCTCTCTGATGCTTTGATTGCTGATGCAAAAGAAGAAGAAAAATAAATTATTTATAACCCAAGATTAAAAAAAAATCTTGGGTTTTTTTGAATGGTTTTGAAGCAAAAGCAATAATTTTTAAATAAAAGAGCTCTTATGGAAACTAAAAAAGCTGCGATATTACCTGTAAAGAGTATTGGCGATGCTCTTCTTTTAATGATAGGCGCTAATCACTTGAAAAATTTAGGTTATGACGTCACCATTTTACATGACAATATTAGATCATTAAGAAATTGGTTTCCAAAATTTAATTTCAAAAAATATTCATCTGATGCTTTAAAAAATTTTGATCATGTTTTTGTACAAAACGATGAATCAAAATTACAAAAAATACTTTTTCTTAAAGAAGCTCTAAAAAACAAAAAATTAAGTGTTCTTTACTTTAGATATAATAAATCCAAACACGGCCCTATTTCTAATTTAGACATCACACTTGAAGAGAAACAACCGATAGCGATAAGTTTAGCTAATTCATTTCAAAAGTTTTTAAAAATAGAGAACAATTTTTCGCAAAAACTAGATACTGGGATAGTTATCCCCCAGGGTCTAATATTTAAAAAAAATCCAAAAAGAATCATCCTCCAACCAACGAGCGGTGATACAAAAAAATGTTGGAGCAAAAAAAAATTCATCCGCCTTGCCAAGAGATTAAAAAATTTAGGTTTCCACCCAATTATTAGTGTTGCACCACATGAGAGAGCAAACTGGTTATTTGTTCAAAATTTAGGTATCGATCTTCCTCTCTTTCATACCCTTAGTGAGTTTGCCAGCTATCTTTATGAATCAGCTTATCTCATTGGTAATGATTCATTTGCTATTCATTTAGCCTCACTTATGAAAATTGATCATATAATGATTGCGGCAAGTAAAAAACTCATAAAAACCTGGCAAGGAGGCTGGTTAAAATCTAATATAATACTGCCCCCTTCTTGGGTTCCTAATCTTAAACACTTCAGACTCAGAGAAAAGAGTTTTCAAGCTTTCATTTCAACAAGAAAGGTATTAAAGGTTTTCAACTCAACTTATTCAAAATAAATACCTTATAAGATAATATTTAAATTTAAAATATAGTAAAAAATAATTATAATGCTGTAACCGTTTTATAATTAATTCATTGAATTATATAATAAATATTCGATTTGATTAGTAATTAATATTAGTAATAAAATTATAGATAGGAAGGGAGGGAAAACATGAAAAACACACCAAGTAACATGATGAAATTCATGAAAAAGGTTTCTAAAGAAAGTATGCAAGAAGCTGAGGGACAAGAAGGAGATGAATCATATAAAAATGAATTCACAAAAGAGATCTCATCGAAGCAAAATCGTCAGAAGGTAAAGAAAAGTAAAGCTAAAGCTAAAGCCCAAAGGAAAAGTAAAACCCCAACTCATTTAGACTCAGATGAAAAGAACAAGAAAATGAAGGAGAGGACGCCTAGAATTAGAGAAAGGTCCAATAAAAAGCAGATTCGGCTTTAAATAAAAGGTTTTTTCAGTTATAATTAATTTAAGTTTTTAATATAAAAAGACTTAAATATGATTAAAATAGCCCAAATATCAGATTTACATTTTTCAACTTTTAGCCTCAAAATAAAAGATCTATTTTCTAAAAGACTAATTGGCATGGTTAATCTATTAATAAATAGAAAAAAATCATATATCGATAAGCATTTATATAAATTGCCATCTCTTTTTAGATCTTTAGATTTAGATTACGTTTTTATAAGTGGCGATTTAACCTCGACTTCTTTGATAAAAGAGTTTGAAAAGGCCAAAAAGTTTACTTCATCTTTTGATAAAGACTTAAAATTTTTCATTATTCCTGGTAACCACGATCAATACACTAAAAAGGCATTTCAAAAAGATTTTTTTTATAATTTTTTTGAAAATAAGAATAAACTACAAACAAAGAGTTTAAAAAAAGATAAAATAGAGATACTCTCTTTATCTGATAAATGGGTCTCAATCGGCCTTGATACCACTTTAGCGACTTCTTTATTTTCTGCTTCTGGACTCTTTTCTAAAGATTTAGAGAAAACTTTAATTGAAATCTTAGATGCTATTCCAAAAGATAAAAATATAATCTTGATCAATCATTTTCCAATTATCCATATAGCTCCAAAAAGAAAACACCTTAAAAGACGAGCTGTTTTGTTAGATATAATCAAAAAGCATCCAAATATTAAATTATATCTACATGGACATACCCACAAGCTTGCTGTAGAAAAAGAAGATAACCTGCCCTTTATGATTTGCTCTGGCTGTTCTTCTCATAAAAAAAATGGTAGTTTTAATCTTTTTGAAATAGAAAATGATAAATGCAAAGTAATCAACTACAAAATAAAAAATAATAGTTGGCAAAAAAACAAAACCTGGCAACTTCATTTTTGATATGGTGTGGTATAAAGACGGTCTTCGCTTTAAATGCTTAAATAACTGCTCAAATTGCTGCACAGGAGCGCCTGGATTTGTTTATTTGACAGATGGTGAAATTGAAAACATTTCTAATTTTTTTAAAATTTCTAAAAAATCTTTTTTAACAAAATATACAAGACAAGTAAGAAACGGAATTTCTCTTAAGGAAAATTACAAAAACTTTGATTGTTGTTTTTTAAAAGATAAAAAATGTTTGATATATACTCAAAGACCCAAGCAGTGCAAAACTTTTCCTTGGTGGAAAAATAATCTTAAAACAACACAAGCTTGGCAAAATTCAAAAAAAGATTGTCCGGGACTTGATCATGTAGATGGCAAGCTTTATTCTTTTCAAGAAATCCAAAAAAATTTATCAGATGAAGATTTACTTTGATTTTTTAAAAAAATTTCATTAAAAACCAAAGTAAAAGAGTTTTATTTATGGATGAAAATATTTCAGCAAAAAAAAGGATAACCGAGTGGTTAGACGGCCCTTATGATCAAGACACAAAAGATGAAATTAAAAAACTTTTAAAAGAGAATCCTTCTGAACTTTTTTCAAGTTTTTCAAAAACACTTACTTTTGGAACGGGTGGCATAAGAGAAAAGATGGGAATTGGTTCTAATAGATTAAATAAATATACTATAGCAAAAGCTACCCAAGCACTTTGTAATTACATAAAATCTCAAAATATTAAAACTCCTTCAATCTTAATCGGTTTTGATAGTCGAAAAAATTCAAAACTTTTTGCCGAAGAGAGTGCTAAAGTTATTGCTGCCAATGGTATTCAAGCTTTTTTATTTAAAGAGCTCAGACCCACCCCTTTGGTATCTTTTGGATGTCGCTATAAAAGTTGCATCTCAGCGATTATGATAACAGCGTCTCACAATCCTAAAGAATACAACGGTTATAAAGTTTACTGGAAAGATGGAGGCCAGGTTGTACCACCACATGATGTTGCAATCATCGATGACTATTCTAAAATTAAGTCTATTGAAGATGTAAAAGTTTTAGATTCTTTAGAAAGCCCATTAATTAAAATGATCCAAGATGAATTAGATGATGCTTATATAAAAACTCTTTTTTCAATGGATCTTTTTAAAAATGAAGTAAAAAATGCTAATTTGAAAATTATTTATTCAAATCTGCATGGAACAGGCATAACCCTAATGCCAAAATGTTTAGATAAATTAGGGTTTAGAGATGTTCATATAGTCAAAGAACAAGAAGAGGCTGATCCAAATTTTACCAATGCTCCAAAGCCTAACCCTGAAGAGAAACAAGCTCTAGAAATAGGCATAGGTTATCTTAAAGAGAAAAAGGCTGATATTTTTATAGCCAGTGATCCCGATGCGGATAGAATGGGTCTTGTTATCAACCATCGCGGTGAAGAAATAATTTTAACTGGCAATCAGATCGCTTGCATAATGCTAGAATTTTTATGTAAATCAAAATCTCTTTTCTCTAAAACAGCAGCTGTTAAATCAATTGTCACAACCTCTCTTTTTCAAAGGATCTGTGAGCATTATGACATCCACTGTATCGATGTTTTAACAGGGTTTAAATATATTGCCAGCAAAATGAATGAATGGGAAATAGATAATTCTTTTGAATTTATATTTGGCGCTGAAGAATCTCTCGGTTTTTTAATTGAAACTTTTGTAAGAGATAAAGATGCTATCTCAGCATCTTTATTGATCGCAAAAATTGCTCAAGAATTAAAAAATGAGAATAAGACTCTACTTGACCTTTTATACGACCTATATAAAACCCATGGTATTTATAGAGAAAAACAAGCATCTCTGACATTTGAGACAAAAGATGGAATGGATAAGATGAAAGAAATTATGGATAAATTAAGACTTTCTCCGCCAAAAACTATAGGGAATTTAACAATTGGATTTATCGATGACTATCTAAAATCTACAACTTTAGATATTGCAAATAATACCAAAACTCAAATTGCACTGCCTTCCTCTAATGTTTTAAGATTTTGGCTAAATGACAATTCTCAAATTGTCATTAGACCCTCCGGGACAGAGCCTAAAATAAAAATCTACGTAGCTGTTCAAGAATTGAATATAAAAGATTTAAAAAAAGATATCGATGAATGCGATATGCGTCTAAATGCTCTTATCGAAACTATGCGGCTCCAAATAAAATCTTAGCTTCTCTTCTTTCTTTTCAGGATATTTTATTCTTACATGTCTTGTAAGCATTAGAGTATTGATAAATGATTTTTTTACAATTTCAAGCTCTTTAAAAGTAAGTAAACAATCATCGAACTGCCCATCATCTGCTTTGTCTTTCACGATTTTATTCACAAGATTAATAAAAGATTCTTCACAAGTCTCGTCTAATGATCTGGAAGCAGCCTCTATTGCATCTGCAATCATAATAATCGCAGCTTCTTTAGATTTTGGTTTAGGGCCTGGATATCTAAATAATTTTTCGTCAACATCAATAGCTCCTCTTTGATGAAGCTCTAACTCTTTTCTATAAAAATAATAGACTATAGTTGTTCCATGATGCTGTTCAATAATATCGATTATTTTTTTAGGCAGTCTATATTTTTTAGCTAAGATTTCCCCATCAGTTATATGCGAGATGATCACCTGGGCCGATTCTACTGGGGTGAGAAGCTGATGAATATTAATTCCAGAGCCTTGATTTTCTATGTAATAATTAGGATTACAAAGCTTTCCTATATCATGATATAAAGTAGCTACCCTACAAAAAAGAGCATTAGCATCAATCTTTTGAGCCGCAGCCTCCGATAGATTACCCAAAACCAAAGAGTGTTGATAGGAACCTGGAACTTCTAAGGTTATTCTTCTTAAAAGCTCATTATTTGG
>SDBV01006633.1_pt1 | contig 15976 bp, 14 predicted proteins | sample 2277081 | NCBI WGS metagenome assembly SDBV01 (sample SAMN10402039, study PRJNA504765) | marine sediment metagenome | isolation source: marine sediment core GS10_PC15, 223 cmbsf | place: Arctic Ocean: Southern Knipovich Ridge | collected 2010
CTCTTAAAGAAAGTGGCGTTAACCTTAGAACCGGCCTCACTGCTGTCAAAGCGTATACCACCGATACCGGCATTGCTCTTGAGTGCATTGATGCTCACAAAAACACCATCACCCTCTCAGCTGAAAAACTACTCATAGCAGTTGGGCGTACGCCCAACATTGAAGAACTTGCTTTAGAGAATGCCGGTATTGAGTATACCCGTAAAGGCATAACCGTTAATAATAAGCTCCAAACTTCCGCTAAGAATATCTATGCCGCTGGTGATGTCGTGGGCCCCTATATGTTTAGTCATATGGCTGAGTATCAGGCAGCTATTGCTACCCGTAATGCGTTAATACCCTTCTTTAAGAAAAAGGTAGACTACAAGAATGCTGTCTGGGTTACGTTTACCGATCCTGAGCTAGCTGCTACCGGCCTCACTGAAAAGGAAGCTCGTGAACAGTATGGTGACACTATTAAGATCTATAGAACCTACTTTAAAGATTATGATAGGCCCCGTACCGACAGTAGAAGAACCGGCATGGCCAAGTTCATCTGTGATAAGAAAGGCTACATAATAGGCGCTCATATATTTGGTGCACGAGCTGGAGACCTCATTGGAGAGATACAGCTTGGTAAGTACTATAACCATAAGCTCGCAGACTTCTATCCGGTGATACATCCCTACCCAACCTATACCGATGTTATTTGGCAGGCTTCTAAGCAAGCCTATATAGATAGACTGAAGGATAATTGGTTTCTTAAGATAGTTAGCAAACTATTCGGCTCAAAAAAGTCTTAGAGCTTGGTCCATATAGTCTATCACCCTATCTCAGTACTTTTTAAGACTATATCTAAGAGTAACCCTATCTGATGAAACATAACCCTTAAGACTAATAAGAAGATCCTTTGACAACAAAGGATCAAGACGTTGCCACTCTTTCATAAACGTTTCATACGCAATCTTTACCTTTCCATCAACGGTAATCGTAGATACCTCTTGAAGATCATCAACTGTTCCAACCAACTGTGTAGTTCCTGGTAACACTTTAAAATCTTCTTTACCACTTGCGTTAAAGACTACTACCTTCTCTAACGAATTGTTAAGGTACAGACTTCGATTATGCTTACCTGATTCGTTCTCGGGCCCTGCACTTTCTGTAATCTTACTTTCTACATCGCGGCTTACAGGGACGACACTTTTTTTTACAGCATGGATTACAGGGAGCCTTACCACAGTTACGTGAGCAGCGTTTTTCTTTCTTACCTTCTTTTTTTGGCTCACCTGCTCTTCTCTGCACCGGCATTACAAACTTTTTGGTTCTATAAGGCTCTGTCATCACCTCAGTCGGAATAGAATCTAGGAACGTAGTATGGTCGGATGATTCATGCCGATAGCTCTCAGCTGCACTATAGGTATTGCTGGTTAAATAGTTATAGCTTACCCCAGAGTGGTACGCACCATAGCCATCAGGTTCTAAGGTTCTCACCCCTGGCTGAAAGGGAGGTGTTAACTCTACTAGTGTTTGATCATCTATCTCAGCATGAGTACCAACATCCTGTAGCACTAAGGTAGTCGCGTGAAATTGTGAATTAAAGAGTGCTCGTATCCCCACAGATACATCAGACATAACCAGCGTATCAGTGGTCATACATGACGAATTAGCAGAGAGCCTTACGCCTCTATTACAAGAGCGTATCCAACTACCAGGAGCTGCTACATGTGAGCCCCCATCAGCCCAAATGGCAGTAGTACACCCATAAAATTCAGCATCTTTAGCAATCATATGAGCATAGGTTCCCGCATCGATAGCTTTGTCACTTCCAATAAAACAGGTTTGAGTACTGTGTGCATACTTATTAGCAAAGACCGTTAATCCTGATCCTAGAAATGTCTGTCCCTTACCTTTATACGTATCGGTTATCTCAACGCCACCAAGGTGTACCACCTGTACTTCAGTTATATCAGAAGCTGCTATGTGCCAGTTACACAGACACTGCTCGAGAATACCTTGATCAACACTCATATGAGTAGTACCTTCAAGCGAGATCCCTTTAAAAGAACAGTTACCTAACGTTACCGACTCTTGAGCTGCTACAACCACCGTTCGTGGCTTTATCGTAAACCCTTCTCCAGGTTCAAACGTTACTTCTTCCGAAATTGTAAGAGTAGTACCTTTCGCACGAACTACCTCATACTCAGTTGCTCCTGAATGCTTATATACCAGCACCTTATCTCCAGGAACAACTTCTGAAAACTCTACAGGGTTACCTGTCCCTTTACCAGGAACCTCTAAGGTAGCAGGCTCTACCGTAATAGTTGTACCCTGCACAGAGAGTCTATACGGGCCTGTTTGAAAGGTCCCAACGAGGTGACCATAGTACTTGCCGGTATGAGATAGAGTGTTAGCTTCCAAGGTAATCGGTGTATCATACAAAGCCTTAGTGAGCTTATGAGGACCACCGCTTTCAAGAAGAATGGTGGAACCATCACTTGATGCTGCACTTGATACTGCCTCTATAGCAGCATCAACTGTTTGATAATCTGTTGGAACCTTAATAGTTTGTATCGCATATAGGGGACTTATCAATCCTAAAAGAACTATTCGCTTCATACATTTCCTTCATAGTAGTAACTTGTACAAAGGATAGCATATTCAGCTAATGAGAAGCAAGAATTGAGATATGCCTTAACAATTAAATCATACCATAAACCGGAAGTTTTTATTTTGGCCAACTATAGGAAATTATCATATTGTTCCTACACACGTATAATTCTCTTCTTGACGGCAGTCTTTTTTTTGATATAATATTCTTGAGTTGAAATGCTAGCGAGTTATAATCTTTGCTACAACTGAGTAAAATCATGAGCTTCGATTAAGAGCTGCTAAGTTTTTTAACACTCAAATTCATCTCTAGTATTAGGAGGTGAAATGAAACAGAGTCGGGGCATCAACTCTTGGATTAGGTTAGCGTAAGACCAATTTATTGGCAATAGCTGTTTGATTCCAGAATCACTGGAATTTATTCCTGGCGAGTATGTCAATCTATACTTTTTACTTAATTAGGAGTTAACTATGAAATACTTATCACTACTTGCTTTATGTAGCATACTACTTGCTCTACCAGCATGTAAAGATAATGGCTGTTGCCGTAAATCAACTACCACCACTACAGCTAACGACAAAGTTGTTGACAAGGAAGACGTTGAGTTTGAAGAAGAAGAAATTGTTAAGGTCATGAATAACAAGTAACTATTAGTCCCTCACCGTACTAAGGAATACCCATGGAACATTCTGTCATGCGTGACGGGGCAAAATATATCTGGAAACTGCCTGACCCCTCAAGTCAGGCAGTTTTAGATCTGTCTTTATCATACAATCTTTCAATCCCCGTTATGAATACTCTCTATAACAGAGGGCTCACTACAAAAAAATCTCTTGATGAATTTTTGTTTAGCACCTTTGAACGAGATGTTGCTCATGCTAGCTTACTAAAGGATGCTGAAAAAGCGGTCGATCGCCTAGAGCTTGCTATCAAGAATAAGGAGAAGATCCTCATCTGTGGTGACTATGATGTAGATGGTATTACCTCATCAGCGATGATGATGAGCTGCTTACTCCCTCTTGGTGCCGATATAAACTTCTTCTTGCCCAACAGAGTCAGAGATGGTTATGGCCTGTCTGCTAAGACGGTACAACGAGCTGCTAAAAATAGCTATAAGGTATTAGTTACGGTTGACAATGGTATTACCGCCTTTGAAGCAGGAACTGAAGCTCAGCAATTGGGGATCGATCTTATTATTACCGATCATCATAAACCTCATGAAGAGCTACCTGATGCCTATGCTATCATTAACCCCCATCAGGATGATTGTCAGTATCCCTATAAAATGTTTGCGGGGGTGGGTGTCATCTTTAAACTACTTACCCTCCTTTATGAGCGCCTTGACAAAAAGATGCCCGATAGCGTCTATGAGTTACTTATGCTGGGTACCATTGCTGATGTAGTTCCACTAACTGGTGAGAATAGGTTCTGGGTACGTCATGGTCTTCAACAGAGTAACGCTCATGAGAGCTTAGCTATGAAGACCCTTAAAAAGAATGCTCGGTTTACCAAGCCCGAAATTACCTCTACCGATATCGGGTTTTCTATGGCGCCACAATTAAATGCCCTTGGCAGGTTAGAAGATGCCCGTGATGGTGTAGCCTTCTTAATCGCCCAGGATGAAAGTAGAGTTACCCGTATTGGAAAAGTTCTTAAAGAGCTTAATGAAGCTCGCAAAAAGATTGAAAAAAAGATACTTAAGGAAGTACAAGCGGATATAGACTCAAAGAAGATCGATCTTGATACTGAGCGGGTTATTATCGCCACCTCAAAAGACTGGCAACCAGGCGTTATCGGCCTGGTTGCCTCACGACTTGTCGGCGCTTACAATCGGCCAGCTATACTGCTTTCAGTTACCAGCCAATCGGTAGCTAAAGGTTCCTGCAGATCAGTACCAGGGTTTAATATATTTAATGCGTTAGCAGAGCATAAGGACCTGCTTACTTCATTTGGCGGACATGCACAGGCAGCCGGTTTATCATTACCTCTTGAGAATGTGCCTGAACTAAAAAAGCGCCTTGAAAAAACGTTTAGAGAAAAGGTGCCGATATTTTTGCCTAAGGGAGTTCTTGAACTTGATGCAGAGATCACCCTCGCCGAGGTCAACAAAAAGCTTATGTCAGATATGGCACACCTAGAACCGTTTGGTAATAGCAATAAAGAACCCGCTTTCTTTGTTAAGAATGTTACGCTCCTTGAGCCTCCTAAGTTACTCAAAGAGGCTCACACTAAATGTATGGTCTTTAGTGAAGGTATTATTAAGCCGGTCATTTTCTTTAATAGACCTGACGTATTTGAAAAGCTGTCAGGCATAGAAGACAGGTCCTTCAGTCTTGCGGTAAAAGCTACAGAAAACCACTTTAATGGCAGAGTATCGGTTGAGCTTCATGGTCTGGATATTGCGCTATGATTATCACCATAGATGGCCCCGTAGCCTCAGGAAAGTCTACCGTTGCACGCTTACTCGCCAAAAAACTTGGTTACCAGTATCTTAATACCGGCCTCATGTTCAGAGCCGTTGCTTACCTTCTGTACACTAAGAACCGGTCACTTAATCTCACCGAGTTGGTGTATACGTATAACCCTCAAGATGGTGCTCAGATCCTCTACAAAGATAGCAACATCACTCCCCTGTTAAAAACTCCCGAAATGGATCAGCTCTCATCTCAAGTTGCTACGCAACCGGAGGTGCGTACTGCTTTGCTTACGTATCAACGACAGTTAGCAGAAAAGAACAATGTGGTTGCTGAAGGTAGAGATACCGGTACCATAGTGTTTCCCAATGCTGACTATAAGTTCTTTATTACAGCATCCCCAGAGATCAGGGCTAAAAGATGGAGAGGCTACCAGCATAAGCAGGGTAAAGAGTATAGCCTAAAAGAAAGTATTAATATCATTAAAGAAAGGGATCAAAGAGATTCGGCAAGAGAAGTCGCTCCTCTTATAGTTCCTGAAGATGCTCACACTATTGATACGAGTGCTATGAGTATTGAGCAAGCGGTCGATGCCTGCTATACTATAATAAAATCATAACCTAAGGAATACCCATGAAACATATTTTACTATCATTACTGTTCGTAATGCCACTCTCTGCCGGTTGGGCAGAAGATACCTTACGTAACCTTAGCCTTAGAGAAAAAATTGGCCAACTGTTTGTGGTGGCCACCGTTTCCTATGATAACCACCATAAAGAGTATATCGAATCATTGATAACTAACAACGGTATCGGTGGTGTTATATTCCAGCACAAAAGTACCCAAGAAAAACAGATAGCACTCACTAACGACTATCAGGCTCTCTCACGTGTACCTCTTCTTATCTGCCAAGATGCTGAGAATGGCCTTACCATGCGCTTGAAAAATGAACTGCGCTTCCCCCAAAATATGACCTTAGGAGCCATCCAAGACACCAACCTTATCTACCAGATGGCCCGGGAAGTTGGACGACAATGTCATGCTATTGGTGTTCATATGAACTTTGCTCCGGTAGTTGATGTGAACAATAACCCGAACAATCCGGTCATCAATACTCGATCATTTGGTGAGGACAAGGAACGGGTTGCTCAACTTGGCATCCTCTTTGCTCAAGGATTGCAAGACGCTGGCGTTATTGCGTGCGCTAAGCACTTTCCCGGACATGGAGATACCGATGTCGATTCTCATCTCTCGTTACCTATCATCACCCATACTGAAGACCGTCTAGATGACCTTGAGCTCTATCCCTTTAAGCAACTTATACGATCAGGGGTTGGCGCTATTATGAATGCTCACCTCTTTATACCCGCCTATGATACGACACCAGACCTTCCTTCAAGCTTATCCTACAATGTAGTTACCACCCTATTACAGAACAAGCTTGGGTTTAACGGTTTGGTAATAACCGATGGCCTTGAAATGAGAGCAGTTACCAATACCATAGAACCTGGCGTTCTTGAGCTTAAAGCATTTCTTGCGGGTAACGATATCCTACTCTGCCCAGTAGATGTTCCTAAGGCTATCGATCTTATTGAGAAAGCGATCAAGGAAGGTATCATTGCAGAGCAAGAACTTGATCGGCGTGTACTAAAAATAATGAAAGCAAAAGAATCTGTTGGTCTTGCTAACCCACAGATTATCCAGCAGAAAAACCTTATTACCCAAGAAGCACTAACACTTAAAAGAGCGCTCTATGAACAGGCCATTACGTTGGTAGGTAATAAGCAAGCAGTGCCAGTTTCAACAAGCACCCTAGCTCTCCAAATCGGTGGTGAACATGGTCCTTTTGCAGAAGCATTTAGAACAGTGCAGTATCTCTCTACTTATATGGAACAAACAGAGATCGATGAATTAATCGAAAAGATTAAAGGCAATCAAAAAGTAGTTATTGGCATCTTTGATATGAATAAGTATGCTCGTGATAACTTTGGGTTATCAGAAAGCACCTTATCACTGATAAAAGAGTTACAGAAAGATCACGAAGTAATCATCACCCTCTTTGGTAGTCCTTATAGCTTATGCAACTTTAGATCTGAGTCAGCACTTGTCGTTGCCTATGAAGATGGTCCTGATGCACAGCGTGCAGCAGGAAAGGTGTTATTAGGAGAGCTTGAGGCTCGGGGTAGGCTACCGGTAACTGCGTGTGAAGAGTTTAAGGCTGGTGAGGGAGCACTATAAAAGTAACTATTTTACTTTTCAAGTATTGATACTCGAAAGAAGTGCACCAGCTGGTGCACTTCTTTCGAAGTAGACTTACCGGAAGGCGTATTGGAGTTTTTTCACAACTGTCGAATCAATGATATTTCAGCAAATTAAACAATTTGTACATCGGCGGCACACTTTTTCAATAACCTGTTAAATATTTGATGAGCACCATGAGAACTTTTTAGAATTCATTATAATTCTTCTCCATCAAGTTCCAACGCTTACTCACTTTTCTTAAATCGCAAGTAAACCTATCCACCCTGCCAATACCAAGCCAATAATTAAACATGCTTTTCATTAGCATCTGATGGTTCAACTACATGAACATGCTCTTGAAATATCGGAATTAATATCTCCCGCAACTCCTTTATTACTTTGCTTTTGTCTGGAAGCATCGTCACCAGACCTGACAGCCATACTTCCCATTCAGACTCAACATTCAACAATAATGCCTGTTGAAAAATATCATCTATGCCTTGAAACACTACATTTTTGTACTCACACTTTTTCTTCACTATGTCTGGAATAATTGTAAGGTCTATAGAGTCCACGAAAGTTGTCAGTATCATCCAAATATCAAAATAGTCTCTTACACGAGAACGCCCCCACCCTCGTTCATGTAATTTTTTAGCAAACTCTAGAAGCGCTCTAATCTTCTCAGCTACAATCTCCTCAAGAGAATAAACGTACAGTTCTCCTTCACAAGGATCACCATAATCATGAATTATACTCTTCAATAATGGCTCAGAAACAACAAGCTCTTGAAAAGTAAACTCTGCATATACTTTAGTATAAAAACTTCTATGCCATGGATATTTAACTTGAATGCAAAAAGCTAACTGCCCCCTAGGATGTGGCCTATCTCCGAAATACGGAGCACTTTCTATAATGATGTTTTCATTTGAAATTGCTTGCCTTCTTTCGGTAGCAAGTGTACAAACAACTTTCATAAGTTCGCCCAAATGGGCACTTAAATAATCATGCTCAGCAACCACACTAAAATCTAAATCCTGAGAAAAGCGGTAATCACCAAAGTACATCTTTTTTAATGCAGTACCACCTTTAAATACTACATTGTTTTTAAGCTCAGGAACAAGAGCTATACTTTCTATAATTAAAGATAGTAGATAATCCTGCTCAATAATCTCCCATTTCACTTCAGTTTCTTTGCGTCTTTTTTTTAGTCTTTCTTTCAGGTTCATAGTAGATGTTCTCCTGTATATTCCATCGTTTACATATTTTTCCGCGCCATCTTCCTGTAGCATCTAACTTTTGACGATAAGACATTGGAATAACCTCAAGTTGTTCTTGAATTTCTGGATACGCACCAAGTTCATCAAATATCCAACCCAATCTCTTACAGACTACCAACGATGTTCTTTTAGCGTAATCTAGGATGACGCCCGGTCGAATTCCTGAAATCGCTAGCTCAAAGGCATACAGAACTTCCCGAAACCCTCCACAAAGTTCTGGCCGAGCTAATCCATCTATAAGCGTTCTTTCTAAATCAGTTATTTCAATTCTGGCTTCTTCTAAAAATACCTGCTTTACGCCCCAATACATGTGGGGAACAATTCTTATTAATCGATACGTTACCCCACGCAGCTTTAACTCAGTACTACCATGCACATTTGCTCCTTTTATCCGTGGTACCGTAACATACACCGTCGAAAAAATTTGATCTGTCAATTGGTAATAAAATAATGCTGACCTATGACTAATAGCCCCCTTCTTAGCTATTTTTATTGCTATTTCGAAGGAGTGAATAGGTCCACCCGACAGCAACTCTTCGGGAAGAGAGTACAATCCTTTACCCAGATATTCTATAGATTTTTGCTCAACCAAAATGGTGTTTAGTTTTTTTATATAACTAGGTTTGAACCCCAAAGAGGATCCTATTTCAATAAGATCTTCTCTGCTAAAAACTCTTAAGCCCTTTTGAGCTATCACTTTTACAACTTCTAACGACATACCTTTGACCTCCTTTTGACATCACACTTGGCAATTATGACAAATTTTGTCATTTTTAACAAGTACGATACCACAACAAACACTTCACTTCCCATGAACCATTTAATAAAGATGCTTGCATCTACCCATCTAAAAAGACTTCAAGGCTATATCTCAAACTTTATGACATCACACTCGGTAATTATGACAAATTTTGTCATTTTCAACAAGTACGATACCACAACAAACAATCCACTTCCCAGGAACCATTTAATAAAGATTCCTGCATCTACCTACCTAGAAAGACTTTACGAGCTATGCCTTAAATCCTATGACATCACACTCGGTAATTATGACAAATTTTGTCATTTTCAACAAGTACGATACCATAACAAACACTCCACTTCCCATGAACCATTTAATGAAGATTCCTGCATCTACCTATCCATAAAGACTTTGCGAGCTATGTCTTAAATTCTATGACATCGCACTCGGTAATTATGACAAATTTTGTCATTTTCAACAAGTACGATACCACAATAAATACTCCACCTCCCCCAAACCATTTAATCAAAAAGCCTATAGCTCAACTACAATACAACAGACACCCTAAACCCTCTCCAGATAAATCAAACAAAAAAAAAGTGTCATTTCCAAAGTCTTCACTCTGGAGATGACACAAACAAGAAGCTTCCTCAGAATAGTGCTTCCTTCTTAAGATAGCCCATACACCAACTATCACACCTATGAAAACAGCGTAGGAAGTACTTATACACCCTACGCCATTTTTACATTAACAAACCATCTTAGCAATCATTGCTAGGACGCTTTCTCTTCTTAGCTTCAACCTTCACGATTGCACAGGCATTACAAGAACCGCTCGGATCTTCTTTCTGATTAACGGTTACTTTGTACGTGCCAGGAGCAAGATCACAAAAGCATGGGTCATCCTGGAATCGTCCATGATCTCGTGAATACTGCAAGGTGCCAGTAGCTGATTTAGCCTTAACACATATTGATCCATCGTTTCTTGGACAATGTGCCGGTGTTGTACAAACTTTGCAGATTTTTACTTTCTCTAGTTGTGCTACTTCAACAAGCTTAGGCTCTGACAGAGTACCTTGAGAGTCTATTACTATTAACTCATAAATACCCGCTTTAAGATTCCTAAACGCTTCGCCTACCGGTATAAACTCAAAACATTCACCTATGGTATACTGATAAGGTGGCTGTCCACAAGTTACCTGATTTTCATCGAGTCGTATGAGACCAACAGGGTTGCATCTATTACAGCCAGCTGGTCTAATAAATGGATCACCAACTACTATGTCAGTTGTCAACGTTCTTTCAGTCTCATCAAAACAGGCAGGATCAACAGGTTCTGCCAATACCGCACGAAGGGTATAAACACCCACGCCTAAATTCTCGTATGTTACCGTTCCCTCATCAGTTGGTCCCATTCCATCACCATTTAAAAAATAGGCTATTAATTTACCAACAGGAGTTGCAGAGAAGGTTATTTCACCATCCATCGCACATGGAGACGTTGGATTCTTGGTAATTACACTAGTAATTACTACAGGCTCAGTGCACACTTCAGCAGGTATAATACTATTTTTGACAATTCTACCACTTGTATCAAGCTTTTCGGTACTTGACCAAAGTATTCCGAGCATACTACTCAGTAACTTCTTACCAGAAGTTAATAGTGAATCCGATGCTTGCATATTACCTACAATCATCATTGACGCTAAGATTAACACACTTTTTTTCATGTCTTCCCCTTTTGTTTTGACATGTTGTAACCCCTAAACACGTAGGAGTCTCTCTTTATTTACTTTTTCAATATAGCAAAAACAAGAAATAAATTGCAAGAGTTTTACAAAAAACATTAAAAAATATAATAAGTATGACCGGATTCTTCGTACTAGAAGCCTTCCCCAAATGTATTGCTTTTTCCTTAAATAAGGCTTATATCATTACAAAGTGAATACTTGGAAATAATATAGCACCTTTAGAAGGCCTACTTCTTCTTCAACGTAGGAAAGAGAATCACTTCCTTAATAGATGGCGTATCAGTTAACAACATAACCAACCTATCTATACCGATACCAACACCTACGGTCGGTGGCAACCCATACTCTAACGCTCTGATATAATCAGCATCAAACTGATGAGCTTCCTCATCACCTTCGTCAAACGCTGTTAACTGATCCTGAAACCTTTGTGCTTGATCAAACGGATCATTAAGCTCATTAAAGCTGTTTGCGAGCTCCATACCACCTATAAAAAGCTCATACCGTGGGGCTATCTTAGGATTAGCAAAGTCCTTTTTAGTAAGGGGGGACACTTCAATAGGGAACCCAATAACAAACGTTGGTTGAATAAGCTGAGTCTCAATCTTTTCCTCAAACAGGGCATAGATCTTCTCAGCATGAGAAGCACTCTTTTTCATCTTGAGGCCGTACTTTTTCAGCGTTGTATCTATAGTAGACTCTGACAGATCCTCTTTAGAGATATCTGAATACTTAACCACCGCGTCTTCCATAGTAATACGCTCAAATGGTGCCCCAAAGTCTATGGTATGCTCACCATAAGAAAGCTTCAGATTATCATTAACCTGCTGTGCTACGGTACGTATCATATCCTCAACACTATCCATGGCATAATGGTAGTCTTCATGAGCCGTATAGAACTCTAGCATAGTAAACTCAGGATTATGACGCGTAGAGATCCCCTCATTTCTGAAGTTTCTATTAATCTCAAATACCCTTTCTAGTCCACCTACTACAAGGCGCTTTAAATACAACTCAGGTGCTATTCTCAAAAAAAAGTCTGAATGTAGCGCATTATGATGAGTAACAAATGGCTTCGCGGTTGCACCGCCAGCTATAGGATGCAGCATAGGTGTTTCAACTTCTAAATAGTTCCTCTCTTCAAGAAAGTGCCTAAGTCCTTTAACGATGGTACTTCGCTTTATAAACCGCTCACGTGCTTTATCACTGGTCATGAGATCAAGATATCTCTGACGATACTTTATCTCAATATCCTGTAGACCATGAAACTTTTCTGGTAACGGGTAAAGGCACTTTGAAAGTAGTGTATACTCAGAAACTTTAAGGGTAATTTCACCCATTTTGGTGGTAAAGGAGGTTCCTTTAACCCAGATGATATCACCGATATCTATCAGATGCTCTAAGACATCAAACGCTTCATCCCCAAGAACATCTCTTCTTAGATACACTTGCAGCTTACCTGAAACATCCTGAATATGGGCAAACATGGTCTTACCATGGCCCCTACGGGTCATAAGACGACCGGCAAGTGCATACTCCTTACCCTCTTCATAGTTTTTACTCACGTCAGCGCAATGCGCTGTTACCGGCTTGTAATCTGGCCAAGGTTCTATACCGGCATCTCTCAACTTTTTAAGCTTATCTACCCGAGATCTATGCTCTGCAGACTCATCACCTAAGGCGCCCTCTAACTCGTGTAATTCTTCATTTTCCATCTATTTCTCCGATTGCTGATAATTTTTCTCAACCTGTTCCCAGTTCACCACATGCCACCAGGCATCACTATAGTCAACTCGTCTGTTCTGGTATTTTAGATAGTAGGCATGCTCCCAGACATCTAACGTAAGTAAGGGTATGAGCCCCAACGTCAATGGACTGTCTTGGTTAGCAGTCGCTATCACCTTTAAACTGCCCTTCTTATCTAACACGAGCCAGGCCCAGCCACTCCCAAAAACACTCAGTGCTGCTCTGTTAAACTCTTTCTTAAATTCTTCAAATGAACCGAACTGCTTTTCTATCAGTTCTTTGCTAACTCCTACCGGCTTAGTGCTCTCAGGTGTCATACACTGCCAGAAGAACGAATGGTTCCAGTGGCCACCACCATTATTAATCACCGCCGTTCTAATAGCTTCGGGAATCTCATTAGTATGAGTAAGCAAATACTCAAGCGGCTTCTTGCTTACTTCAGGATACTCTTTTAAAGCAGCATTAAGCTTATTAACATATGCTTGATGATGCTTAGTATAATGGATACGCATCGTCTCTTTATCTATGTAGGGCTCTAACGCATCAAAGCCATACAGCAAAGGTGGTAATACATATACCTGAGCTGAACCTAACATATTACCGCTTACTCGATAGTAGTAAGCAGCACCAATTGCTAAGGCACTCATAACAAGAATCATCAATGAGAGATAGAGTGTTCTGTTCATCCAACATTCTTTCTATAGAGATCTTCGACACGATCCCAGTTAACGACTTCCCACCACGCAGCTATATAATCTACCCGCCTGTTCTGGTACTTTAAGTAGTAAGCATGCTCCCAGACATCTATTCCTAAGATTGGTGTATACCCTTCAGTTAAGGGAGAATCTTGATCAGCAGATTGGGTAATTTCGAGATTGCCAGCTTGGTTTAATACTAACCAGGTCCAGCCACTACCGAATTGAGTCTTAGCTGCTTGTGAGAACTGCTCCTTAAACTCATCGTAACTGCCAAACTGTTTTACTATTTCATCTACCACCTTACCCTTGGGAACACCAGCTCCCTTGGCCATCCATTCCCAAAACAGTGAATGATTATAGTGACCACCACCATTATTTCTAATAGCCGTTCGCACATCCTCCGGTAATTCAACAATAGTTATCAGTTCTATTACCGTTTTCTTCTGTAAGTCAGGATGCTTCTCTACAGCAGCATTAAGATTATTTACATAGGCTTGATGATGCTTAGTATAATGAATCTCCATAGTACGAGCATCAATATAGGGCTCTAAGGCATCAAAGTTATACGGTAAAGGGGGAAGTTTAAACATATTAGCTCTCCGGTAATAGATAGACTGTCTCGTTTTTATAGGCCATTTGTAGCTCCTTACGAGCGATACTTTCACGATAAAAGGGATTCTGCTTACGCTCATCAAGCTCTTTATTGAGCTGAGTAATATCATTCTCTAAATGGCTTAGTTCAGTAACGAGATCAGTATTTATGGCATTAGCATAGCGCAGCGCAACAATACCACCACTGCCACAGAGGTAAAAGAAACTAACAAATATTATCTCAAGGCCCAATAACAGACGTAAGGCCGTTTGTGTTAATGCAGACATACCATCCCATCAGAGTATTACTCTAGTACTATACCGCAAATAGAGCCGTTTGCCAAGCAAGCAAATAGGGAGCCGTTAAGCTCCCCATCTTAATTACCTAAAAACTTCTTAGCTCATTGCTTCGATCTCTTTACCACAGCGAATACACACTTCAGCATATCCATTATAATCTGGACGACCACCCTTTAGCATAACTTCAGGAATGGCACAGGTAGAAAGAAGTAATGAATGTATAAAGCGAACAAGAGTCGCCTTAAATGGCTTAACGTTGTTAAGCTTCTTATCTAAAGGAAATTCCCTCAGGCCTTCATTGCAGCCGTTCATTATATGAAGCAACAACGAGAATGCGTCATTTTTTTCGTCAGTAGTAAAAAACACATAGTTAAGAATAGAACCACAATTGTTCGTATATTCTTGAAGTGCAGCTAAGTGATTTCCTGGCACCGAATACTCAGTTACCAAATTAAGAAAATTGATTGAAAACTCTTTACCAAAAGCATGTGCATCAGAACGACCCTCAGGGGTAATCGTAAGGTTATCTGGCACCTGATAATCTATCGGCATATTTCCAAGGAGCTTAATGCTATTACCTATCTTGATAAACACTTGACCAATATTTTGCGATTCAATCACCATATTTGCACTGAATTGTACCATACTAGCATTGCGTGAGTAGCTTTGAGCAGCTGTATCTTTTATACCACCACATATCGTCTTAAACTTAGAATAGGCATTTTTAAACTGATGAGCTGACGGCTCATACGTAGAAAACGTCCTAAATATCTCTCTCACCTGAGGAAAGTCTTGCTGAGAAACCCCACTATAAGAATTTCCTTTGCATAACTCCTTGCCAAGAGCAACACCTTCATCATACAAGCCATTAGACTTTATATAAGCGGTACTAGATAGAAGAACGAGAGACATCACAACTGAAAAACGAACTGTTTTCATGGAATAATCCTTTTGTTTGGGATGATATTAACTATACATCCAGCATACATAAAAAATAATATTTGTAAAGTTTCGCACTGGACTCTCTCTGTTATGCCAAAAGTAATAAGTTTCGATTGCCAAGCAAATAAGGAGCCGTTAAGCTCCCTATCTTAATTACTAAAAATGCTCTCTTAGCTCATTGCTTCGATCTTTTTACCACAGCGAATAAACGCTTGAGCAAACTCATCAATATCTGGACGGCCACCCGTTAGTATAACTTCATGAACCTCTGCTACAGAAAGAAGTAATGAATGCATAAAACGAATAAGCGTCGCTTTGAATGGCTTAACGTTGTTAAGCTTGTTATTAAGAGGATATACCTTAAGACCCTCTTTAAAACCATTTATTGCATTAAAATAATTTGACATGTCAGCTCGAAAGTTGATTGATGTTCGTACTAAAGTCTTCATTTCAGATCCCGTATCTACATTCATACTGAAAACAGTGGCTAAGGCGTACCAAGAAGCAAAGAAGTCTTTCTCAGCTTGAGCATAATTGCTAGAGGCAGCACTGCTTATTATAAGCGCGAATAAACTCTTCGCAACAGTTTTACTAAGTGTAGCAACTTGTGAATGAGAGTTAAGCCTCACGTCAAGATTGCGGGGAACCTGATAATTTAGCGGCATATTTGCAAAGAGCTTGAGGAAC
>SDBV01006634.1_pt1 | contig 15976 bp, 14 predicted proteins | sample 2277081 | NCBI WGS metagenome assembly SDBV01 (sample SAMN10402039, study PRJNA504765) | marine sediment metagenome | isolation source: marine sediment core GS10_PC15, 223 cmbsf | place: Arctic Ocean: Southern Knipovich Ridge | collected 2010
AACTCTTCTTAGTTGATAGACTTTTTCTACGTAAGCAAGCATCAAAACCCTTTTGAACTTTGCTTTGCGCTTTTCATCCAGCAGCTAAAGCAACTGGTTTTACAGCGCAGTAACGAATAAAAAACAATTGTCATATTTTTATTGCCTTATTGCGAATTATTGAATTATAATGAAAGAGCTAACCTACTATACCCGTAAAGGAGAAGGACCATGGCACAAAATCACAAGCATGAAGCACATGAAGAAACGCACAACAGCACACCTCGTCTAGAAGAAGCGGCACATACCGTAACGAAATTGAGACCTGAAATGCAGGGCTATCTGCTGATCGGTGCAGGAATACTCTTAATTTTCTTGGCTCTCGGCTTTTTCAAATGGAGCATGATCATTGGTGGTTCTCTGTTAATCGGATGGGGTATCATACGCTCTGATTTCATCGGAACAATCGCCTATTATCTTGAAAAAATCAGGTCCCGTTTTTAGAACGTTCAGGCACGGACTCTCCAGGTTTTTGCCGAGCTTTGCAGGTTCGTAATGCTCTGAGCATTTCTCATACGGGTGGCTCTGTAGAGCCGCTGCGCGTACTTTCCATGCAAGGGAAATTGTGCCATACTAAGTGCTGGTAGGAAATCCATCCAAAATAGAGCAGCATATGGTACTACGCGTCAGCAACCTCGTAAAGAAATTTCCCCTTGAGAAAACGGATCCTTCACCCGATAAGATGTTTACTGCTCTCGACCATATGAGTTTTACCTTAGAGCAGGGAGAAATTCTCGGTATTTTAGGACCCAATGGAGCGGGTAAAACGACTACTATTCAGATTTTACTGAGCGTATTAAAGCCCACGTCAGGTTCTATTGAATATTTCGGAAAAAACTTTTTCGAGCACCGCTCAGAAATATTGGAACGTGTTTCCTATGCAAGCAGCTATGCCCGCCTCCCCACAAACCTTACCGTCAGAGAAAATCTCGATATTTTTGGCCGACTGTATGGCCTTTCAGCAGAAGAACGAGCTCAGCAGATAGAGAAATACCTCACGTTCTTCGGTGTGTGGCAAGTAGCCGATAAAGAAACAGGGTTCCTTTCAGCCGGCCAAATGACCCGCGTTATGCTCGCCAAAGCCTTTATTTCTTCGCCACGCATCATCTTATTAGATGAACCGACCGCCTCTCTTGATCCAGAAATAGCACGTGATGTCCGCTTATTCATTCTTGAACAACAAAAAGAGCAAGGAGTCTCTATGGTGATAACCTCCCATAACATGCATGAGATTACACAGATGTGTAATAGAGTGCTCGTGCTAAAAAAGGGCGTCATTATTGCGAATGATACCCCCCAGAACCTTGCATTGAGCATTTCACACGCCCAACTCCATCTGACGCCCGATATACCCGATGCATTAATCAGCTTTCTTGAGAACAACAAGCTCCCTCATAGAACGAATACTCATACGATCTCTCTTGAAATAAATGAGCAGGATATAGCTTCATTTCTCATGCGCTTAGCGCAAGAAGGAATCACGTACTCCCAGATATCTATCGATAAACCAACACTGGAGGATTATTTTCTCTCCATTACCCATAAGGAGAAGTGATGAAATTACACCGTATAGGTGCAATTATTCAGCGCCACTCTATTGTAACATTTCGTAGATTAGACCGTATCATCAACGTACTTTATTGGTCATTTTTAAATATTGTTATCTGGGGAATTACGAGTGTCTGGCTCCAACAACAGTCGGGGCAACCCCAAATTGTATCGATAATTCTTACAGGCCTTGTTTTGTGGCAGATCGTTTTTCGCGTAAATTTGGAAACGGCCAAGGGCCTCTTCGAAGAACTTTTGAGACACAACGTCGTCAATCTTTTTTCAACACCCTTAACATTTTTTGAATGGGTTATCGCCATGATGGTGCTCGGCATCGTTAACATGCTTCTCGTCTTTCTCTGTAGTGCTGCAACAGCCTGGCTTCTTTATGGCGTAAATATGTTCATTCTCGGTGTAAGTCTTATTCCCTTTATGCTCTCATTGCTTTTGTCCGGGTGGTTCATCGGCTTTTTCATTTGTGGGCTCCTGATTCACTGGGGACTCAAAGCGCAGGATTTTGTTTTTACTGTAGGATGGATTTTTGCCCCTTTTAGTGCCATTTACTACCCTCTTGAAGCACTACCCCCCATTATCCAGCGCATCAGCAAATGTCTTCCTATGACCTATATTTTTGAGTCGATGCGTAGTGTCCTACTCACAGGCACTCTCCCAAGCGATTATATTCTGACAAGCTTCGGACTGGATATTTTGTATCTCATACTCTCATTATTCTTTTTCTGGGCCATGTTCGAACTCAGTAAAGAAAAGGGACTCGCACGTCTCGAGTAACTATAGTTGACACTCCCCAGCTTGAAAGCCGGAGATTCTTGCTTCGCAGGATAACTCATTGTCATTCCTCTTCTACGAAAGCAAGCATCAAAAGCTTTCCCTTTTGAACTTTGCTTTGCGCTTTACATCCAGCAGCTAAAGCAGCTGGTTTTACAGCGCAGCAAGGAATAAAAAAGCCAAATCGGTTACGAACAATGCTTCTTCCAATGCCGGGAGAAGAGACGGATAACATGGAGCTTCCATCATGAGAATGGTACATACATCTGAGCAGAGAGAACATCTGCGCGCAGGCTCCCTCTATCCCCCCATCCTTTCATCGGTCTGAGAAGGAGCGGTCGGCTTTTCCTGCATAATTTTGAGTATTCTCGTTGGAGAACCAACATCGTAGCCGTGCGAACGGAGTGCACCCACAATGGCGAGGCGAATATCGGAGGTAACATCGAACTGTTTAAACACCTTGTCCTGACTTAAAAAGCCACGAACCATGAACTGGAAGCCATTATCAGCAAAATTGTGCAAGCGAACAATCGGCGGAGGATTTTTTAACACATTGTTATCTTTATCAAGCATCTCTAGAATAAGCTCCTTTACTTTTAAAGGATCAGCCGTATACGCAACCGTCAAAAACACATCCTCGAAGGCGAAGTAGGTTCGCGCATAATTCCAGTTGATGATAGGTCGTGATAGTATGAATGAGTTGGGAACAATAACCGTTATATTATTTATATTTCTCATGATAATTGAACGTAACGTAAGATGGCGAACAGTGCCTCTCAATTGTGGATCAAGTTGTACAAAATCGCCAATCTTGAGTGGACGTTGTATAAGAATAATGAAATAGGCAAGCAAATCGGTAATAATCTCCTTACCCGCAACCCCAAGTCCACCAAGTATTGCAAAGATATAAAGAAGGGTATGGCTCAAGCCAATACTTTGAAGACTGAGTATGATCGCAACAAGGATAATGATATAGCGTGTTAACGCAAGCAAGGCATTTTGAACACCGATATTAACTAGCAGCAGATCAAACATACGATGTAAAATGAAGGTATTAACACAGTAGGCAAAGATAATACCGCCTATAATATAGAGGAAGACTCTCGCAATATTGAGTATATCAACCTCAACCATTCTTCCCGTTTCGCTGCTGATGTAACCGTACACTTTTTTATGAAGCAAAGAATAAAGATCCTCCCAGCCGATAGCATATCCCCAAATATTGGCCGCTATAATAATCGCTAACGCCGTGAAAAAGAGAAAGCTCGCTATGACAAAAAGCCCATAGGCAGTTTTTCCATATTTGAAGCGCTCTTTAATCCCTTCTCGATCAGCATAAAAAAAGAAGGAACCGAACCAGCGCTTAGTATAGTCATGGACCATGATAAAGAGCGGGATAAGCAACGCAATAAACAGTAAACGGGTAATGGTATAAAAGAATAGGGACCCATAGCCAATATACGGATTACTCATGATAATCACAAACGCTACGAGCCCTACAAAGAGGTAATAATAGGTGTCAAGATACTCATAGACCCGCTCCCAGAAAGCCGTTGTATGAGGAACGAATCTCAAGAGCTGCTCCCGCGAAATCATGAGAATTAAAGAGCCTTGTAATAAAATGAAATTCAGTGCCTGAAGTACACGGGGTGCATCAGATTTAGGAAAGGCAAGTAGGAGCGCCTGACGCAGAAAAACGAGCGTGATCGTGCCATATAACAGAACCGAAAGTACTGAGAAAAACCTTTGCTGGTACGTCTCACTCGTAAAGACATACTCTCGTGCCCTATTAACCTCTTCTACATACCTAATAAAACGCCATGCATAGTAAAGCCATAATGGGATAGAGATAAGATAAAAAAGGACCCCTATATAAGGATCGATACCCTGAGAGCGTACCCCGATGAAAAAAAGAGACCAGAGATATATGCCGTTGAAATGGCGTACGATAACATGAAGAAGGGTCGCAATGATACTTGCCACAACATACCAGATGCCGTAGGCAGGTCGCACCACATTCGATAAAAAGAGCGCTAGTTCAGGAATATACCGTCTCAAAAATAGATAAAGGAACGCTAATGCAGCAAGATAGAGAAGCATGGTGAAAAGAGCTAATGGCCGCTGTTTAAGACTTATAAACCAATTCGCTACTGCGTGGCGGCTCCTCGTTATACTTTGTGAAAATTGATTCTCCATGACAAGATAGCGACCAAACCGGGTCATATCGGGCATAAATTTCTTTAATCCTCTTAAGAAAGGAGGTACTCCGTGCCATGCGGTTTTAGCGGAGAGGACACCGATCATAGAATCGATTTTCTTGATAGTCAGGGCACTATGATTACTGATAGTCGTATAATGTTCAACCAGCTGAGTAATAATCTCGCTTCTACGTTGCGCATCAGTAAATGCTTCATCCTTTAAGATGCGAGCCAACCGATTAAATTCTTCCGGACTATTCTTAAACGTCGTATCTTTTTGTTCTCGTAATTGCGTTATACGAGATTTGATAGCTTCCGTAATACGAGCATTCGTCGTGAGCGTATGAGAAGCGGCCGTCCGTTTATCCGCAACGGTAGAGAAAGAGGCCTGCAGATCAGCTTTTATCTTTTCATAGTGCTTCATCTCTTTTGCTACTTCATCAGGATTGTTATCGAATGCACCGGTCGTTAATTGGTACCATGAGTGGATAAGAAGACTATTAACCTCCTGTTCAGTTACTTTTATTCTCTCAAGCTCACTTTGGGCAAGCAAGGTCTCTTTAAGCGTATCGATCTCAAAGATAATATGATTATGCAATTTCCCTATGTCGACCAATGCTTTCCATTCTAACCTCGTTGTAGCCTCATATGCCCATTTATAAATGGCTTCAAGAGATCGATCAGAAAGACGATACCTCCGCTGAAAATCACTAATTTTATTCAGCTCATTCTGTTTTAGGAGCGTGAGACTCTCAATACGCTTAGTATAATCTGCCTGCAAACGAGTTGCTTCAGCTATCTGCTTTTTAAGAGCCGCTTCAGCTGCAGCAAGATCCTTTTTTTCTATACGCAGCTCTTGCCTAACATGCTCTGCTTCGCTTTCCAGCGTCTGAAGCTGCGATCTCGTTATTTTAATCCTCTGCTGAATCAGCCGTGCCTTTGCATCAGCATCTTTAATCTTTGCATCAGCAAGATCTTTTTTAAAGCCAAGTAAACGCTCTTCCGCATCAAGCAATGCCCCTCTTTGCTTTATGCTAAAATTTTTCAGCTCAGATTTTTCCTCTACCGCATCTTGACTTTGCAGCTCCTTCTCCTGCCGCTTTTTCTCTTCATACTCCTGCTGGGTAAGAGTCTGATTCTTTTTTAAGGTATCATAATCGAGCGATAGCTTTTTAAGCCGTTCTTCTGCCGTCTTGAGCTCATCACCATACGTGAGCATCATGGTCGTAATTTTTTGAAAATCATCGATCGAGTAAATCGACTTGCGTTCAGAAATCAATCCTTTCGTTTTAAATTCTGGATCCGTCTTATATTCCTGCAAAAGTTTAATGTGAGATTCTAATACCTCCGTAAGATTTTGATATACTTGAACAAGCTCACCTAAGACCTGTACCGTCTTATTTGAAATACTCAGCCGCTGATTAATAAAATCAAGTTCGATTCCGCGAACGCGTTGCGCTCGCTCTTTAAAGCCTGCGCTACTCTTTTCTGTAGCCTCTACCCGTTTTTTATACAAAATCTGAGCCGCTGTCGCCTCGGTCTTGCGCTTTTTCAGATCCTCAATATTCTTCTCGACCTGTTGAGCAAAACTCCGAGCCGAAGCCCATCCTTGTTCAAAAAGGGCAGTAAAAGGCCCTAAAGCCGTTATCTGGCTCATGGCACTTAAAACGAGTATGATCAATCCGTTACGTAGCCTCTTCATGCCTATCCAAGGTATCTAAAAAATTCACCGTCTTAAATGAGGATGCTTTGGGATGCTCGCGTATACAAGCACGCAACCACGCTCCTTGGTCTTCCTGTTCATGCTCTGAATACATGCCAATAAGCTTAAAAAAATGGCATAAAAAAAGCTTTTGAGCCTCTTTGGTTCCTACCGATACTGGGTCGGTATACAGCTTCTCGATTAAGCTAAAAACCTCCGAAGCCTGTTCATCAAAAGATAAAAATGCTGTACATAATTCAAGTACATGATGGAAAAAAAGAAAATGCTCCCCAACCCAATAGCGAGGCATATCAATCAACATACTATGAGAAATGTTATAGCTCATTCTCCATTTTTTAAGCGAACAGGAAATCAAAGCGCCATGAAAAAGCTGCTGGCCCTTTCCAGCCCTATGGTCTGTTATCTTACCCTCTATTTTGCCGAGCTGCTGATCTAAAAGAATAACCGAACTCTTAAAGGCCGTCGCCTTTCGTAAAACAACTGCTCTGTGTAAACCGGTCATAATGCTCCGTTACTTTAGCTTCATAGAAAAAAGTATACCAAATTTTTAGGATATATGCTAATAGCTAAAATCATGAAAGGAAGCAGGTTCCCTTGCATCCTCATGATCATTTTTTCTAGAATGAGACTATGGTACTGCATGAGTATCGATTACATTCGGATGAAGGAATGGCATGAAAAGACTCTTTGGGCTCCTTATAGCCGTAATGCTCCCCTTGGTGGGCAAAGCTCATCAGATGACGGTTATTATCGTCATCGACCAATTTAGCTGGCATTATATCCCTAAATTAAGACCATTTTTAAAGGGTGGCATACAATTTCTTTCGCAGCGGGGCACAACCTATTCAAATGCGTTTTATGATCATAGCATGCCCGGTACCGGCCCCGGCCACACCATGCTTGCAACGGGTACCTATGGCTCATTTCATGGCATCGTAAACAATAGGTGGTGGGATCGAGAAGGAAAAATCGTTCAATGTGATGATGATACTGCAGAACGGGCAGCCGTATTTAAGCCCGATGGCACACTCTATGATTATGGAAAGTCCGCACGCAATATTATGGTCGATACCCTTTCAGACCAGCTCATGCTACACTCCTACCCTCATGCACACAATATCATCTGGTCACTCTCGCTTAAAAGTAGAGCAGCCATTCCGATGGCTGGAAGGCTCGGCAAAGCAATCTGGCTCGATTATAAAACCGGAAATTTCACCTCAAGTAAGGCCTATTTTAGTCAGTTACCCTCCTTCGTAAAAGCATTCAACGAAAAGCATAAGATAGGTGCTATAAAAGAGTTTATATGGAAACCTTTCTTTCCAAGCAGGAGCGCCGCCTACCGCTTCAAAAATATTAATAACTACTCATACAGCTCAATACCTCACTCGATAATAGGTAGGAAGATTACTATCGACCCAAAAGATGGTTATAACAAAGATTATAGTGACACGCCTCTCGGCAACAAAGCCCTTATCGATCTTGCAATCGACTGTATCGACAAAAATTATACGGGCAAGAAAGATGACCATTTTATCCTTTGGCTCAGTTTAAGCAGCCTCGATAAAATAGCGCACGCCTTTGGTCCTGACAGTAAAGAAGCGATAGATATGGTTTATCATATGGATCATCAACTTCAAACCCTTATTAATCATATATATAGCCGCGTTAAAAAGGAAGATGTGTTATTTCTGCTTACCGCCGATCATGGGGTTCAACCTATTGCTGAACTCTTAAAAGATCAAGGGCTTGATCTTGCAAAACGATACGACTATAGAAAAATAATAACCGATATCAATACCGGTATCGAAAAAAAGTATGGCATAAAAAATATCATCCAACAATATAAGGAGCCCCAGTTTTACTTAGATCAAAAAGTCATGGCGCACATTGCACCCGAGAGAAAGAAAAAGATCTATCAAGAGGTTAAAAGCTATATGCTAAGCCTGAGGGGAATAAGACGGGTCTGGACCTTCGATGAACTTAAAAAAGCATCATTTGCCCCGTATGATCTTGATAAATATCTGCAGAACCAACTCTATCAAGGTCGTAGTGGTGATATTATCTTCGCCGTCGAACCTTACACCACCATAGATACGCATATCAAGGGGACGTCTCATATTGCTGAGTACGCCTATGATACGCATGTACCGCTTATCTTCTATCAACCGGGACGCTTCATGAGTAAGAGGATTAATACCAATGTCTATATGCCCCAAGTATCCGTAACACTGGCAACGCTTTTTGAGACGCCACGCCCATCAGCTTCAGCAGCAAACGTATTGCCTGGCCTCAAGCTTTAGGGGAAGAGAAGGATCCTACAGAGAGATCATCCATAATATCTCGACATAGATTAATGAGCATACGATAGTTATTCCGAACCGAGACGTTCCCACTCGAGTAACACCTTCTTCTTATCTGCACCCCGATTGTAACCACCCAGGGTACCATCTGAACGGATAACCCTATGGCAAGGGATAGAGGGATCATAGTTCTTCTTTAAGATAGAGCCCACAGCGCGGGAGGCCTTGGGATTACCCGCTCGCTGGGCAACTTCTTTGTACGTAAGCGTCCTTCCCGCCGGAATCGCTTTAACGAGTGCAAGAACCTTTTGGCTAAACAGCATCCTATCTTCCTTCATAAAAGAACCCTTTCTTCTGATATAGCCCTACTAAGCGTCTATATAAATAGTATCAAAAATATGAGCACCATGCTTCCAACTTACCACGTTACCAAGAGACCGCTTTTGATCATCCGTACCACCATACACTAAAAAAGCATTTTCGGAAGCAGAGTGGGTTAATCTATTCCAATACACAAGGTGCCCAAAGAGCTCCGGCAATACCGTGGCGGTGGCCTTAATTTCGATAGGGTATGCTTTTCCCGCTCGCTCAATAATGCAATCGATCTCATAATCGCCCTTTGCTCTCCAAAAATATATTCTTGGCACACGATCAGCATTATAGAAAGCCTTCATTAAATTTGCTACGATCATATTTTCAAAAAATAAACCCCGCTGATAATAGGTAAGGAGCTGCTGAGCCGTTTCTATACCCTGAAGAAAACAGGCCAACCCGGTATCGTAAAAATAGAGCTTAGGGCTTTTGATCAATCTCTTGCTGACATTGTTGTAATATGGCCGCAACAAAAACACAATATAACTCGATAACTCGCTTCTAAAATAGATAGCCAAGATCGAGCTGTATTATGAGAAATGCCACAATCTCTGCCTAAAGACGTCAAATCAACATGTTGGCCAATACGACCAGCACAGAGCTGAACAAAACGTCGAAAGGTATCTAAATTTCCTATCTGCTTGATCATACGCACATCACGCTCTATGTACGTTCGTATGTAGTCGGCATACCATTTGCGTGGATCATAATCTGCCGCGTGCACATAAGGGTAAAAGCCCTTAACCATAAGCTCTTCAGTCGATACTGGCAAAAGGTGAGCATCAGATAGTTCTCGAATCGACAAGGGCAGCAACGTATGGAGCGAGATTCTCCCGACGAGCGTTTGAGTAATCGCTTCAGTTACAAGAAAATTTTGAGAACCGGTAAGGATATAAAATCCGGGCTGCCGATTCAGATCAACACGCGTCTGTATATAGGAAAGTATGTCAGGCGCATGCTGAACCTCATCTAGTATTATCCCATATTCGTTAGGAAATTTATCGAGAAAGCCTCTTGGATCAGAAGAAGCAAACTGACGCATATCCGCATCTTCAAAAGATACGTAGGCATGATAGGGAAAGGCCTGCCGAGCAAGCGTTGTTTTGCCCGATTGGCGGGGACCGAGCAGCGCAATAACCGGTATGTGCTTTCCATCTTTCTTGAGGACCGATTCAAGCCCTCGTTTAATCATCATATTCCTAAAAAACCCTACTTAGCCCAAGTGTAAATCATACTTACACATTGTCCAGTAGTGTTTTCTGAGCATCAGAAAGGCTTGTTAGTCACTTTATCCAACCCTAGATCCTTAAAAAATGCATCGGAGTTGGGTTTTCTGCCTAGGAACTGCTCTAGAAGTTCTTCAGGATCTTGGCTCCCTCCTTTTCCGATCACCTCATTGATGTACCGCTCACCAATGTCTCGATTTAAAAGACCAAACGGCTTGATATGATAAAAAAGATCCAGAGCAAATACCTGCGACCACAGGTAGCCATAATATTTTGCCCCATATCCCATAAGATGGGTAAACGAACAATAGCCCCTATTATCCTCATCAAAAACCATATATTTTCGCATTTTTTCATGTAGCTCTTTCCAGAGATGAGCTACATTTTTCTCAGCACCCGGCAAGAAATAATCGAGCGAAAGCGTCGCATAATAAATCTGTCGTACTAAATGCTCCCCTATATCAAAGTTCTTAAGCGCCAGTATTTTCTCAATAAGATCATCCGGTAGAGGCTTTTTCGTTTGATAATGGCTACTGACCTGCTTCAATATAGCCGAATCCCACATCCATTTCTCAAGCATTTGAGAGGGCATTTCTACAAAATCCCCCTTGGTGCTTGTACCTGAAAATGCTGCCATTTCCGTTGCACCCAGGAGCGCATGAATGGCATGACCCGCCTCATGGAAGAACGTAATAACGTCCTGGCGCTTTAATAAGGCCGGACGATCGCCTTGTGCTGGTGGAAAGTTAGCCAGTACCACCGCTACCCCATCATATAACTTTCCGTCAGGCATCTTCAACGTAGGAACAACGGTCAACTGCCCCGCATGAGTATATTTAAAGGGCCGTGGAAAGAGATCCAAAAGTAGGCATCCTCTATACTTGCCGTCTTTATATACCGCTAACGCCTTGACATCCTTATGCCACACAGAGGGTCCATCTAACGTTTTAAAGTTGAGGCCAAAGAATTTCTCATAAATAGTAAAGAGCGCCGGCAAAGTATAATCCACAGGAAAATACTGTGCAATGTCCGCTTCATTAACATTCAGATGCTTTTTTTTATAATAGTTGCGCACATACTGCAGATCCCAAGGATAGAACATTCCTTCAGGACTCAGCTCAACCCCTTGAGGCAGATCCTTTTTAAGAAGATCCATCTCTTGGTTATTTTTGATCTCAGCACGGCTAGCAACATGTGATAAAAACTGCTTTACTTTATCGACCGTTTTCGCCATCTGATTATCGATATCGAACTGTGCATAGCTCGTATAGCCCAAAAACTGCGCAAGCTCATCCCGCAGACGAATAACGGTGCTCAACTCCTGCTCATTGTCTGGATAGCCACGCTGCATAAATGACTTATACTGGGCTTTACGCGTAGCAACGACATCACATTCATCGAGGACTTTCGTATTGGTCGGATAATCGGTACCCAGAATATAGGCTCCTTTTTCCGTTCTTTTTAAGGAATCTATAAAGTGATCATCAAGCCCCTTAAGATCTTCCCGCCCAACTTCAATAGTACGATTCGACGCATTAATAGTAAGATCATACTTCAGTGCATGCTCAGAAAGTTCTTTTTGGAGAGCCCGAATCTTGTTTTGCTGATCTGGTGGCAACTGCAAGCCATTGCGCCGAAACTCGTGCATCGTTTCTTCAACAAAGTAGCGTTCCTCTCTATTTAATGCTTCACCCACATGTTTAAGAAGGTTTTCATACTCGGAGCAAGCATTATACAAACGCTCATTGAGTAAAAAATTATCGATAACAAATACCTGCATCTTCACCTGCATATCCTGAGCAGCTTTTCGTACCTCCTCATCCGGACTTGCATACGAAAGCACCGAAATGCCCGACTCAACAATATGAAAGCGATTCATAGTCACATCAAAAGCACGCATAGTATTGTCGAACGTTCGATCACGTGGCTCTATCGAGTAGATAACATCAAGCCGATCGCTCGCTTGCAAAATAGCTGACTCGGCCTCTCCTTCTACATCAACTTTACGAGAAGGAAATAAACGCCAAACATCATCAAGAGCAAGAATGTCATATCGCTTAAATTTCGATTTAAAGGGTTCAGAAAAATACAGGTAGGTACATAATGAGGTAAAACAGACAAAGACGATCAGCAATAATTTCATGAAAACTCCCCAATACAAGTAGACCAATAAAGCCCAATCAAGAACAATACGATCCGCAGTAATTTCATGTACACTCCCACAAACGAGGGTTATATCTTGAGATATCAGTATAACAGGTACGAAAAAGCGCACAAGAGACAGGTCCCCGCACTCAGCAACCTAGCCTCCCCAAAACAACACATGTAAGATTATTTAATCTTTTCATTTTTTAAAATTGTTGCAAAACAGATATGGTATGTAGTAAGATGATAGTAAGATATGAAGCGCATGCTGGAGAGGAAAGAGAGTATGAAGAAAGTATACATAAGTCTCATAGCATGTATTATCACGAACGTGGCAATCGCATTACATGTGGACTTGGATCCTGCGAGAAAAATAGACTTTGCAGAGAAGAGACTGGCGATGATGTCTCACCACAGACAGATAAAACAGTCACAGGCCGGCAGTATTGAGAAGGCAATTGCGACACTTAAGAAGGAAAGCGGCACCAGTGCTCAACTTTCTTTCTTGGGAGCACGCTTTGCGCAATTACAAGAGGAAATGACACAGCTTGAACAGGAAATAACGGTCCTTGAAAATTCTGTAAAAGCATTGATTATGAAAAAGTAATTAGACTATAATAATACTAAACTCTTGTAAATAATGGATAAGCACCAATGAAAATGAAAATAATTGCACTAGTTGCAGGTTTAGGGATAAGTCTCTGCATCTTTGCATCTCAGAATAATGAGATGCTGCATCTGCTTGAAGGCAAAAAAAATATTATACCCGTCGCAATCATCGGATCAGGACTAGCAGGCCTTACCGCATCGATTCCCCCCGTCCGTGCTGGCTATCGTACCGTAGTATTTGCAGGACCTAAGTTTGGCGGTGAACTCATGGATGCAGCGGTCATCGAGAACTGGCCTGGTATCGCCAAAACAAGTGGTGCAGATTGCATGCATTTGCTGGAAAAACAGGTTACTGACCTTGGCGCTAAAATAGCTAATCTCAGTGTAATATTAGTCGATCTAGCCTCATGGCCATTTCATGTAACACTCAGTGATGGAACGGACGCCTATGCACTTACCCTCATAATCGCAACAGGTGCCTCACAAAAGAAACGGGGCATAGAGGGCGAAGAAATCTATTGGGGAAAAGGGCTTTTTTCATGCGGTATCTGTGATGCTTCATTTACAAAAGACAAGGATACGGTCGTAATAGGCGGAAGCAATACCGCAATTCAACGCATTCTGCAGCTTGCTCCTGTTGCTCGAAGTATTACGCTTATCGTTCCCGGCCCCTCTCTGACCGCCGATGAAAGTATGCAAAAAAGAATTATCGGGCTCCCGAATGTCAAACAACCACTGTATAATAAAGAGGTAAAAAAGATCGTGGGTGACGGTACCACCATATCCTCTATAGAGCTCATGGATAAACAAACAGGACAGATCTCCTCACTAGAAACAAGCAGTGTTTTCTTATCAACAAAATTAACTCCCAATACCCATCTCATTAAAGATCAGCTGCCTCTCGACCGCTTCGGCTGTATACAATTGAAGTCTGATGCTACCCAGGAAACATCGATTGAAGGAGTTTTTGCTGCTGGAACAGTTGCAAATTATCATTATCGGCAGATACCGGTCATGATGGGCAACGCAACGAAGGCAGCAATGGAAGCACTCAAAAAACTCGCTCAATGGGGCCTCGATGGCACACTCAGACATAAGAACCTCTATCACCTCAGCCGTAGGCCTCCCAAAATCAAAGAAATAAAGAACGAAAAAGAGCTTGAAGAAATTCTTAGTAATACTTCAAATCCGGTACTCGTTGAATTCTATTCGTCAAGCTGCTCCGCCTGCAAACATCTCGCGCCTCCTATGGGAGCCATAGCTCATCGATTCAAGAACGTCTTAGATGCGATCAAAGTGAACAAAAAGAAGTTGCCTCAGCTCTTTGAGCGCTATAACATCCATATAGTTCCTACTTTTATTTTCTTTAGGCAAGGCAGCGAAACGGGACGCATGGAGGGGGTCACCTCATCTGAAGATCTCACCCGCCTCATGGAATCAGAAGGTTTTTACGTAGACCCTGAGGCATCCGCTCAGAAGCCATAGAGGTTTCCGGCTAATCAGTAGTTATCATTTCCACTCAGTGAAGATACTTACGTATTGCTTGGGCCGAATGCTCTAATAACTCTTTTTCCTGCTCAGTAAGATCAAGGGGAACTACCCGCTCTACACCCCGTTCTCCCACGACGGCCGGAAGGCTCATACATACGCCATACGCCTCATGATACCAGGAAACGGGCACAATTTGCCGTGTATCGAAGATAATCATCTCGCACAGCATCGCGACAACGGTCCCAATACCATAATAGGTAGCTCCTTTTGCCTCTATAATTTCATAGGACTTATGCCTCACCGCCACAGCCATCTTCTGTTTTGTTGTCTCATCGATGCCAAAACGGTCAAGGGGTATCCCCGCTATGCGGGTAGCTGACCAGGCAACGACCTGCGAATCGCCATGCTCGCCAAGCACAAGGGCTTCAATCGATTCATGAGCAATATCAACAGTACAACTGATAAGGTGCTTAAGGCGATGAGAATCTAAGAGCGTTCCCGTCCCGAAGATCTGGCTCGCTGGCAACGAAAAATGCTGATGGGCATAATAGGTCAAAAGATCAAGAGGATTGGCAACAACGATGAGAACTGCGTGGGGATTAACTCCTTCAAGCCCTGCCAGCACCGTACGTAATATATCCCTATTGGTATCAACAAGCTTCACCCTCGACTGACCCGGCTTTTGTGGCTTGCCCGCTGCAATAATAATGATATCCGCCTTTTTAGCATCCTCATACGTGCCTTGAGAGAGATGTGATACTGCTGAAAGGCCTAAAACATCAGCGAGATCCTGCACCTCGCCTGCACAACGTTCAGTATTAATATCTACGAGAATAAGCTCAGCAATAATATTTTTTAGCATAAGAGCATACGCAATAGTTGACCCAACAGCCCCTACGCCAATAATTGCAATTTTATTGTGTTTCATACAACATCCACATGTATTAAAAAACGTCGATATAATCACTATAAGAGTACTACTTCTCTTTACCATAACACAATAAAAAAGAGCAAAAAAAATCCCGCTCAAAAGCGGGATCTTTATATTTGATACTACATTAACAAGATTTCCGTCCTTGCCATTCAAGTACAGGCAAGAGGACACCAGCAGCCCCTATGGTTATATATACAAGTCTCTGAACCAGAGGCCAGCCACAAAAGATTATCTTAACAAGGTTGATTTCGAAAAGACCAACCAATCCCCAGTTGATAGCTCCTGCCACTACCAATAAGCAGGCAATCCAATGTAATCCAGACTTCATATCTTCTCCTTTTTTTTAAAAAAAAAAGCTGTAACGCGCTCGCTCTTATTGATAACACAATGAAGCGCACCTCTAAAAACTCCCACATTACAGCAACTTTTATTACTCTATGCCGCAATGCGCTAGCCCCTATTAATAACACAATTAAGTGTACCTCTAAAAACTCTCGCATCACAGCAATTTTTATTATCATCGGCTGTAACGCGCTAGCTTTTATTGAAAATTCACAAGTGTACCTCCAGAAAGCCCACACATTACAGCAACTCTTGTTACTCTA
>SDBV01006635.1_pt1 | contig 15975 bp, 36 predicted proteins | sample 2277081 | NCBI WGS metagenome assembly SDBV01 (sample SAMN10402039, study PRJNA504765) | marine sediment metagenome | isolation source: marine sediment core GS10_PC15, 223 cmbsf | place: Arctic Ocean: Southern Knipovich Ridge | collected 2010
TACTTTGAGATTATTATTAGTGAAGCCGTCTACAAAGATCCTAAATTGAGAGAAGATTTAACTACGTTACACACGTGTGATTGCGGTTCAAACCCTGATTGTAAAATCTGTAAAGGTAAAGGTACGTATTATATAAAAATTCATACTCTATTGGCTCAAGAGATGTTTGATGTATCTTTTACTGATGTTATGATGTCAAAGAAAACAGACAATGACTTATATGATAAAGGGAAACGTGGTGTGTATGGTATGAATTATGGTGGTACTGCATATACACTTCAAACACGAATCGGAATTAGTGAAGAACTAGCGAATAAAACTTTTGAAGGTTGGGGTAAGAGATACCCAGGTATTGCAAAAGCTCGTAAGCGTATTGAGAGGATGTTTTGTTCAATGCAACAACCTGCGGGTCTCGGTACACAAGTTATTTGGAAAGATCCATCTAATTATATTGAATCACTTCTCGGCTTCAGACGTTATTTTACGCTTGAAAATAAAATTTGTAAAGCTTTGTATGACATGGCACAGAATCCACCTGCCAACTGGAAAAATGTTAGAATCAAAGTTAAAAGACGTGAACGTGTGCAGACAGCCGCCGGTGCAACGCAGACGGCTTTGTACGCAGCAGCCTTTGCTATTCAAGGTAGCAATCTTAGGGCCGCCGCTAACCACGAGATTCAAAGCACAGGTGCCGGTATTACTAAAGAAGTTCAGAGAGCAATTTGGGATCTACAACCCAGTGGAGTACACCCTTGGGTCGTATTACCTTTGAATATCCATGATGAAGTGCTTGCACCTTGTGTTCCTGAACTAGTAGATAAAATCGAAGAGGCAGTAAATAAGACTGTTGAGTCATTTAGACAAATTGTCCCACTAATAAAAATGGACTGGAAGAAAGGACTAACTTCATGGGCGGGAAAATAGATATCCAAATCAAACATCGAGAGAAAGTATTACGATTAAGGCGTTTGGACCGTTTGGTACAGTCTAATGATTTTACTTTCATTTGGAGTCGTATTACGGACCGAGAAAAACTAGAAGTAACACATTTGATCAATATGGGACAATATGTTGCTTTGAAGATTTGGATATTGAAACAACTTGGTCTTGGATTCGAGTCATATAGCTATAGAGACTTAAGAGCATTGGCATCGAAACACCATGTACGATATTATAGTCGAAAAACGCGCGCTGAATTGATTAAAGCCCTTACAGACAAAGGAGTCTTAGATGGAAACACTAATGGACCTTTTAACCAAGATGAAACCGTACCTAGTTGTTGCGGGCGTGAAAAAGTACCAAGTGGAGCTGTCAATCAAAAAGCCGCACTTAAAATCGGCAGCAGCAGCCTATGATTGGCTTCATGATTTGTGGATGTCCCAAGTATTTACAAATATGATGGAAGCTTACGCTTTAGTACTACCTGAAACTTGGAAGCGTTATGAACTTCTTGAAATCGAGGGTTTGGCAGAGCAAATCATTTTGGAAAATGCGTCCAAAGAATTATTAAAGAAATGGCGTACTAATCGACCCAGGTTACTTGGAAAAAGAAAGAAGACAAATGAACAAGAGTCAAATTGCCAGAGCACTTCGAGAAGCTGTTTTTACTCCTAATAAGCTAGGACCAATGAAAATTATTGCAGATGTGGGCAATACCAATTATTATGTGCGTCGTGCAACTGAATTTTTAACTCTTTCATTGACCGCACTTACGCGGGATCAAAGAGTAAAATATTTTGATAGTGCTTTAGGTTTGATTGCCTTAGCAAAAGTAAAGACTCAAGAACAAAATGACATTACTATAGGAAACATAAATCGAGCAGTAACAACCCCACTTAAAATTGACACGAAAAAAGTACTTGTGAAAGAACAAAATGAAATGGATATCGAAAAACAAGGCCGGCAAATATGTTGTGCGCGTGACGATTTTCTCCAAGAGCCTGTATCTGGGGGTGTTCGTAACTTTAGAAGCAGCGATAAAATCGAGGAACAAGTTCCTGAAGAAATACAGTTATGGCCTGAAACTCTCGGCTACCCCTCTGGCTACGCCACCCCAAACGGCGCTCGTAGATGCCCAACGAAGGATAAAGGTACAGAATCAAGTGCGTCACGCCCGAACAATAAAACGAATTAAAGCAGCCAAGGGCCCTGAAGCTAGAATCCAACAAGCAATCATTGCATTTTTGGAAGACCGAGGTTGGGAAGTTAAAGTCATGTCGGCTTCACTGTATATTTATGGGTTCCCGGATCTTTGGGCCGGGCACAGAAAATACGGTGAACGGTGGATTGAGTGTAAGAATCCTGCGTCATACAAATTTACACCAGCACAACTTGAGTTTTTCCCGATAATGATTGCTTGCAAATGCCCGATCTTTATTCTGACGGCAGCGGATGAAGAGAATTACAAAAGATTGTTTGGCAAAAGTAATCTTTGGATTTACATGGGAGGTTTCAGCTATGGTAAATAAGACTTTTATAATCATTAAGCCTGATGCCATATCCCGCGGTTTGATTGGTAGAATCATCAGTCGTTTTGAAGATAAGTGCTTAGAAATAATTGCAATTGAACTAAAACAAAAAGATAAAACGTGGTGTCAACTACACTATGAACACATTACTGGGGCTATTTACGTAAGCTTAGAAGAATTTATGCTTAGTGGACCACTTATTGGTATTGTCCTTAAAGGGCCAGATGCTATTTCCACTGTGCAAAAAATGACTGGTTCAACAAATAGTCTTGAAGCGGAGTGTGGCACTATACGTGGTGATTTCGGATCACACCCAATACGTTATAACATTGCTCATACTGCTCATAGTTATGAAGCTGTTTGGCGTGAAACCAACCTCTTCTTTGGAGAAAGTCGAGTGGAGGCAATTTTATCAAAATGACTGGCTATCATTACACACTCGTGAAGCATTTGGACAGTATTTTAGAGCTTGGATTACTATTACATCCACTATCTGATGATGATTATGCTCGGCTCAGTACACCATTTGGAGCCAATTTTCCTACAAACGGGATTCATGTATTCCGTGAGAAACTTTCACCTGAACACGCATTCCTTATTTTAGCGTGGTTGGCTCTTGGACGAGATAATTACGATCTTTGCCTCTTAGAGGTAGTATACTATGGAAAAGATACCCAGCAAAGGTTAGCCAACCACGATGAAACTGTTATCCTCAGATCAACTTTTTCTGTCTTTAATAGTTGTACTGAGATAAAACTTAGATTTGATCTGATTTTAGAGCCCGTGCCGCCGGAAAACATTAGGTTATTAAAGACTTGGGACTTATGTGATTTTGCAAGCTAACAAGGAGAAACTATGAAGACTGTCGGAGTATTTGTTGACGTCTCGGATTTTTATTACAGAATTCAAAGGCGGTTTTCTGGGGCAAAATTGGATTTTGACCAATATATTATTGTGGCTGCCGCACCTGGCAAAATCTTTAGAGCCTTTGCTTATGGGATGCAACGTGAGCGTGAAGCTGCGGGTGTTATTAAGTGTCTTCAAGCCAGTGGCTTCGAGGCAAAGTACAAGAGGCCAAAAATTATTAAAATTGGTGATCGTGAAATCAAACAATGCGACTGGGGTGTAGGGATCACAATTGATGTTGTCAAACTGATTGACAAATTGGACATTGTTATTCTTGGCGTCAGTAATCCTGACTATATTCCTCTAGTCAAGTGGTGTAGAGACCAAGGCAAAGAGGTAATTATCTTTGCATCCTGTATTCCTAAGACACTAAAAGACGCTGCTAATAATGCTATTGAAATCACGACAGAACTATTACAGGAGGTTGAATGATATTACCGAAAAGTCATACTTTACTGTTCATGTGGTACCTTTGGGCTTTAGATGCAGAGACTCAAAGAGTCTTGCGTCCTTTCATGATCATCATGATTGATCCTGATTGTGCTGCTCAAGACCGTTATGATGCTTATATGTTCTTAGATATAAATATGTCACACTTTGCAAGGTTAAAAGATGAAACTAATTAAGCAACCAAATTCATGGAGTTGCATGGCCGCTGCCGCAGCGATGGCTTTTAATGTCGAAATCGAAGATATTGTTGAACGTGTTGGCCATGATGGTAATGAAATAATTCATTATGGTCTAAAGCCGCCAGCCTGTTTCAAAGGTTTCCATATACAAGAAATTGTTGATGTGGGGTGGATTCTTGGTTTTAATATGACGTTAATTGAATCTGCACCGTCACAAACACCGGATGGCGTGCACATACACGCTATTACAAAGTGGAGTTATTTTGATAATAATGAAGAGCGTTTTGAATATTATCTAAATAACAATCAAGGCATCTTGATTGGAAAAGCACGCAAGTATTGGCACGCTGTTGCTTTTAATAAAGGCACAATTTATGATCCACGGGGGCGTATCTATAATATTGACGATTGTGACTTGATTTTAGAATCATTGTGGATTGTCACGAAAAATCAAATCATTTCAAAAGATAATTCTTGACTTCTATTTTCTTTCTGCTATAATAGTAGTATAGGATCGTGCTAAGGCAGAAACCACTTTTCACAATGATTTGATTTAGCGAGGACACGATGAAACCCATCATTAACTGTAACTGTTACTGTGCTGAAATACAAAAAGACGTTGAACGTCTTGTCAATTCTGGCATATCAGTTGTCATTGCATCACTTGCACCACACACTTTGATACTCTCAAAGATTGTAGTAGTTGACGATATAAAGCATCTAGAATTTAACAGAATACACGGGGATGGTCAAGTTATTTTTGACAAATTCCCAGATAAAATAAATTATTTCGGAGAGATCTTTATCAAGAGATTTTGGCCGCATAACCGGCCTGTTATAATTTATACTGAGGCTCTTGGCGAAACTGTAAAAAATCAAAACAAAGATACAATGCTAATAACACTAGTGATTTCAAAAATCGAAACACTTCCTAACGACACAAAACGCATGGAATGCAATATGACTGGGACCAATATTCTCGATGAATTTTGTAATTATCCACCGTCAATTATTTTTCTTGGCGATCACTATACCAAAACTGATTGGAATTTTGAACGTAAAATCATTTACTATCAAACCCGCTAGGAAATTACCATGTATGTGAAACCGAACTTTAAGACAGAAAAGCCCTCAAAGAAGCTGTCGCTCGTGGCGAAGAGGTTACTGTTTGGGATGTTGGACTATTTAACAAACCTAAAACTGGAATAATTTTAGTTACAGGTCCTGGGTTACTAAACGGCCTACGTGGTGTGCTCGTGTTTCTGTTACTGATAGTAAAATCACAAAAGTGAAATAATGAGACCAAGACTCAAAAGAATCAAGAAACGAGAACTTACAGGCGATTGCTCCGGTCTCTATGGTACACACAATGATCTTCGAGGTGATTGTACTGGTGTCTTTGGCAATTGTTCTTATATTACTGGTGATATTACTAACATCACTGGCAGTGTTGACGGCCTTTGGGGCGATGTCGGTGGCCTTAAAGGTGCTGTCAACGGTCTTATTGGTAATTGTACTGGTGTCTTTGGCAATTGCTCAGGACTTCAAGGTGATTTTGACAACTGTGAACTTTCAAAAGAACGGCGTTTGATTGGTATTAACATTGCAAACTTAATCGAAAGATAGTGTTATGCACGATTGGACAGATCTAGATAAAGAAGCCGCACGTGAGGGTTTTGCGATTTTGAGAGCATTTCGGCCAAGACGATCACGTACACCTCAAGGTGTTGATCGTCAAGCTGTCAAAGCTGAAACTATGAAACAAGACATTTTGAAGGAGCTCTCTCATGAAACGTAGACTAAAAAGTAAGACAAATTTGTGTCCTATCATTGGTGACATCAACATTCGAGGTGACATTATTCGTGTCTCCGGTGATTGTATAAATATCTCTGGTGACATTAGTGATATCACTGGTGACGTTAGTAATATCCACGGTGATGTTTCTAATATCATTGGTAACGTCAGTAATATCAAGGGTAACATTAGTGGTATCAGAGGTGATGTCAGTGGTATTAGCGGCGATGTCACTAGTCTTAAAGGCATTATTTCTGGTATTGAAGGTAATGTTAGTAATATCAGGGGTAACATTAGTGGTAACATTAGTGGTATCAGAGGTGACATTAGTCTTAAAGGCATTATTTCTGGTATTGCAGGTAATGTTAGTAATATCAGGGGTAACGTCGCAAGTCTCGTGGGTGATGTCACTGATCTTAAAGGTGATGTTACTGGTCTTAGAGGCCACATCCGCGATATTGTGGGCAATCTCGATGATTGTGAAATCACTGAACAGGACCGTCAAGACGGTATTCACATCAGAACGCTAATTGAAAAGTGAATATGTTGAGAACACAAATCAGAGGTCAAGGCTATCAACACCCCTTTGCAAATCAGCAATTAGCTCAACCCCTCAGTAATGAAGAAAAAATCACTGCATTAAAAACAAGAAATTGGGATCTTTTGATTGAGAGCCACATGCGTCTCGGTTGTGCAATCGCTGGACAGTACGTCAGACTCGGTGGAAATTCCGACGAGATGGTTAGTGGCGCAATGCTCGGGATTGTCACGGCAGTTGACCGCTTCAAAGGGGGGAGTATTACGCATGACAATATAACTGGTTACATTATCCATTACATCCATCAAATTTGTTCCGAGTCTTTACGTTTAGATTGTGTGATTCCCGTACCTCAACACAATGATACCAAAATCATTATTTGCCCAATCACTGATAACAATATCGAAGCCACTGCAACAACGATCGGAGAATTCTATGAGACTTTAGAGTACATTACCCACACTGAAATCGAAAAAGATGTTGTTTTTCTGCGGCAACAAGGTTACACTGATTCTGAAGTTGCCAACACTTTGAACATTAGTCGTCCGACAGTTACAAAAACTCGTAAAAGATTGTTAGAGAGGTTCAACAATGTGTGATGATAATAAAGTGCTTGAGTGGTCTCAGGAATACAACGAAATTATAAAGAATCCGCCAGCTGACGGCTCGATCCTTACGACTGTAGATGACAGTCTTGTTAAATTGACTGTAGAAATCGTAGATGGCTCGCCGCCTTTTATCTATGGTCGAATTTATGTGCCTGAAATTGTAGGTGTTGAGTTAGGTTGGTTCCTGCAAGGGGCTGAAATGGAAACTTACCACGGGTGGAAATGTATCCTTATGCCGCGTTCTCGTGCCGAACTGATTAAAGAAATCGGTCTTGACGGGGACACTGTGCTTGTAAAATCACTTAGACTTGTTCGTAAGAGCAAGAGTGGCAAAAGTTTTCTTTGTGAAGTGAAGGATTATGCATGACACTGCTCAGAGATTGTGAATTTCTAAATGCAGGGATAAGGCAAGGACGCCCTGTAGTTGATCGTTGCCGTGAACGTAGAATAGCTACAGTTCCGAACCACGAACGTGTAGTTCGTCAATCAGCTATTGACTCTGACAAAATGTACAGACGTTGTCCTGATTGTGGTGGTATGGTAATTTTACCTTGTTTGGCTTGTTCTTTAGAAAGGTGGAACAGTGTATAATCTAAAACCTGGACAACTTATTGAGTGTGAGTGGGTTGACCCGGCAGTAGCAGCCGCTTGGACAGAAGCCAAAGATGTAACTAAGTGTTGGAAATTTCTTTGCCGGTCTGTAGGGTGTGTCCACTTAGCCGATTCAGATGGTTTGGTTCTTACAGCTAGTTATGGTACAGATCCAGACGGGGACCGAAGTCTTTTGCTTCAGCAGTTTCTACCGTGGGGGTGTATTACGGACTTGTGGATTTTACAAACAAAGGAAGAATGATAAATTGGCTTGCTAATACAAACACTATTACGAAAGACAGTGAAAATGCAAATTTCAAGTACCGATGTTGGTCGCTTCCTCAATCAACGAGAGGATGATTACCCATTCAGTGAGATTACTTGCAACAACATTTTTCAACAGATGGTGCAAGAGTTGTTCAAGTTCTTAGAGAGAGAACGTGATAGTAAAGTCGGTGTGCCTAGATCAAAGAAACAGGAGTTAGAACGCCTAGCTGAAGGACTGATTGGTAATGGAGATTATCCAAATTATGGGGATATGCAAAATGATAAATGAATTAGTTTTCATAATTTTTGGGGTAATTATTCCCTGGGAAATAGGGAAATTCCTCGGAAGATATTTTTACAAAAGAGTGAGCAAATGAAAATCATACTTCTTATATTGATTTTACTCGCATTTTGTATCGGCACAATACTCGGGAGCTTGAAGTTCGGTTTCTGTGCGGGTTTCAACATGGTTTACACTACTATTGCGGAGTAAGCATGAAACTATTACTGTCCCAATCATAGTACTTGCATTTCTAGCAGGCTTAATTGTTGTCCACTGGAAGGCATATTACAAAGTTAGTCAAATTTATTATCTGGCGAGGAGACGCTGTGGCCGTAATTAACAGAAAAAAGAATTGGCTCTTTTTAGCTGAGGGTTACACTGGTAGCCGGGCTTACGCTGAAGCCCTATTAAGATTAGACAGTTCTGAAGAGCTTGGCCGCCACCATGCACGGTGGCCTGGACTGCGGGACAAAGGGTTGATTGTTCCGTTGTCTTTGAAGATATTTTCAGTGGTAAGACACCCACTTGACATTATTGCCACGCAATGTGCTAAAGACGATAAGAACAGTGTGCCTTACTGGCTGATTCAGCGATTCTTGAGTCGGCAGTCTTTCTTCATGCACCGCCCTGATATTACAATCAGGTACGAAGACAACTTGAAAGTGAGAATTTGCGACATAGTTGACGAGTACCTTTATGTTAAGACTGCGTTCAAGACCGAAGGTAAAATCAAGTGGCAAGATATCTTCACTAAAGAAGATGTCGAATTTGCTCTGGCTACAATCCCTGAGTTAATCACTCTGGGTTACGTACCTAGTGCCTTAAGGCATCAAGCTCGGAGTTACGACGTTAGTCTTTATTTGGAGAAGCACCATGGCTGTCATTAACAAACACTGGTTGTATCTTGCTGAAGGCTACACTGGGAGTCGAGCGACAGCAGAAGCTTTACTGAAACTTCCAGGTTCGGAGAGTGTTGGTAGCCACCATGAGACGTGGCCGTCTCTAGTAAGTAAAGGCTTGGTCCTTAAGCATAGGTTGACTTTTTCAGTGGTGCGGCATCCACTGGATATTATTGCTACACAATGTGCCAAAGGTTCAAGACACCCTGTATCACACTGGTTGATTCGGAAGTACCGGCACCGTGATCCATTCTATTTCCATCGCCCTGAAATGATCGTCTGTTACGAAGATGGAATATCTTCACGAATCAGCGGTATTATTAAGCGGAACATTGATATTCCAATCAAATTCAAGACGCCTGACAAAAAGCCGTGGGAACACATCTTCGAAGATGACGATTACCTTTTTGCTTGTTCCACGATTCCTGAGCTTTTCACACTTGGTTACGTGGATTGGCATATCAAAAGTACGCTTCGGACCAGCGATATTGACAACTATTTGAAAAAACACGGGGATCAAAAGATTCATGGCTAAGACTACCCGACAACTCACGAACACCGCAAAAATACATAGAATTGAAACAGCGCTAGCTGACTTACTAGAAGAGGTATTAACATGTGGTTTTTATGGTACAGCTTCAATAGAATTTTATATTCAAGATGGAGTAATTCAACGTATCAGTCGAAAAGCAGAACAAGAAGTGACATAACAACTATTTGAAAGAACACGGAGAAACTCATGCTTGAAACATTCCAACAAGAAAATAAGATAACAGAGGGAGAAAAAACTGAGATTGTTCGTCATTTTACGAAAAAATTCCAAGATCTCATAACCGAAGAGGTGATAGGTAAAAGACTTTGGCGTCTTTGGCACGATACAAGCCCCAGGAGTATTAAAATTATGTCTGTAAGTACCCTTGATATTTTGAAAATTCTATACAAGATGAGAAACTCATGAAACACGTGATCAAAGGAATTTTGTGGGTAATACTGTATAGCCTTGTGTTATACATTATTATTAGTTTCTTTTGTTATTTTTACTCATTGAGGTCACTATGAAACAAGAATATTTAATGTTGGCACGTGTTTTCAAGTCGGGCAAACACAACATTGGCGGTTGGTTCATGTCCGAGAAACTGGACGGAACTCGGGCTTTCTGGGATAGCGGCGTTAGCCGTGGGATTCCTGCGTCAGAGGTTCCTTGGGCTAATACAGTCAAAGATGCCAGACTCTTAGAGTTGCCAGTGTCAACTGGCCTATGGTCTCGGAGTGGCAAGGTGATTCATGCCCCCGACGATTGGCTCAATCAATTGCCAAAGTGTCCGTTGGACGGAGAACTATTCATTGGGCGTGGCGGTTTCCAAGAGTTGAGAAGTATAATCGCAGGACACAAACCCAGTGAATACTGGTGTGAAGTCGATTTTAAGGTTTTTGATTCCCCGCCTTGGTCTACTTTCAGAGCTTCCCGTGAGGTTAAAATCCGCTCTGAGTACAGCTTCTTCGTTGAGAGTACTGGTTATTGGGTTCTTGGGTCTAGTGTCAGACCTGATTGGACGTTCGAGCACACAAAACTCTTTATTGAAAGTAAGTGTGCCAGGAGTAATGTTGCCTACCTTGTGTTTCAAGAGCGGTTGCCACTAAAGTACACTGACGCTATTGATCGAATCTATGAAAAGCTAGACGAAATTATTGCTTTTGGTGGCGAAGGTGTTATGCTCAGGAACCCTGCTTCTAAGTGGGTGACTCAACGGAGTCATAGTCTATTAAAGGTGAAGCCGAGTAATGACGCTGAAGGTACAATCACTGGGTTCACTAGCGGAAAAAAGACTGACCGTGGCTCTAAATTGCGTGGGTTAATTGGTGCCTTGGTTCTTGATTTTAATGGTAAGCGTCTTGAACTTAGTGGTTTGACTGACGAGGAACGTCGGTTTTGGAACGACGACATGGGAAATTGGGCTTATATGAATCCAGGACAAGATATGCCCCCGCGCTTTCAAGGTGCATTTTTCAAGATCCGTGACGTTGTTAGCTTCAAGTATCGTGAACTCAGCGATGATTGGATCCCGAAAGAAGCCCGTTATTGGAGAAAGTGATGGGATTTGTACAAACACATTGGTTGTGGTTACCGACAGATGTCTTAGAAGTCATGGTAACAAACGGACGTGTCTATGATGAAAATAAGGTTGATCTTGGTTCTGTTGATGATATGAAATCAAAAGATGACAGACTGATGAGAATTGAGGAACAACTATGACACTACTTGTTTGTCATGAACATTGGAATAACTTTAAGGTGACACGATGAGCGTAATTATTTACATGATTCGTAAAATCGGAACTGATTCTTATTACAGTGATGATACACAGAAATTTGTGTCTCAATACTGGGGTACAATTAGCTATATATTTTCGAGTCTTGAGGACATAGCCGCCAAGTTAGAAGACGTGGAAATCGTTAAATTTGAACTTAAGGAACTATCATGACATTATTACAAAAGCTACAGTTGGTTGATTGTAAAATCCACGCTTGCACTGATCCGATTGATCTAAAGTTCCTGGAACTAGAAGCCAAGATTCTATTGGTATTACTGAAGGTGGGTGTTACGGGTGCCTAATTTTCCGCTAACATTTGAACAACTTAAAAACGCGCTCTCGTTGACGTAAAAGATGAAAGCGGTGAGGAGTGTCATGATTTACTTAGGTTATAGTATTTCAAAACAATTATTTATTGTTCGTTGGCGTGAGCATAGGCTGACTTGTGCAAATAGTCCTCGTGCAAAAGAAATTTTGGACGGCCTTTATGCTGTTAGCAAAAAGACTACTTGCCGTTATATGTGGCCTTATTCTCACGTTGTTCATTATTCTCCTCAAGCTTGGGCTGACTTACTGTCAGTAGCACAATGAAATTACCAACAGTCAGCATTGATATTCTCGGCCCAATTATCGAAGAAATTGACGGCCCAAAATCTGATCCTCACTGGATTGAAAATGCAATAACAAGATTGCGTGAAACTCAACCCGTTTTGATTGAGTATCTTACACACCAATCTGAGGAGATAGCGCTTGTTGGGATATTGATTATTCGGTTTCTAGAAAGTCAATGTGAAGCCAATGAGATGGAGGAGATGTTTGGATGAAGAACACAGATATTGTCAAAGAAATGCGACGTAAAGGATTCGTTTGCGCCTGCGGGGACGACCCAGACAGGGATGTATGTTTTGCGTTGTTTCGGCATGAGGCCACCCGATTAACGTGTATTACAATTGCGCCTGGGCGGTACTCGCACACTCCGATACACCCTTCTCTGTGGCATGAAGCCAAGACGATGGATGAAGCTCTAGTGTTGGCTGCCGAAGCAGCAATGAAACCGTTACCTTGAGGTAGAGATGAAAACCTTAGAAAATATACTTACGGAAGGTTTTGCGGAAATGGAAGTGGGTCTACGAGAGGTGGAACTTGGAATAGCTTATAGTAAAACCAAGGAAGCTTTAACCCTAGTCAAAAATAGCCTCGCGGAACTTCGCACTGCCAAGGAAAGGTATAATGAAGTCACAAAAATGTCAATCGAAGAAGCTAATTTAGCTTGGATTGAAAGGAGAAAACTATCTTGAAGATTCTAAATACATCACCCTTTGTTAGTCCGATTAATGTTCAACCTGGTGATACTTTGAACGTCATTTGGTACGATAGTGACAAGCAAATTGCAATATTGCAAGTTAAAATCAAACACCAACAGATATTGTCTACGGCTGTTTTAGTTAAATATACTACTGATGAAGCACAGAAACTTGGATTCAAAGAGGCCCTCGGCATATTTGCAGGAGAAAAGTATGAAGATCCTAGCGAGTAGAGAATTCAGTACGCCCCTACGTTTTAATAAGCTAGTTGTTAAATGGTGTCGCGGCTTTACTAAAATTCTAAAAAATGATTTCAAATTCTACGGTAAAGTTCACTGCACACAAAAAATAACATTTGAACAGCCGCACATTGTTGATTATGCGTGTATTGTTCAGCTTAATGCCACTGAAGCAAAAGAGCTTGGCTTAATTACTGCCCTTGGCGTCATTCAAGGAGAAAACTATGAGAATACCTAAATACTTAAGCCCAACCAGTATTAGTTTGTGGCAAAAAGACGAAGAGTTATTTTACCAACGGTATCTTTCTGAAAATCGTTTACCTAGAGAACCTCAGACTCAACCAATGAGCATCGGTTCTGCTTTTGATGCTTTTTGCAAAAGTTATTTACATGAAAGACTCTTCGGTAAAGGCGCCGATCCACGTTATTCTAAAGAAGTTATTTTTGAGGAACAAGTTCAAGAACATAATCGTGATTGGGCTTGGGAAAATGGGGAATTTGTTTTTAAGGCGTACAAAGAGTCCGGGTGTCTAGCGGATATGATGATAGAATTAAGTGGGGCTGTTAGCGATCCGCGTTTTGAGTTTACAATCGAAGATACTATAACTACAACAATTGGGGAGATCCCGCTGCTTGGAAAACCAGATATTTTCTTTATCAATAGTGAAGGCGCCCGCGTGATTCTTGATTGGAAAGTCAATGGTTACTGTGCTAAAAGTCTCAAGAGTCCAATGAAAGGTTATGTCAAATTACGTGAAATTGGTAAAGACATAAAGATGCACCGGGATTGTTGTTTGCTGAAAATTCATGGCGTTTTTATTAACGTAGCCATGAATCTTGAAGACGGGGATCGTGGTTGGGCAGATCAACTAGCAATTTATTCATGGTTGCTTGGCGAACCTTTTGGCTCTAATTTGATGATCACTGGTATTGATCAAATTTGTGGACCTAAAGACAGGTTGAGGTTTGCTAATCATCGTTTGCGAATTGGTTCTGATTACCAATTTGAGTTGCTGGCTTTGATTAAGCAATTGTGGGAGACTATTAACTCGGGGCATATTTTTCAGAGTATGCTTGAAGAAGAAAGTGCTGCACGCTGTGCGTTGCTTGATGAAGTGACTTACAGTAACTCAGATTTTCAAAGGATCTGTCAATGAAAAGACCATGTAGCTATTGCGGAAAGACTTTAACTAGTAAATACTCATTCTCTTATAGTTTTCCTGGTGTAAAACAAGTGTTCGCGTGTTCGCGTCCTGAGTGTCAATTATCGCGGAAAAAATAAGTCTTTGACACCATGCACAAGAACTAGAATTGAAGTGCAAAAGATGTTTGAAGCATTGAAGCATCAGCGCGATGGGTGTACTAACTATGCCCGCGATGTAACTAACTCGTATGCGCGAGCTTTGGCATGGGTATTAAAAGATCCGCAAGTCAAAGAACTTTTGTTTTCAGAAGAGGCCATATACCTTTACAATTGCGTGAACTAATTATGATTGAAAACTATAATACCAAACATCGACCGTGGCTTTATGATATTGATATCAAAAGCTATTATTGGTCGTGGACTGAACAAGGGTGGCATGATCTGGCAGGGTATATTTTCAGAGTATACACTCTTAAAGGCGTGCCTCGTGGTTTTAGTTGTTTCAAAGTAGGTTATAATAGTCTTGAAGTAGTAAAATTGTGCGTGCATCCTACCTTTAGAAGGCTTGGGTTCGGGAATCTGCTTCAAGATGATTTGATTCATATGGCTATTAGTCAAAAGAAAAAGAAATTGTGTATGATTGTACATGAAAAAAATGAATACTTTGATTGGCTGCGAGCCCGAGGGTGGCGAGCTACGATTATTGTACATGGCCTCTTCCCTGATAAAACCGACGGCTTTTGTTTTGAAAGAACCGTAATTAACTAGGAGAAACTATGAAAGTGTATCTTTGCGGTCCGATGACTGGAGAAACCTACGAACATGCGACTTCGTGGCGGAATGATGTTAAATTCAAACTTGGTTGTTCATGTATTAAGACTATTAATCCTTTAAGAGGTAAAGCGTTTCTTGAAGTAGCCGGTGTTCTCGGTAATACTAACGGTCAGTCGCCGTTGGAAAGTGCAGAAGGTATTGTGACACGGGATTATTGGGATGTGTCCCATTGCGATATTCTTTTGGTCAATTTCTTAGGTGCCAAGATTGTAAGTATCGGTTCCTGTTTTGAAATTGCTTGGGCTTACCGACGCAAGATACCAATTATTATAGTAATGGAAAAAAGTGGTAATGTACACGAGCATTGTTTTATTACTGTTTGTTCAGGGGGTTTTAGAGTCACTACGCTTAAAGAAGCCATTAAACTTATTGAGAGGATGTCATGAAATTGATTTTTACAGCAACAGTTGTTAGTGCTAGTAGAGAAGACATTGCTAAATTCCTAGAAGAAACAGCTATTACTCTAAGGAAGAAAAAAGAAGGTAATTGTCTTTCTGTCAACAACACTATAGGAGGCGAGTGGGATTTGGGACCTTTGACTGTAGAGTACTTAGCACCCAGGTGGGCATCATGAGATTAGTTAGTGGAGACAATTTTGACGGTGTTAATTTTAATATCAAGGACATTGCACATTCTTTGTCAATGATTTGTAGGTGGGGTGGTCACACCAAGACGTGGCATAGTGTCGCCGAACATTCTGTTCGTGTTTGCAATGAACTTAGTGGTTGGGATCGTTGTTACGGGATTCTTCACGACGCAGCTGAATATATTTATGGAGATTTGTGTTCGCCACTGAAGAAGGAACTTCCTAGTTATTGTGCTGCTATTAACGTGTTGCAAAGAAAGATTTACAGGTACTTTGGTCTCTTAGACACGGCAACTGATCGTGTTAGAGCCGCTGATCGTAGAATCAAACAATGGGAATACGATAACTATGTATCCAGATTTAATGTTGGGTGGTCTCAAGAGTCCTCGCGTCTTAGGTTTCTATATACATTTAATCATGCGTTTGGGATCAATTCTGGCGACTGAGCGTCTGTAGTCAAATTGATCACACCCCAGGGGGGGTCTAATCAAATTGATCAGGGGGGTCTAGTCAATATGACTAGAGGGGTCGCATCAAAACGACTAGAGGGGTCTAGTCAAATTGATCAGGAG
>SDBV01006636.1_pt1 | contig 15975 bp, 7 predicted proteins | sample 2277081 | NCBI WGS metagenome assembly SDBV01 (sample SAMN10402039, study PRJNA504765) | marine sediment metagenome | isolation source: marine sediment core GS10_PC15, 223 cmbsf | place: Arctic Ocean: Southern Knipovich Ridge | collected 2010
TAACCCTCCTATTTTATATATACTGTTTGCTTACACAAATAATATATTGATATTTAAGAGGGTTACATACTTATTTATTTAATATTTATTCATCTCTTTTTATCTCTTTTGCAAGAGGCTCTGCTTACAGCTTTTAAGGAATACTGGGATCTGATAAAAAAAAGAGAGGTGCTTTCATGCGATGTATCAGAATTAATTGATTTACCAAATAAAACACCTGTTTCAATACAAGATGATTAATAAAGGTTTACTGTCGTCAAAACGTAGTGATTGGAGAACGTCAAAAGCACTATTAATAGCACTTCATAGAAAATTTCACTTTACCTTTGATCCTTGCCCTTCAAAATCTAATTTTAATGGACTGGAAATTGAATGGGGCAAACACAATTTTGTAAATCCACCGTATGGAACTCAAATTAAATATTGGATTAAAAAAGCCTGGGAAGAAGCACAGAAGGGGAAAACTATTGTGTTGCTTATGCCATCGAGAACTGATACTCAATATTGGCACGACTATGTGATGAAGGCTCATGAGATATGGTTTAAATAAAGAAATTCTTGGAAATTGACTATCCCCGGAGCAGAGCTCCGAGGAATTCATTCGATTAAATATTAAGGTATATTTTTCAAGAATTGCAATTTTTTTTAAAGCCTCTCTTCCCGGATGTTATAAAATCGTCTCATCTTAACTGAAACTTGACGTATCTACTGAGCCTGAGAATGTAGAAAAGCCGTACCCATGTGCGGATATATACTTAAAGAGAGAGAATGAATTCGATCAAATCATTTAGCTCTTCGTAGTTCAAATGTGAAGTTTTGCCGTGCTTATCACGCCTGTTGAATGTTGTCATCATTTCAAAAAGCGATTGTGCGCGGCCGTTATAGAGATATGGTGCTGTACGCCAGATTTCGATTAAAGTAGGAGTGTCGAATGAGAGATTTTGTTCTTTGCCTCTTCCTGTTCCGACATCATATTTTTTTTGATTAGTATACAACGGCGGCGGATGGCATTCTGTGCAACCGGATTTTTTAAAGATTTTTCTGCCACGTTTTGCATTTCTGCTTAATTTACCGTGAACAAGATACGGGCTAGGAACTATTTCAAGCGATTTTAAATAGGTATCGATCGCATCTACGTATTCTTCGGTATATTCTTGAAAGAGGATATGTTCTATCCCGGCTCGGATAGCATCCTTTGCGTTGAGTCTGATGCCAGTTATCATGGCTGGGGGTGTTTGATGAGAAAATAACATGCTCTTGGTGTTTTTTGGATTGCCTTCTCCATCGTTCAAAAGATCCCAGTTCAGTGCATCATGCCGTCCATCCGGATGACAACTCGCACAACTCTGCCATGTCTGGAAACATAAATCTGCATCATTGAAGTACATCTCGCCTTTTCTCGCAGAGGTCTGTGGATAAGTTGGACCAAGTACAACGGATGTTACAATCGGCTTCTCGCGAATATTTAAGGATACAATACTCAGGGAATCAGTAAAATATTCAGCTGCAAAGAGTTGATTGCCCAAGGCGGTGATACCCCTGGGACCATTACCCTTAAGTCGAATCCTTTGACGCAGCCCATTCATGAATGTGAGATCATATAGCGTATTATCAGATGTGAGCATAGTATCCGTTATTCTGTTGCCGTACAGTGCATGGTTCAGTTTTGTATGGAGTTTTCCACGGTCGATTATGCTGATTTCATGAGTGCCAGCATGAGTAACAAATAAGAATTCGCCGTTATCAGAGCATATCACTCCCCAGGGATTGGCCGCCCCCTTTTCGATATCATCCAGAATAACAGTACTCATTAATTTCATATCGGCAATATCAATAATACTCAGTGCATTCATATTGATCGAGCCGCGCTCGATCTTCCTGGTTGGCTGTTTATAGCGTGCGAGAATATGGGTAACATACACATACTTTCCGTCAGGTGAAATACAAATGCCTTTGAGTGAATTCGAACCCTCCGGAAGCTGAATAATAGCTTCAAGTTTATATGTTTCAACATCGACTACGACTACAACGCTTTTCGCTGTATACTGACTATCTATTGAATATCCCTTAATATACATATAGCCGCCATCAATGACATACTCTTCAATCTGATTGCCAGTCGGGAGATGATTTGCCACAAAAAGATACTTGCCGTCCTGAGTGATGTCGGCAGCTATCGGTTCATACATCATAGGAATTCTTACGACTTCTTTATCTATAGTAGTATCTATGACAGAAAGGGAGTTATCGAATCTGTTGCAAACGAATAAAATTTTACCGTCCGGGGAAAGAACTGGAGAACACGGTGTGTGTCCGACCGGAATGGTTGTCACTACTTTATTGATGTAAGTTTCTATTATTTCAATTGTTCCAATTGATGAGCCTGAAGAGGCATACAATCTTGATCCATCTGGAGCCAGAACCAGACCACTGGGATTATTAGAGAGCGAAATAACACCAGTAACTCTATTAGAAGAAATGTCGTATACGGCTACTTGCTGAGCGGTTGCTTCAGCAATATATAGAGTAGAATCTTTTGGATTAATCGCTAAAGCTTTTGGTGAAAGGTACTGAATATTGTCCACAACATTATTTTTTGAAGTTATCACCAATACACAGCTGCTGAATAGAAAGCAGATATATGTTGTGATGAGGATTGCTGTTTGTATTTCCCTGTGCTTTTTCATGGTATGAGACTTTAAATGATATTAACTGTAGTTCTTCGCCATTTTAAATGATAAATATAGAATGATACTATCAATGAGGAAAGAGAAATATAATCATGAAGGAATGAAGTGTATTATGTAAATTCTGAAAAATAATACTGCGTATAACATATTGCAATACAATGTATTACATTACATTTTTACAGATTTTTTAAAAAAGTGCTTTATTTTGTGACCTGCCCCCATCATTTGGTCCATTTCTTAAGTTAGTCATAGCACCGAGTATTAATCTCTTACTGTATAAATCCTATTATACCTCATCATCTTCTGTATTGATAATTTTTTCAGCATTTTTTAAAACGATTCTATCTAATCCTATATTCCATAATTCTTGCATTGCTTTAAAAACCAACATCACCATATTCTTCAGGAGCACAAAGCCATATATCAGAAGAGTCTGGGGCTTTAACTACATATACAGGAAACTGATTCCCTTCAACACAAATCTCCCACATTATTTCCACAACGTTGTTTAATAAATCCAACGTTTTGAATGTAGATATACGTCTTAATGGTATCCCTGCAAGTTCGTTACCTTGAGTAAGTTCAATTCTATCCATTCTATTCACCTCCTTCTTTTTTTATTAAAAAAGTTACATTATTTCTTACGTTAAATTTTTGAAATTAGTGAATAACTCCGAATTATTCTTCCAACAAGTTCAAATTATGATATTCGTACAATTAAAAACAAGTATTTTTGCTGCGAAAGATTCGAAGTATGTAGGGATACATGTAATGGATCGCTCTGAAGATCACCACTGAGAGACAGCTAATCTCTGATTTAAACTAAAATGACTCTATATTACCCTGCACAGCATCGTAATCGCTCAATCCGAGACAATATCTCGGCAAACAACCTTTTGTCTATCGCAACCTCTGCCATCTGAAACGTAACCTATTTGCTGTACTCGAGAATGTTAAAAAATGCCTACTCACGGCTGTATTTCAGATGTAAAATGTCTGGGGAATAGTAAAGTATACACCGGTATAAGATATTGCGAAAAATGCGTGCTGAGATGGGATATTGAGACATTCTTGCCCATTTTGTGAGGGATTTAGAATTGTATTACTTACTTATTTCATATACAGCATTTTACCTGTCACAGAAGCATACCCGGCGTCCACACGGTAGAAATAAATGCCGGAAGTCAACTCTGAAGCATCAAACCCTGTCTCATGGACACCTTGGTCTTTATTGCCGATATCATACGCCTTTACCTGCTGACCCAGAGCATTGTATATTGAGATAGTGACCTTTCCAGACATTGACAATTCATAGCGGATAGTAGTCTGCGGATTAAGCGGATTGGGATAACAGTGGGCTATGACAAACTTTTCTGGTCTTGATTCCTTTTCTTCCAACTCAGGTAATTCTGAATCGCTGACAACAAGCATGAAATGTCGTTCAGTTAATCCTTTATTTGAAATGAAGCTGAATGTGTTGTCGTTATTCTCAACCACTCGTTTGCTGTCCCGGTCAAATATTTTTACGTAATACCATTCCGGCAGGTTTTCTATACCTTCAATTTTAACTATTACAGTTTCTTCAGAGATATTGGTTTTAACATCAAAATCCCATGAAATTGTGTTACCGGGCGGTCTGAAATCCACGGTGTAATCGTATGGATACTGTTCCCAGTCGTGGTGAGGGAAGCTCAAGGAGACATATTTGCCGATCGGCGGCGGCTCCACATGGTCGTTGGAATCCCATTCTTCCAGTGCTCCATTTCTCACACCCAGATGATTTGTATCATCTTTTGCTTCACCGGCAGAAGCTTTTAAAGTAAGCATCCAGACTATTTGCGTATCCGTTGCAACAGCCTTTTCAGCCTTGCCGGCAGGTTCAGGTTTTAGCTTTATCAACGCATTCATATTTGATAAATTATTGACAGCATATCCTTTCCAGGGTTTTAGGTTTGCTGGAGGAGTTGTCGGATCAGACCAGGCCCCCTCATAGATATACAGTACACTTAGGTTCGCTCCGGAGGGATTTTCGATATCATCCCATGAAATATCGAACATCCAGGGATTGGCTATGTCATTCCAGCCAGGTTTGAGAATAATGCTAAACGATTTGGAAGTTGTTATCGTCTTTCCCTCGGGCACACGGAGACGATAATCATTTTTTGTGATGAGCCAGAATGCTTTCCCAGGTCCCAGACCCTCAATATCAGGATATTCAAGAGGTGTGGAACTCCCCGAGGAGAACCTGAAAAGACGCCAGTCTTTTCCGATTTTACCACCGGGAAGTCTTCCGTTTAACTGGTCGGTTATGGAGGTAAATGTTAATTCAAGAGGAACTGATATCATACGGTATCCGGTTACTTCGGTCCCACCCATAATTTCCTCTGCGGATGTTGCTTCGGGAACCACAGCGCATATGGAATAATATCCTGAACCGGAAGGCATTTTGGTTTCAGAGCCGTCTTTGGCGCGAGCGGTGAAATAATATTCGATTCCTAAAGTCGTGAACACACCAGCGCCCAGTGTCGCTGAATGATCACCTTCATTTGATGTTTCCAGATATTCGCTGCGGGCAAAAACTCTTCTGCCGGTCATATCATAATACAGTATCACATTTTCAATATCCCCTTCGCTTGTTACCTGGACAGCAAAAGGTATGGGTTCGTTTTCCTTCGATTCGGTTATAGGATCATGGCTAATACGTATTTCAGGAAGAAATATTTCAAAGAATCCATCATTCACATCGTAAATGGTGGAATCTGTAGCATCGGATATTCTTATTACGCATTCTGTAGAAGAGACATCCGGCACTAACCAACTGTATGAACCGGTTAAGGCCGACTCGCTGGGAACGATCTCGTGCCATATTAAACCACTGTCAGTTGAGTACTTTATTCTGACATCGGTGATACCATAGTATTTCCAGGTTATTTGCTTTTGTGATCCCGACGGCCACCTTTCATCAGCCGAGGGAGATGTAATGTCAACAAAACTCCTGCGATAAATCGCAAATGTTTCATTACTCGAATCACTGACCTCCGGTTCAGATGTATCAGTTATCCTGACAAGGCATTTTATGGATTCAATGTCAGGGATCGTCCACGAAAACGAGCCGGGCGAGGCATCGGCGCTCTCAACAATTTCCATCCATTGAACACCGTTATCACCCGAATATTCGATTTTTACCGTTGACACTCTAATATAAGACCATGTAATATTTTGAATGCTCCCGGCTTCCCATTCTTCACCACCGTTCGGGGAAGTGATTTCAAGATACTGTGGGGGTAAAATTGTAAAAGATGTATCACTTGTATCCGTTAATCCGGCATTAGTCGTGTCTGTAATCCGCACGAGACAGTCGTTCGATTCGATTTCAGGTAATATCCATGTGAAAGTTCTCTCATCGGCATCCACATTTTCAACGGCTATATCCCAGGTCGATCCGCCATCAGACGAGTATTCGATTATCACTTCATCAATGCCGTACATTGCCCAGTTAATCTCATGAGTCGATTGAATTTCCCACTTTTCACCACCGTTCGGAGATGTTACCTGGATAAATTGAGTTTTTAAAACTGTAAATGTGCTGTCGAGGATATCCTGACGAGTTTCGTCGGATGTATCGTTTATTTTCATCAGGCACTCTGAAGATTCCACATCCGGAACTGTCCATATAAAGACGCCTTCTGAGGAATCAATGCTATCAGCAATTGCGCTCCAGTTTGTTCCGCCATCTGTAGAGAATTCAATTCTAATATCATTTATACCATAAGATTCCCATGCTATGGTACGCATTGAACCGACTAACCACTCATCTCCACTATTCGGGGAAATCAATGTTATATAAGGTTCCGGAACGATTGAGAATAGATCCTGGTTTGTACCGATAATATTAGCATCATCCGTATCTGTTATTCTTATGAAGCATGAGGAAGAAACATTATCCGGGATCGTCCAAGTATAAGAGCCTGATGAGGCATCTGTACTCTCAACTATGGTATTCCAGCTCTCACCACCATCAACTGAATATTCAATTACAACCTTATTTATCCATTGTGATGTCCATGTAATAGTCTGGATTGTTCCCACAGTCCATTCTTTGTCACCGCTTGGTGATATAACATTTATAAAGGGTTTAGCAAAAATTGCAAATGTATTATCATTTACATCCTTATGAGTAGAAGCAGATTTATCAGATATTCTGACAAGACACTCGGAAGACTCTCCATACGGAATATTCCAGACAAAGATTCCTGTGGTGGCATCCGCACTTTCAGTGATCGTCTCCCAGCTTGCGCCTCCATCCACCGAGTATTCGATAACTATTTCTGCGATGTCTATAGAATTCCACGTTATATCACACGAACTACCGACTGCCCATTGTTCACCCCCTTTGGGAGATATAAGCTGAATAACGGGCTTCACTGAAAATGTTGTAGAAAATACATCGTAAAGACTTGGTGTTTCAGTATCAATAACTTTAACTGTTAAAGGAATATTCTCACCAATATCATCTGTGTCCGGCGTTCCGGACAAAACTCCTGTTTCCGAGTCAATTGAAAGCCACTCCGGACCTTCTTCAATACTGAAGGTCAATGTTTTTCCCGTATACCCATCTCTCATTGCAATAGTTACCGAATAGTCATGGTATTGTGTTGCGTCAGGTATAGATGTTGTTAGGATAGTTGGGCTTATTGCAACAGATTCCGCATATATTTTAATCTGCGCAATGCCTAAATTTGTTATTATACATGAATTCTGCTTTGTCATATCCACATTGAGAGCAGCTCCATCGAAAAGGTCTTGCAAAACAAAAGTTCCCTGTGGAAGGGAATCCCAGGAAATAGTTATATCCCCTTCTTTAGCCCGTTGAATATCGACCGTATAAATTTTCTGTCCGGTAGAATTATCCCGAATATCCTTTTTTAATCCATTACCTATTGAATCACCGGTAAATCTAACAGCAAAAACTTCTATAGGCGGCTTCGGAGGTAATTCAATTTCACCAAGAGAACTATCGATACCATCTGTCCCTTCGAGGTTGACGCCGAATTCCAGAGAGCCGTAATAGGATAAATCACCGGATTGTTCGACAAAGTTTAAGTTTACCGACCACTGTGCATAAGTTTGCCTCGGAAGTATCGTTATGACTTCATCCAGGATAGCAGCCAATCCTCCGGAATCCACAACCCTGATTGACACAGATATATCTATCCCCACATCAATATTGCGGGGAGTACCCGTCAACGATCCTGTATCGGAATCTATCGTTAGCCAGTCCGGGCCGGTTACCAACTCAAACTTAAGCGTATCCTGCTCATTTTGATCGGTTACTTCTAAAGTTACATTATATGCCTGATCCTCTGTTGCATCGGGTAAGGACGAAGTTAATATTTCCGGAGGGTAATTTGGATAAGGTATTACCGTAATTGTCGTTGATAATATGTCTGAAAGAATTGGAATGCCGGAATATGTAACTTTAATTCTTACGGGAATATCTGATCCTATATCATTTTCACCAGATGTTCCGGATAAAACTCCTGTTTCCGAGTCAATTGAAAGCCAATCCGGGCATTCTTCCAAACTGAAGGTTAATAAATTTCCAGTACCCTCATCACTCGCTTCAATTTCTTCCGAATAGTCCTGATCCTGTTGTGCATCCGGTAAAGATGTTGTCATTATTTTTGGGCTGATCGTAACAGAAGTCGCATTTATTATTACCTGATTTATTTTGGGATCTGGTATAATATATGATCTCTGTTTACTCATATCGACATTAATGAAAAGTCCGCCAAAAAGGTCTTGCAAAATGAAAGTTCCCTGAGGGACAGATTCCCAGGAAATCGTTATTTCTCCACCTTTTGCCCTTTGAATATCAATGATATAATCCTTTTGATTAACTGAATTATCCCGAATATCCTTTTTTAAACCATTTCCTATTGTATCCCCGGTAAATCTGACATCAAAAATATCAAAAGGCGGTTTCGGCGGCAATTCAGTTTCACCAAGAGCACTATCGACAGAATCTGTTCCATCGGGATTAACACCAAATTCCAATGTGCCGGAATTGAGAGAATCCCCATAATCTTCGACTATGTTCAAAATTACTGACCACTGCTGGGAATATGCATGTCCGGGCAGTAATACAGGGATCAAAACCGCCAGGAAAAACAAAAATCGAAATGTTTTATTTCTCATCTTTTCTCTCTATTTTATAAACATCATTCTCTTAGTCTCAACAAAATCATTCACCTTTAATCTATATAAATAGAGACCTCCGGATACTTCTTTCCCGTCTTTATTTGTACCATCCCATAGAACGGTGTAATTCCCAGGTTGACGGTAGTTATTAACAAGCTTTGTAACCTCCTGGCCGAGTATATTGTATAACGTCAGTTCTACCTTCCCGGCAGACATTATCGTATAGGCAATCGTTGTTTGAGGGTTGAATGGATTCGGATAATTGTTCATGAGCCTGTATTCCTTAATAATTCTCTCTTTAGCCATATAGTTAAACCTCAATCGACTGCCTTTATTGAATATTATCTTATCTTCCAGCGCCATATCAATTACATCATTACCATACGTAATCATATACCTCCCGGGCTCAAAACCTTCATTATCCCAACTCGCTAAAATCCTGTCATCTCCAACCGGCATCATCACATCTATTTCAGTCTCAAAACTCAAGTATTTGTCAATTACAACGCTCGACAATCCATTCGTATTACCCCAGGGGATGCGAACATCATATATTCCAACCGGTGGGAGAGGAGGCATTTCGAAATACTCATTGGTACTCTTCATTTCCATTTGTCCGTCACTGAGATATATAGATACCGTTTTTTCTCCGAATTCCGATGATAAGGTTATTGGTATTTTGTTACATTTCTTTACCAACTCGTCAATTAAATTTTTCCTGGCCGACCGTTTCTCAGCGCCATCGGACGAACGTAATGTTATACTGCCGCTGTTATTCAGCTTTATCCAATACCCCCATTCCGGAGATAATCGATCTTCGACTAAATAATATCCTCCGGCAAAACCGTATATAGTAACAATATTATCAACAGGATCCTGAACTATATCGGAAATATTAATGTTGTTCGATATCATTCCAATTATATGCCAGCCTGCTGATAAATCCAGCGTCATTTCATTCATAACACTTCCGATAAGTCTATACCAGCTTTCCTCGGGAAGATTAATCCAATATCCTTTTTCAGGCGATAATTTAGTACTTACTTCCTGATATTCATTATCAAAACCATACACGGATATCGCATTCGGGAACACCGCTTCCACATCTGTATTTACTGCATCGAATCCCAGACCAGCCAGATTCCATCCCGGACCATATCCCCTGTCCCATGTTTGAGCATTCTGATAGATGATCTTTACCTGTGTAATCGCAGGATTGGTAATCGTATATTGTTGGCCGATTTCCCATATATCTTCATCAATAATTGTCCCGGTAACAGTATCCTGTATCCTGAACATACCTTTTATTTCAAACTCCCATATTTGATGAAAATAAAACGTCACATTACCACTGCCGGCTCTCTGAATATCTATAACATATTCAACGGAAGCATTCGGAGCCGCTTCACTGCGTAAATCCTTTAATGTGCCTCTGCCGAGATTTTCTCCAGTAAATCTCACATCGAATGTTCCTGCGGGGAGCTTCTGAGGCAGTTCCGTTTCCCCCAAGTCCTCATCTATTCCATCTGTCGCGGAAGCATGGACACCAAATACCAGGTTTATTCCCCCATATCCATCTTCATCCACTTGCATATTAACCAGCCAACCGGGCATGTCTACGATTGAAAACACTTCATCGCTTTCGTCAAAACGGTTTCTGTCAAATCTATCGCTTATGCTTATAAGACATGTGTCCGAATTATTATACCAGTGATAAACTTGCCAATCCCAGCTACCATGCCAGTACCCAGCCTCCTCATCATACCAGTAATCATCCCTGTGAAAATCCCCGATTCCATTCCATGTTTCTCCATCATCCAGCGAAATTTCTATCGTTATCAACTCGATGTTTATATCCGCTTCCCATTCGATCGGACAGGTACCCATCTTTTCCCACGTTCCGCCGCCGTTTGGAGAAATGACATGGATAAACCCGCTGCCGACAGAAAAAGTTCCGTCGCTTGTATCCTGTATGTTGGGGTCAGCAGTGTCAGAAATACTGACACGATACTCGCTTGTCTCTTCACCGCCAACTGCTCATGTCTATGACCTTGTATATGCATCGGCGCTTTCAGTTATGATGTCCCAGTTCGCTCCGTTATCACCGGAGTATTCGATTTTCACAGTGCCGACACCTGCCGATTCCCAGGTTATCCCGTAGGATGATTCCGACTGCCAGATTTCACCGCCGTTCGGGCAGGTCAGTGTGATATACGACGATACAACCGAAAACGTATCATTGCTGACATCGCTTGCAGCCGGATCAACTGTATCAGATATCCTTATCAGATAATTATCCGACTCAACATCCGGCACTGTCCATGTATATGATTCACCTGAGGCGTCGACACTCTCTGCAATCGTATTCCAGCTTGTCCCGTTGTCGGATGAATATTCAATTGTTACATTATCCAATCCGTTCGATCTCCATATAATTTCACGCACATCCTCCATTCCCCACTTTTCCCTTCCACTCGGAGAAATAAGCGTTATATACCTGTCCGGGTCTTCAAATAAAAACCTGGTTACGAATATGTCGCTATATCCACCAAGTGTTATGTCATAAGCGCCTGATGTCGTGGGGAAATCTGCTGATTGCGTTTGCCCGGCGACATATACATTCCAGTTTCCGTCCAGAGCTATGCTGTTTCCATAATCCCAATGTTCTCCACCAAGGAATGTGGAATACATGAGTGAATTCCCGGAATCATTGAGCACGGCTAAAAATGCATCATCGCCCCCATTAAAACTCTCGTCAAATGCATCGGGTGTCGTGGGAAATCCATCCCAATTAGTGTATCCTGTAATATATGCATTCCCGCCCTCATCGACCGCTATGGCATGTCCCTCAATCCACCCAAGGGCTGCGGAATACACAAGCGTGCTTCCCGAAGCGTCAAGCTTTGTTACAAACACACCTCTTTTATCATCTCTATCATGCTCGTACGCACTGGGAGTCCATGGAAAATTCCACGAATCGGTGTAACCGGTAATATAAGCATTCCCGCTGCCGTCCACGGCTATGCCATTCCCACAATCCCGATCATCTCCGCCAATAAATGTGGAATACTCGAGCGCGCTTCCGGAGGCATTAAGCTTGGATACAAATGCATCTTCGTTTCCCCAAAAATTTTCATTAAATGCACCCGGCGTTACGGGAAAACCGGGATCCCATACCTGACCGGTGACATATACATTCCCGCTATTGTCCACTGTTAAGTCGTTTATATTACAACTATTACTTCTCCCGAAGAATGTGGAATATTCAAGAGCATTCCCGGAGGCATCAAGTTTGGTTATAAATTGATTATCATCACCCTCACCACCATCATAACTCTCATCAAATGCACCCGGGGTGACGGGAAAATTTGATATCCATGTGTTTCCAGCCACATACGCATTTCCGCTATCGTCAATGGCTATTATATTTCCACTACTACCATGCCAGATTACCGATGAATACTCAAGCGTACTTCCCGAGGCATCGAGCTTTGTTACAAATACACCATGATCAGGGGCATTATCATAAAAATTACCCGGTGTCTTGGGGAAATCCCACGAATCCATATAACCGGTAATAAATGCATTTCCATCGCTGTCAACTGCTATGCTATTTCCATTATCATTATTATTTCCACCAATAAATGTGGAATAGTAAAGCGCGCTTCCCGATGCGTTCAGTTTCACAACAAATATATCCCAACCACCATTTAGACTCTCATCAAATGCACCCGGCGTTATGGGGAAATCCATAGAAAAGGTACTACCGGTAACATACGCATTCCCATCAGCATCTACCGCTAAAGTATTCGGCTGACCTCCTTCATCCGAAATTCCTCCGAGAAATGTAGAATACACGAGCTCGGGATCGATAACGAGTTCATAAGCCGGATCATATTCCGAAACATGAAATGTGAATCCGTGAGATTTTTCATTAACGATCTTATACGATATGTCACGCTCCGCTCTTTTACCGTTAATGATCTGGTAGCAATACGGTTTCCGTTCAACAATATTACCCAGCGGTGTCGAAACAACAAGCTCGCCATCCTCATTCACCGAAAGAGAACCGCTTCCTTCATCGCCAAAAACATACTCAAGAAGAATCTGCGAGGGGTCTTCCTCCGGCCGGACAACAAAATCGTACTTGATTCTGTTTCTGTTGCCGTAATAAACGAGATCAATACCTTCATAAAGATTATGAAGTCGTATCCTGCCGTAATTCGGCACACCGGTCAGCCACCTGTCCGGATCATTGCCGATGAAATAGTTGCTGTTCCAGGGAAGGCGTTCTTCACCTGTAACTTCCGGATTTTGGTTGGCGTTGAGGAATTTGACCTTGAGAGCGAAATGCTCACGTTCTATGTCAATATCCGATGGATAGCCGCGGTAAACAACGCTTCGCTGAGCCGCACGTTTTGCAATGGATTCCTCTGTCTCACGGCTCAGAAGAAAGGTTGTGCCGGACGTTGTGAAGTATATTGAGCAGCCGCTGCCCTGTGCGGTGAATTTAACCTGTGAACCAGTCTGACCCTGATTGAGCGTAAATGCGAGGGGGATATTGCCGTAGTTTTCGAGGATCTGTGCCTGGCCGGCTCCGGCTGTATTACTGAAAGGAAAAAGTAAAAACAGTATTAAGAAAATACAAAGAATTACCTTCATGATACCACCCCCATGTTTTATCAGAAGATTATTAAATTGTTATGTTAATAATATGTCATTATTTAGTAGCTAAAGTTTATTGTGAAAAAGCAATATATTAGTTTATACAAATACTGTTAATCAGAAATATCAAAGTAAATGAAAGTTTTTTTTCTCCTGAACAGGGATGAATTGACTGAATAATGACTACAATTACTCTCTGCGTTCTATTCTACTGAATATCTATGGTAATTATTGTATAATAAGTTGGCAAGCACTTGTAATATAGACATCTTCTCAAAAACGATAACACATAAAATCTGTAATATTGTGTAGAGAGTGGATTTGATTTTGAGCAACTTTTACAAAACATTCTGAACGCTGATACCTATGATTAAAAGATTCCCATGATGCTGTGACTCACAACCTGGTTTTCTTATCATGGTTATCATTACATCATGACCATCAGTGGTTCAGGCAAAGTGTGTAATATGTGTCATCAATATCCAATTACTTGAAAAAATATGATAAACAGGATTAACAGAACTATCCTGTTGTCTTGTCAAAAATTGTAATATCTTTGTCAGGTATTTCGGCAATATATAAAATTTATCAAAGTTCAATTTTGTTATAAAGTTCTAATTCAAAGGCACATGATCATCCCGGATTTATTAGGTTTCAATTAAAAGATGATTGAAACCGCATAAAATTGCATTTATTTTTTCCCGTATAATAACTTTTCGGTAATGTCCTTAATACCAATGCTTTGCAGCGAATCAAATGATCCTTTGTGCTCATGTTGTAAGCTATTAATTATTAATCCATTTTCAACATTAACAATACGCACGCTAATATGATATGTTTTATTAACTAAATAGATATTACCCAAAACTACCCTGTCAACAGGGTAAATTGTACCAACTTCTGTTGCGAGTGAATCCGGGAGACTGGCTGGGTTTTCAATATTATGCTGTTTTAAGAGTTTGTCCAATTTTGACCGGTCAATTAAAATATATGAGTCCTTCCCGGAATTTTGGTATTTTTCCGATTTAATTATTTCTCCTATAACCGTTTGAAGTCTATAGGACAGCGAACTCGCTTCTGAATCTGAAATTCCTTTCGGTTTCAGAGTTATTATACCAAGCCGGAAAATTTTTTTCTCATTTCGACTTGAGGTCTTTGATTGTGAAGAACAAGAGCAGTGGATACAAATTGAAAAAACACATAAAAACAATAGAATAGGTTTCATGAATCCCCCATTATTTTCCCATGAATTATTCAAAAATATTTATATATACAGAGATAACAGGTAAAAATAATTATTATATACAGCTATTCTACAATCGAATATATTCTACAAAATAAAAAATATTAACCGATATTCCCCATATCAAATTCATTAGTTGTTATCCGGCAGTATCCTGCACAGCAGGGTCTCTATAGCCTAACCAGAATTAGCAGCGTTAATAAGACATTATATGTTTTTATGGTTGAGACTCCTCTCAGGGAATTTGCTAAAAAAATTACGCAGCCTAATAATGGCTTATACAGTTTTCTATGCTAAGAACCTTTATACAGCGATACGAGTTGAATAAGACACCATTGAAATATTAAGTAAAATACGTGTAATATTATAAATATCAATCTGTTGCGGGATTTAATATTAATTGTTTCAGGTTTTTATACAGTCTGTATAAAACCCCGCTCTATATAAAATATTAAGACGAGAACCATCTATATTATCACTAATATGATAGAAATAGTATTCATTAAGAGAATAAACAAGTTTTGGAGAGGTCGAATTCTTTCGAGAGGATCGGGGGATATGAGAGAATCCATAAAACTGCGTAGAAAACATGTCTGAGCCCTCGCTTTTCTAAGCAAATATATGGTAATATTTCAATATAGCGGGGGGGTAAAATATTGTCAAGTGAAAAGTAATCTATTCTGTTGTTTATTAAATATCCACATGATATTCTCCCCATTACGAGGCATAATGCATTTTAAAACCAAAACCTTTATATAATCCACTTCACTACCTCACAGTCATAAAAAAATCTGATTATCACTTGAAATTTGATAATATTTTACTTGCGAATGGCGGTTTTTAAAAGTGAGACAGGTGGCGGTCGAATACTGTGACACCTGATTAGTAAGTTAGACTTAATTGTACCCCTTCAGAACAAAGTGGTCCTCTTTACCCACTGACTTAAGAGATAGTTTGGTGCTGGTTTTGAGTGCCTGAAGCTTTTTATCAGCGTTATTCATGACTATTTTGTTCTCTTTTTGGGTATGAAGACGGTTTTACCTCTTTTACGGATGATCAACGACAATTATAAAGTTTCTCCAACGACAATTATAATTCCCCTTTTTTATAGATGCAAGTTGTTTTTGTTTCCCTCCCCCCTGGGGTACCCCAGGGTAGCGTTATTGCTATATATTA
>SDBV01006637.1_pt1 | contig 15975 bp, 8 predicted proteins | sample 2277081 | NCBI WGS metagenome assembly SDBV01 (sample SAMN10402039, study PRJNA504765) | marine sediment metagenome | isolation source: marine sediment core GS10_PC15, 223 cmbsf | place: Arctic Ocean: Southern Knipovich Ridge | collected 2010
ATAATTTGAGAAAAAGCTTGACATTGCCTACATGTGTAGGCTATAGTATCTTTAGGTAGTCGATTGAAAGGAAAGCTAGGTTATGACTAAATCTGACCGCAGCAAGAACAAAGCCAGCAAAGACACGCCAAAGTTGTCTGAACTGGAATGGGAGATACTTAAACCCCTTTGGGAAAACGGGCCGATGGCCGCGCGTGACATTTATCAGGCTGTTCCCGAGCGATACGGCTGGGCTTATAAGACGGTCAAAACGATGCTCGCCCGCCTTGTCAAGAAGGGCGCACTCACTTATGACCAAATTGGAAACTCGTATTTATACCGTGCAGCGTATAGTCGCGAAGAAATAACTCAAAACGCGATGGGTTCGTTTGTGCAGCGCGTTTTTGATGGTGCGCTGAATCCGTTTGTCGCATATTTTGCCAAGAATGCGAGCGAGGATGAATTGGAAGTCCTGCGTAGCGAACTGCGGCGCATTGAGAAACAAAAGTCAGAGCAGGAAGACAAGAAATAGCGCTTATACAAGCCAGGAGCTGTGAGAAAAATGGATATGGACACTCTAAATGCGCTCGCGGACACATGGGTCCGATGGATGGTTCCAATGTTCTGGCAGGTTGCCTTGTTGGCGGGATTGGTTTGGATGCTTAGCCGCGTGTTTCGCCGCCGCTCCGCCGCTTTCCGGCATATGTTGTGGCTGGTAGTCTTCCTGAAACTCGTCATTCCCCCGACTTTGGCGGCCCCATGGTCGCTTGGAAACGCGATAGCGACGATTCCTGAAACCCCACAATCCATATCGTTCAGGGAAGGCGTGTTTCCAACTAAAGAAACAGATTCCGAGTCCCTGATCCCTTTGATGGCAGGCGCGCCGCTGCCGAAAGAGTATAACGATCTAAAACGCCTGAGCACCCCTGCCCTGGCTATGATTGCCTGGGCCGCCGGCGCGACCGGGCTGTTCGGTTTGATGCTGGTTCAATATTGGTGGTACAGGCGGCGCATGTTGGGCAACCTTTCTGAAGCTCCGGATACAATGCGTGAATTGCTTGAGCGGCAAGCGGCGTTGCTGGGCCTCACGCGAAGGGTCGAACTAAAACTATCTCAGAAGGTTTCAACTCCAGCCGTGGTGGGTTTGGTGCATCCTGTGATTCTCCTTCCCGCGGCATGGGACACTGAATTCCCGGAAGCAGACCTGATCAACGTTCTTGCCCACGAGTTGGCGCATATCAAACGCGGCGACTTGCTTGTGGGCTGGATAACGGGTCTGCTCGCTTGTGTTTATTGGTTTCATCCGGCTGCTTGGGTAGCCGGAATCAACTTGAGGAGGGAACGCGAAATGGTATGCGACGACATGGTGCTCAAATCAGAACGGCAAGAAAACAAAGAATACTCATCCACAATTCTGCGAGTGGCGGAATCCTTTACGGGAAGCGTACCTGCAGGCGCAGGGCTTTTGGGTTTAATGGAACTGTCCGATAATTTACTGCACCGCATACGTTCTGCTGGAGACGCGGCACGGCCAAGGCGGCTGGGTTTGGCTTCAGGGGTATGCATCACGCTCATTGCCGTGCTGCTTATTCCAATGGGGGTGTGGTCCGCGCCGCCACAAAAGAACACTGCAAACATTGAAGAAGAGATAGAAGCTCATTACAAAAAAGCCGATCCTGAAGTAAAACAGTTCGTACGCATGACTGCTGATCGATTCAAAGGATATTGGCTTCCCGAAAACACCTTTGAAAACCTCAGTTCAGAAGAACGCGAAGCAAAAGTACAAGAATGCCTGGAAACGCTCAAAGGCGATTATGGACGCGGGCTTTGCGAAGCATTGGGCGAAGCATCTGTCTTAAAAGACAAGCGTTTGACGCCGTCTGTATTGCGTGTTGCGACTTTTCGTTTAGGCGAAAGGATTGACAATAGAGCGCGCTGGATAGCGGTAATGGCATTGGGAAAAATCGGCGATAAAGAAACCGTCCCAGTACTTGTAAATCTTGTCGATTACTACAACAAGAACGTGAGCATGTGGGCGCAGGCCGGATTGGTTCGTTTTACAGGACAGAACTTCGGAAACGATAAAAAGGCCTGGGCGAATTGGTGGAACGAAAGTAAGAACAAACCAAAAATCGATGTTGCCGCATTGAAACCATGGCCCGTTCCGCAACCACCCCAAGCTCCAAGAATTGTTTCCATCTCACCTGGGATCGGCGCCACTAACGTCGACCCGGCGACAACGGAGATTCGCGTCACTTTTGACCAGGATATGGGCGGCGGCTTCTCGTGGACCGGTGGAGGAGAGAAATATCCCAAAACTACAGGGAAACCGCGCTGGGTTGACAAACGGACCTGCGTGTTGCCTGTAGCTCTTGAGCGGGCCAGGTTCTATCGCGTCGGGATTAACTCGAAGAGTTACAAGAATTTCCGTAGCGCAAGCGGTATCCCTGTGAAGGACACAGTGCTCTATTTTGCAACTGAGGGCGTGCCGGCAAGCGAATCCGCCTGGATGACCGCGCCAACGGTAGTTTCCATGACTCCGAAAAACGGCGCCAAAGTCTCACCATCCTTGAGCGAGCTTTCCGTTACCTTTGATCAGGCTATGGGTGCAGGCTTCTCCTGGGTGAGAGGAATTGGGAACTTTCCCAAGCTCGAAGGCAAGCCCAGTTGGAGCGAAGACAAAAAGACCTGTTCGGTAGCCGCCAGCCTTGAGCCTGGCACACCCTACCGATTCAGCCTCAACAGGGAAGGGTACGTCAACTTTCAAAATTCCGGCGGCGTTCCGCTGAAGCCGGTGATATGGGAATTCACGACAAAAGAAGCGGAATAAGGAAAGGATAGTTTTCAAATGAACAAGGCTGTCATCATCATAGTCGTATCTATTGTGGTCGTTTTCTTAATGCTGCCTGTTATTGCACGGCTGAAGGGCGGAGACGAACCAACGCCTGCGGCGCCAAAACCAACACCCGTTCTGCCGTCGGATGGAAGGCCAATCGTGCTCAATATGACTCCGGCAAACAACGAAAGCGATGTCGATCCCTCCTTGAATATGATAACCGTCACGTTCAGCGTACCAATGGCCGGTGGATTTTCATGGACTGGCGGAGGAGATAAATATCCAAAAACTACCGGTAAACCTTATTGGAGTCAAGACAGAAAAACATGCACGCTTCCCGTCCGACTAAAACCTAACTGGTCCTATAGACTAGGATTAAACAGTCCAAGCTACAGAAACTTCAAATCGGCAGATGGCAAAGCTCTCACACCTGTTGAGTGGAAGTTCTATACAGGAAGTTGATCTGCTAAAACCGGTGATTTGGGAATTCACGACAAAAGAAGCGGAATAAAGGAAAGTACCGTTTTCAAATGAACAAGGCTGTCATCATCATGGTCATGTCCATTGCGGTCGTTTTCTTAATGCTGTTCGTTAGCCACGTTTCATGCTACTCTCATTCCGATTAGAAACTTCAGAGAGGTTAACGGCATTGCGAAAACGAGGTAAAGAAAAACGAACGCTACGGATTCTGCTGCTGCTATTCATAGTCGTTTCGTTGGTCGTGGCTTATGTCCTGTTTCGTCCTGTACCGTCAATCATGCCGCCAGAACCGGACGATATCCAAGCGCAACGGCAAGCGGCACAGGAATGGATAGATGCTCGGAGCGAACGAAAGCCTCAGCCAACAGTGCTTATCGAGAATCCCGTCCCTCCACAAAGTCACGAGAACGCATACATCACTTTGTGCGAGGCCCTCGAACTCCTGCCCAAAAAACCTGAACCCTTAGAGGTAGAGGTAGAAAAGCAATTTGGAATTGGCACTCATTGGGTAGCGTATTATTCTGGGGACTTTTTTTCGCTTAGTCACATAGCATCTGTATCTCGCCCTGATGGCGATCCGGAATTGCTCAGCTACATCGAGAACTGTGACAATGCTGTCGAAAAGGCGCGGGAAGCATTTGCGGCTGACTATTTTCGTTATCCCTGGCATCACAAAGTTCAGCGCTTTTTTGACGACCTTTTCAACGCACAAACCGGTCGAGCCCTCTTTCTCTCTCGAAATAAATCTCAACACGCTGAAGGGCTTCGGTGCCTTATCGATGCGATACAGACTGATACGATAATGCAAAGTGATGGCATCAAAATTGTACATCTGAATCCCTTCTTGACCGTTCATTTTGCCTTTGAAATTGCCGCTCACATAGATTCACCGGAAGTTCTGCGTGACTCTTTGGCGCGCTTTGAGGCAATGAAGTCGTGGGGCAGACCGCCGAGCGTTGCCCTTGAGGCGGGTTGGAAGGCACTGGACCAAGACTTTCGGGTAGCCGGACGGTTAGTTAAGCTTTCCGACAGGGAAGACGTTTTCAACGACGTCTTAAGCAATATGGGCTTCGAAGATTTCTATTTCAATACACGCAACAGCCGCGAGGTGCGCAAGGTCAAACGAGACATTGGCAGCAACAGCGAAGGTCTCTTGAAAGCGGCTGACCTTTCCTTCCCGGAGTTCATCGAGCAATTACCATCGCTTCCTCGAGTATTCTGGGATGACCGAGTTTGGGCGGGTTTATATAAGACTGTTCTACAAATTCAGAAGGAGTATGCCGACATCCGCCTTACTCGGCGCAGTATACAACTAATTCTTGCGCTCGAACTTTTTCAGCGTGAATACGGCGAGTATCCGAAGAAACTAGAAGAGCTTGTCCCGGGATGCCTCGCCGAAGTCCCTTTGAATCCATACAGCGACAAAACCTTTGGCTACCAACGCCTCGATTCAGACTACCGTCTGTCGGCAAAAAGAGTCTCTGTGAAGGCTAAATATGACGATGCCGCCGATGAACTAACATATAAAGTTTCACATTCAGAATTCCCGATACACGAGCCCGGGCATGAGCATTGAGAGTTTTGCGAAAACGAGGTAAAGAAGAACGTACGCTTCCCGTCCGACTAAAACCTAACTGGTCCTATAGACTAGGATTAAATAGTCCAAGCTACAGAAACTTTAAATCGGCAAATGGCAAAGCTCTCACACCTGTAGAGTGGAGGTTCAATACAGGAACTTGAGCCGCTGAAAGCAGTGATTTGGGACTTCACGGCATCAAGCCAGTAGTAGATGAAGCAAAGAAAACGCAATTTCGCATGCCATATTGTTCCGATGTGCCGTCACTTTTCGTGGTCCGGTGCGTCGACTTTTTCCTTTTTTCGGAGGCTTCGTCCAACCGACGTTAAGCCTAGTCCTGCGCTCATTGAGCCGTAGATCCATAGCATCACTAGCCCGCATCACTCACCACAACGCGGCGAATCGTGGTAATCTCTTGGCGCGGAACATGTTGAAGCTTCGCTCTCAATACACAACGGTATTCATCACTCAGCTTCAACCTGTTCGCATCCAATATCTTACCCCGCTTCATCCACGTTGTGGTGAGCGATGCGGGCTAGCATATCTTTTTGAAACATCAGTGCCGATTGGGCGGCAAGCGTGCCATTATGGAACGAAACTTGAATTTGTGAATACATGAGGGTGTTTACTTTGTTATATCATTGATGGCCATACTTGATGTAAGTCACTGGCAATATAGGGTTTGCCTATAGTTTTTCCCCGGATCGGGCGACCTGCGATTGGACGTATCATGTTTAATGAGGATATAATAGGATATAGGGGTGGCGGCAAACGCAAGTTCCTTCCAGGTTGAGGAATACCATTTGGTGAAAGTTTTTGAGCGAGAAATAAGCAGGGGGATTCATAAAAGCTGGGGGAACCCTTCACCCAGCGTCAGGCTTTCTATGCTTTGCGCTCAGATAATCCTTGTTTGCCTGATGCTTCTGTTCCTTCTCGATGTTGTTCATGCGCAGGGTAGGGCGGCGCCGCGCCTTGTTCCGCCGTCCAGGCCCCAAGTGCCTCCCAAGATTGCCCTGCGGTACGCAGAAGACAGTGACGGGGACGCCATTGCGGACAAGTTGTCACAAAAACTGAGAAACGCCACGGCCGCGCTCCAATCGGCTAGAAACGCCTCCGAAAGACAGGCCGCTAACGTGGCTCTTGCAAAGAAGGTCAACGTCGAGCTGATTTTCAGTGAACAGATACAGCAGTCACAGATAGACGCCTTTATTGCGCTGGGGGGAGAGATTACTTACATCTATCAAGCGGTATCTTATGGCTGGAACGGTCGAATTCCTCTTCAGGCGGTAGCGCAGCTTCGCCAAACAGTTGGCGATGCGCTGGTGTTGGCTGAAGAACCTCATCCGATGCAACTCCACATGCGAATTGCCACGCAAACTGGCCGTGTACGACCGGTCTGGGCGAACGGTTTTGCGGGCAGCACCGGCTATGACGGCAGCAGCGACATAAGTATAGCCATAATCGATACGGGCGTTGATGACAGCCACACTGATCTGACGGGCAGATTGGCTTTCTGGAACGATTACACCAGCGACGCGGAAGCCACTCCTCGCGACATAATTCAACACGGGTCGCATGTTGCCGGAATCGCGCTTGGAACCGGCGCATCCCATGGCACGGGTACCACGTTGAAGTTCACCGATTCAGGAGATCTGAGTGCCGTCCCCAGCGGGAGTTTTTTCCCGAGTCTATTCGATTTTCCACAGGTTTCCACTACTTGGGACGCAACCGCCACGTGGCTTGGCGGGGGGCCCGCTGCCACGATGCATTATCTGCACAGAACCAAGGGATTGAATGACGGCTTCGTTTCAGACGGTTCAAGTTCCGGAACATCTCCATTTTTACGCAGTGCAGTTTTGACCCTTCTGAGCACAAGAGCGTATTCAGCGGGCTTGCTTAAAGGCGGCAACATGTCAACGTATGCCGTGGCTAGTAGCTTGACGGGCTATACGGCCGTAGGCGACGGTTTCAATACTCTCAGTGGCGTGGCTCCGGGTTGTAATTGGGTTGGCGCTAAAGTTTTCACTAACACCGGCAGCGGCAGCGGCACGGACATCAACAGCGCTATTGACGACATGGTTGTCAAACGGTCCACCTACAACATCAAAGTGATCAACATGAGTATAGGCATTGTAGGCGATCCCGGTATCTCGACTTCGCAGCGCCAGAAGGTAAACACGGCCGCAAACAACGGGATACTGCCTGTTATATCAGCGGGCAACGACGGAACAGGTGGAACTGCCGGCCAGCGTGAAGTAGACGACCCTGGCAGAGCGGCAATGGCGCTGACCATAGGCTCGACAAGCGACATCAATGAGCTTACCGACTACACGAGTCACGGCTTTGCAAGCCCAGGTTCCACTTCAGGACAGGAAGAAGGTTATAAGCCGGACCTCCTGGCTCCGGGCGGTTCTTTTTATCATTCTAGCATCATGTCCGTCGATACCAATGACGCAGACGGCGGAAACAGCTCCTTTTCGGACGTGCAGAACAATGACTACTACAATATCACCGGCACGTCCATGGCCTCGCCGTTCGCGGCCGGCTGCGCAGCCCTCGTAATTGACGCGCTTCAGTCAACGGGCAATCTCACTGGCGCCAGCTGGGACTTTTCGAGCAGTAACGACGTTCGTCTCGTAAAAATGTTGCTGACTGCGACCGCGACCGAGACCAATGCCAACCGCGAGATCAGTTTCGGTTTCAATCCTACCCTCGAAAGATCGGCCAGTGGTCCAAATGGTTATCCTGCAGGCAAAGACAGTTACGAGGGTTATGGAATGCTGAACGTGGACGCTGCAATCGAAGGTGGAACAGTCGGATACACGCCAGGCACCACGGCAAATGAAACACTGGGCGGCAGCGATATTGCACGCCGCGCTTGGGCCCGTAGAGTTTCGTTGACCTCCGGCGTGGCCTTTGATCCTTCCCTGACCGTTCCCGGCACAGGCGACTTTGACCTGTACTTGTACAGTTTTTCGCCGAGTTCTTATGGCACACCGGTGATTCTCGGCTCGAGTGCAACTGCCGGCAGCGGCACTGGGGAATCCATAAGTTATACGCCCGGTTCGAACGAGGAGGCGCTGCTGGTTGTAAAGCTGGTGTCCGGCTCTGGATCCTTCAGTTTAACATCTACTCCTGTTGGCCCTCTAGCTTCTACGGTGGACGTCCACTCAAGTCCGCAGGTAAATCTGGCGCTGCCGGATTGGAATACAACCGAGACGGACAAGATGAGCGTGCTCAAGTTCAAAGTGGCCGACAATGGCGTGGATTCGCTGCCAACGCTGATCGACAAAATCACCGTGGGCATTTCCGGCACGGCGGGCCAGGCGGCAAATGATATTGCCTGGGCGGAGTTGCGCGACGCCTCAGCGCGAGTGGCCGTCGCTTCATCCATTACGAATTCGCAACTAGTGTTTGGTTCGACGCCAAACAGCGACAGTGCGGCGCAACTTGACACGGTTGCGGACAACAGCTCGGTAGAGTACACCGTCTACGTTTATCTTAACTCTTCGCTGCTGGGTGCGCACGACGCAACCTATATATTCGACATCGATGAAACAGGAGTTGGAGTCGACAGCGGGGATTCTTCGTCAATGGCTTCTGATTCGAGTGCGGTGACGCCGGTGGTTGCTACGATCTTCGTGACCTCGATTGGAATCACCGTCACGCCAGGGACTTGGATCATCGGCCCTCAGCCTCTCAGCTTCGTGGGCGAATCGGGTTCCTTCAGCGTCACGAACGATGGCAACGTTGCTGAGGACTTTACAATAAAAGCCGCCGACGGCTCTGGTGGCTGGACGCTTTCGGGCACGGTGGGACAGGACGCGTTCAAGTTCGAAACCGACAAGGGCGACGACGGCAGTTATGAAACAGTACTGACAACCAGCGAGCAGAGCTTCTCGACAAATGTCTCGACATCTGGTTCGGAGACGCTGGGATTGAAGTACAGCGCGCCCAGTGCAAACACATTTGGAGAAGGAGTTTCTCAGGATTTCACAATCACAATCAAGGCTTCAAGGCATGTGCCTTAATGTTATATGGATGTTAACGTCAAATAAAAAAAGGAGAAAGATAATGAAGAAACTAACACTGATACTAGCATTGGCCGTATTCATGATCGCTATGGCGGGACAAGCCAGGGCGGCGACTTCAGGCACCATATCGGTGACTGTTTCGCTCGAGCTTATCTCGGTGTCCCTTGACGCCAGCGCGTGGAATATAGGCCCCATTTCATTGGGTGGCTCAAGTGTGTTGCCGACCGTCACCGCGACAAATGACGGCAATGTGAGCTTAGATCTGGTCATCAGAGGCGCAATCGGCGCCGGCGGCTGGGCCATAGGCGCCACTGCGGCTTCGGATACCTTTGTCGTGGCCGTTACAGCCCCGGCGCTTACTCTGACCTCGTCATCAGACCAAACGCTGGTCACCGGCCTGGCGGCTGCGGGTACAAAAAACATCGACCTGACTTACTCGGCCCCGACCGCCGATACCGTAGGCGGCGGTGTAGACCAAGGATTCGATATTACGATTACGGCAAGCATGACGCCGTAGATTTTTATCGAGCGCAGAAAGACTCAGGCCGCAATAGCGGTTGTGCTTAACCGTGTCTGCACATTTGACATGGACGGTGATGCCGTCGAATGTACAACACGAAGGGCATATGCGCTCATGGCTATGAAAGGCCGGAATATGACGAGAATAGTCCGATTAACGTTTCTTTGGGCCTTGGTTTTGCTATTGCCGTGCCAATTGCGTGCGGCAAGCCTTAAGGTGTCCCCTGCCCAGTTCATGGTAGATGGTGTGGAGCCGGGCAAGCTTTACGACATATTCAAGGAAACGGGTTTGCGGCTCACTATCTATAACGACGACGACGTGGAGCACACCTGGGTGCTTTCCACGCATCGTCCGTCGGAACGAGGGCGCTGGGAAAAGGGATATGCAGAGATACCCGAAGCGAAATGGTGTTGGTTTGACAAGGAGGAGATTACCGTAGCGCCAAACAGCGCGGCATACGCGAAGCTTTATTTGCGTATTCCGCCTGAGGAGAAGTACTACAACCAGCATTGGATAGCTACGATTGGCGTAGGCGGTAAACGTGGCGGCGGAATTTCACTTGCGGTGGACATCCGTGTACAAATTGAGACTGAAAGCAAAGTAGACCTGAAAGGCAGGCCAAACGGCCCGCTTGGTCTTGAGCCGGGCACGGTGCGTTTTGAAGACATAATCCCGGGAGGCAGCAAGAAGATGCCGATGATAATTCACAACAACGACGTCAAAGCGCATGTTTATAAAATCACGTCGCTGTTTGATGACGCCGATACCAAAAAGAGGAGCTATTTGAGCCATTCCTATGCGGCGATTCCCGATTCAGGATGGCTCAAGTATGACAAGAAAATTCGAATTAAGCCCGGACGCTCCGCATCGATAGGAACTCAACTGAATGTTCCGGCCGACGCGATCAATTTCGGTAAGAAATGGGAGGACATTCTTCTCATAGAACCCGATGAAGGGCTTGCGGCATTCGTGAGAGTGCAGGTACAAACTATACAGAAGGCAAAGGAGGATTAGACCGGTAGGTCCGATGTTGTAGATATGAAAAACGGGTTTTACAGATTTGGCCTGGTATTGATTGGCCTTATTACGTGCTTGATGGCAGCGGAGCAGGCGCTGGGCGCCCCTGTGTCCGTTGCGTCAATCAGCGTGTCAGTGAACCTGGACGACACGGCGCCTACAGCGGACGATATAACCCCAATTACGACAAGTCCAACCAGCAGCAGTACTGTGAGCTTCTCGGTGCAATTCAGCGAGGTTGTTCAGAATTTTGATGCCGAAGCCGACTTGGTAATAACCGAGACCGGCTCGGTTGCGCACACCGGCGCGTCAATAACCGGCGGTGCGCAAGACTACACCGTAAACGTGACCGGTGTGAGTGGCGACGGAACAATTGCGGTTGCCGTAAGCGCGTCCTCCGACGTGATCGATTTGGTGGGCCATCCGCTGGCTTCGAGTGTGACGAGTTCTGCTGTAACGATCGACAATTCGGGCCTGCACGATATGATTTGGGTGGATTTTAGCCACGTTGGCACTGAGGACGGATCGCAAAACAATCCATACGACACATTGCAGGAGGCGATCAACGCGGTAATTACGGGTGGCGTGCTCAATATCAATGCCGGTGAAACGGCTGAAACGCCGAGGATCGCCAAGGCCATGAGAATCGAGGCCGTGGGCGGAACAGTACGTATAGGCGTTCTTGGGGGCAAGTCTAGTTTCTCCGCAGCCATCGATGCTGAAGGTGAAGATGGTAGTGCTGAGGATGCTCGAAGAGCCCTTGAGTTGTTCCTGGCGCGGCTGCAGGGACGAGCTGCAGAGTCAGAAACCGACTCTGAGCAGACAGATTCGAGTGACGGCGTGATATTCGAGCCGGTACTTCCGTTCGCGATGTCGGATGATTCGTCGCAGGCGGCCAGGGCCGACTCCGTGTTGGCCATTCGTTTGCGCAGTGACACGCAGATAGATCCTGGAAGTATATGGAGTCCGGTTCCCAAGCAATACGAGGGGCAAGCCGCCATAGAGTGGAAGCCCGTCGAAGAAGGCGACATGCGCGATGTCTGGGTGATCTGCCGTCCGAACGAAACTTGGTACCTCGAGGACCTCATATCAATGACGGCCGGGGCAAACACAGTGGCGGGCGAAGCTGTCGGCCCGGTTACCTATGAATTCCAGGTGGAATCCGAGGACGAGTATCTGGGCAGGATCGACGATGAGCAAGAACCCATTTGGCAGCCGCAGTTACAAAATGCTTCCGATACTGAGCCAGAGACTGGCGGGATTGACGTGAATCCCGCGGATGAAGATGCCGAGCCACTGGAAGGAGGCCTGGCAACGCCGTTCACCATAAGTCCCGAACGCGTCTACGACCAACCGCAGCGCGTCTGGCTTCCGATTCCCAATGGCGTCGACGCAGATGACGTGCAGCTCTATTACTACCATCCAAACGGCAGCGACAAAGGCTGGTATCCCGCCGAGAAAGTGGAAGGCTGGCTGGTGCCCGACAGTTACCTGTATCTTGAAGCAGAAGGCACAGCTTACCTCGGCTTCCTCGTCCGCCATGCGGGCATGATGCAATTGAGTATGCCCAACAGGTAGAATAAGCACTGGCCTTTCCGCAGCCGCTGCACCTATGGATTGCCGCTATTCTTGAGATAGAACTTTACGCCGCCCCAACATTTGCCAAACTCATGCCCTTATTGCAGAAAAGGGCCGTTGCTTGTATACTTAGGGCACATGCCGAGAAGCGTTTTTCGAACCGCGACTGGAGAATGCCATGCAAATGACGTATCCCGAAGTGCGCCAAAACAAGCTGTTCTTATCCTCTTTACACGTCAGTGCCAGTTTTCTGCTCGTAATTGTAATCTCACTCGCCGCTTCAGCAGCCGATAAAGACAAGACCGAGTCGAACGCCACACGGAAAACACCTGTCTTGAGTATTTCAGACACTTACGGCAAATTGCCTCTAAGTTTTGAGGAAAACCTGGGCCAAGTCGACGCTGAAGTCGACTTTCTATCGCGTGGCCAAGGATACACTCTGTTTCTAAGGCCAACAGAAGCGGTCTTCTCGTTCAAGTCAGCATTAGAGAAGGGTGAGGCTACCGTTCGTCGCTCTCCCCGACGCGAGCCGCATAAAATGGCCTTCTCCAGCATCCACATGCGGCTCGTTGGCGCAAATGCAGAAGCGGTAGCCAGCGGCGCAGAGGAACTGCCGGGCAAGGCCAACTACTTCAAAGGAAATGATCCCCAACAGTGGCGCACAAACATCCCAACTTATGAAAAAGTCCGTTACGAAAATGTCTACGAAGGAATTGACCTCGAATACTACGGCAACCAACGACAACTCGAATACGATTTCATAGTCGCACCAGGCGCAGACCCTCAACAAATTCGCATGACTTTCGACGGTTCGATACCAAGGAAAGCCGAGGCTGAGGCCAGCGAAGCGGGACTGCTAGCGCAGACTGGACTGTCGCGGTTTTCCGCGTTTTCCGCTTCCGCCCTGCTCGAAATTGATCAGCAAGGCAACCTAATCCTCTGCGCTCATACAGCCGGCATGAAACTACTCAAGCCAATCGCTTACCAACAAATCAACGGAAAACGGAGGGACATAAATGGGCAATATGTCATTGAAGACGATGTGGTTGGTTTTGAGTTGTCCGATTATGACCGCACCAGACCACTGATCATAGATCCGCTGATGTTGGATTACTCGACTTTTGTCAAAAGTTCGTATATGACACTTGATATTACGCTTGACGATGAAGGCAATTGTTATATGGTTGGGATCGCTTATTCCAACTTTCCTGTTACGGACAACGCGTATCAAGCCTTTCATGCCGGTTCCGGCGATGGGTACATTGCCAAATTGAATAGTGATGGGAGCGATCTTGTATACAGCACATATTTGGGCGCATCCAATTATGATTATTGCGCGGGCATCGCTGTAGACCCCGAGGGGAACGCCTATGTCATCGGACATACATATTCGAACGACTTCCCTGTTACCGAAGGTGCGCTTCAGCAAGTATATGGAGGCAATGATAGTCGTGACTTGTTCATTGCCAAACTCAACAGCACTGGTTCTTCGCTTGTATACAGCACATACCTGGGCGGAGCAGACGACGAGTCTGAGGCCGGGATAGCCGTTGATAGTACAGGCCACGCTTTCATAGCAGGCCACACGTGGTGGGGGGCCTTTCCGACGACTCCTGGCGCTTTTCAAACCGACTCCTCGCCACGTGGAGACGCATTTGTAGCGAAAATCAATAGTACGGGGACTGGATTCGAGTACGCAACGCTTCTGGGCGGCTTGTTTTATGATGAAGCTTACGCACTGGCGATAGACAGCTCAGGCAACGCATACACGTGCGGAAGAACATGGTCGTCAGACTTTCCGGTTACTCCTGGCGCGTTTCAGACCGGCGGGGCAGGCGGCGTATTCGTTACAAAACTAAACTCATCGGGTTCGGCACTGATTTATAGCTCCCGTTTTGGCGGGACCGGCGCCTGGGAGGATTCGGCCCGCGCAATTGCCATAGACACTTCAGGTAATGCCTACGTAGCTGGTTTTACAGCATCTCAAGACTTTCCAGTTACAGACGGAGCATTTCAGACTCAATTTGGCGGTGGAGATGGCGACGCATTTGTCGTGAAGCTGAACGTTACCGGCACGGCAATCGAGTATGGGACGTACTTGGGTGGAACAGATTTTGACGGTGCCCAAGGAGTAGCGGTTGGAATTAGTGGTCATGCATTTGTCACTGGAAACACAGTATCCTCGGATTTTCCCGTGACGGCGGGTGCGATACAGACAGAGAATGGCGGCACTGGCAACGACGTATTTGTCTTGAAACTCGGCAGTACTGGCGCCGGGCTTGAGTACAGCACCTATTGGGGAGGTTCCGCTGACGACTATGGAGACTCAATCGCCGTGGACGATGGGGGACGCGTGTATGTTGCAGGCTCCACTCAGTCAGAGGATTTTCCGGTTAGCGTCAATGCTTTCGGCACGGAATACGATTCCGGGCTGCTATACAATGGGTTCGTTGCCAAAATAACTGAGGACGCCGACGGTGATCAACTCTCAGATCCAGACGAAAATGAGCACGGCACGGACCCTCAAGATCCGGACTCTGATGATGACGGTATGCCCGATGGCTGGGAAGTTGACTATGCCTTCGACCCGCTTTCTGACGACGCGAGCCAGGATCGAGACGGTGACACCTTAACCAACTACGAAGAATACCAACTCGGGACAGACCCCAACGATCCTTCAGACCCGCCATATCATGAAGTTTACGTTGATAAAGCCGGTAGCGACGATGCCGGAGACGGCTCCTTGGCAAATCCGTGGCAGACTATCAAGTACGCAATGGATGAAGCCACTCCCTATGCTGCTGAATTTCATTCAATCATTATTCATGTCGCAGCCGGTACTTATGACGAGAAAGTCGTCTTTGCGCCGTACGTTAAATTGGACGGGGCAGGCGACTCCGAAACGGCCATCACTCACTACAATGCGGCTGACGACGAGCATGTCGTTATCACGGCATCAGAAGGCGCTGCTTTGAGCAATTGCACTGTTACGCTTCCAAGTGGTCTGGGCGTTGTTGTCGTACTAATGGAAATCAAAGACGTGTCAATGGAAGTGAGAAACGTGCTCTTTGACGGACAAGACAATGCCTTCAGCATAGGAATAATAATCGACGGAGTAGGCTCCTCGGGCACACTCATCAGCGATTGTGAAATCATCCGGTTGGATGACGGAATTCGGGTCACCGACTCCGCCGCGAACATAACCAGAAGCCAGTTCGACTATATCTCCGGCGACGCTGTGTTTATTCGCCAGCCATCGGGCACGAAAGGCGCCAAAGGCTATACGCCTGTGATTGGAGACAGGAGGTATTCCAGGACCGGTTTCAACCGTTTCCGCCGCGTATCCGGGAAATACGTTAGAACGCGCAATCCTGAAGTTGTACAGGCCGAATACAACGATTGGGGCAAGTACGAAAGGGCCGAAATTGAGGACAAGATTGAGATCGAAAGCGACGCCCCTGATGCGGATGTCGATTTCGAGCCTTGGATCGGCCCCGGACACATTGTGCGCCGCGGGACTCTTGTGGTACGGGTCTTTGACGCCGACACGGATCAAGAGCTTGTACCGCTGAGTGCGAGTCTGATTGTGACTATAGAGGGAGTCGAGGGGGAGCTTGAGCGTGATTCAGATAGCGGACTGTTTTTCAAATCGGGACTCGAACGGCAAGAATACACGTTGACGGCCACTGCAACAGGTTATGAATCCGCACAGACCGAAGTGACGATAGACAAAAGCACCATAATTGTGTCGGACCTTACGCTCACCAAATCACCGGTAGTCGATGATGAGGCGGATGTAAATGGTGACGGCAAGATAGACGCCAGCGACGTACAACTTGTCATAAACGCGGCGCTGGGGATGGACTCCGCATATGATTGCGACCTGAATAACGACGGGGCCATAAACGCCTCCGACGTGCAAATGGTTATAAACGCCGCCCTCGGAATTGAGCCG
>SDBV01006638.1_pt1 | contig 15974 bp, 16 predicted proteins | sample 2277081 | NCBI WGS metagenome assembly SDBV01 (sample SAMN10402039, study PRJNA504765) | marine sediment metagenome | isolation source: marine sediment core GS10_PC15, 223 cmbsf | place: Arctic Ocean: Southern Knipovich Ridge | collected 2010
GGTGCCAAAGGCAGGGTCGACAGCCTCGTCAGCCACGATAGGTATTATCCTATTTACTGCAGGAAGGATGACCTTCTTACCTATCATAGCCTTGAACCGCTCATCTTCGGGGTTGACAGCTACCGCAGTATCACCAAGTATGGTCTCCGGGCGGGTAGTGGCTACGGTAATAAAATCCTTGTCGCTTTCAGCCAGAGGATAGCGAACATAATATAGATTCCCTTGTAAGTCCTTGTGGTCTACCTCAAGGTCAGAGAGGGCAGTAGCACAGCGGGGACACCAATTAATAATTCGCTCTCCCCGGTAGATTAACCCTCTCTCATGGAGGCGGACAAAGGCAGTGCGCACCGCCCGGCTCGGTCCCTCATCCAGAGTAAAGCGCTCCCGACTCCAATCGCAGGAAACCCCCAGTCTCTGGTGTTGCTCAGCGATAGTCCGCCGGCATTTTTCGGCCCACTGCCACATCCTATCAATGAATTTCTCTCTGCCTAACTGGTGCCGGTCTAGCCCTTCTGCAGCCAGCAGTTGCTCCACTACCACCTGAGCGGCGATGCCGGCATGGTCGACGCCGGGGAGCCACAGTGTCGGTTCACCCTTCATCCGGTGCCAGCGAATCATAATGTCCTCCAGGGTGGCGGTCAGGGCATGCCCGATGTGCAGCTCACCGGTAACATTGGGCGGAGGCATAATGATAACGAAGGGCTTCTTTTCCGGGTCTATCTCCGGCTTGAAGTAGCCCTTCTCCAGCCAGAACTGGTACCACTTAGCCTCAACCTTCCCCGGCTCATAGGCTTTGGGCATTTCATATTGAACACTTGGTGCTTCTGTCATGCTTACCTTTCTACGCTAAAATAGCGATTGAAATGTAACTTGGCTTTGCCACCTTACACGTCATTGCGAGGGACAGAGTCCCGAAGCAATCTCTGGACAAGCTCCGCAATCTCTAAAAAGGGATTGCTTCGCTTTGCTCGCAATGACAAGGAAACTCCTTTAATCTTCACCCAAAATCTCGACTTTTAGGTTGATCGCTGATTTATGGTCTTAATGTGAGATTGTTTAACAACCTCACCCCCATTAAGTTTTAGGTAACCTCACCCCCTTAATCCTCCTCTCCTTATAAGGAGAGGGGGTGGGGTTTTTAGAGAGAGGCGAAGCCCTCTCAATTATTTACCCCCGTTGCTTCATGTTTTCCAAATGGTTCCGGGAGGATATATCTTTTCGGCCAACTTCAGTAACTCTAATATAGCCTGTTTATCCCCAATCGGGGATAAATCTACATTTTCCCTAGAGCCAACATATGGATTTAGTGGGGACTTATATCTTGCGTTTAAGCGAAATAGGTTATTACCTCCACCTAAAGTAAAATTGCATACCTTAAGATCATCTTTGATGTTATCGCTATCCCAGTAAGTCGGTAGCACATTATGAATTGTATTACCTTGTTTAATCTCTATAGGGATGTGTGGTATATAGGCAACTTCATATTGAACCCCTTCTCTACATTCACTTAATGCAAATTGAACCCATTTTTCGCCCAAATTTTGCCAATGTGGGTTGGGATTCTCCATTGAATATATATTGCTTTCCATTTTCATAATTCGTACGTAGAAATTTCCTTGTCTTTCATGGGTATCCATTTTATTGCTCCTCCTGATTCAACTCCCCTTCTTACCTAAAAGCCCCACCACCCTGTCCAGTATCCTGTCAGCTAATTCTCTCTTGGTTAAAAGGGGCAGTTCTTCTACCAAACCCTTCCGGTCAATCAGGATTACCTTGCTGGTATCGGTGCCGAAGCCGCTAGTTGGGTCGGTAATATCGTTAGCCACGATTATGTCAAGTTGCTTCTTTTGCAGCTTTTGTCTGGCATTGGCTACGATATCCTCGCTTTCGGCGGCAAAGCCAACCTTGAGGAAGTTGCCCTTTACTTCAGCCAGAATATCCGGGGTTCTGACTAGCTCCAGGGTTAAGCTGGGAGTCTCTTTTTTAATCTTATGTTTAGCCACGTTCTTGGGTTGATAGTCAGCTACCGCGGCGGCCATAATCAGGGCATCAGCTTGAGCCGTTGCCTTAGCTACCGCCTCCTTCATCTGGACAGCAGTTTCAACAAGGATGACCTCAACACCCACCGGCTTAGGAAGCAATGTGGGGGCAGTGATTAGTGATACCGTTGCTCCTCTATCCCTGGCTGCCTCAGCCACGGCATAGCCCATCTTGCCTGAGGAGCGATTACCGATATAGCGGACAGGGTCAATGGGTTCCTGGGTGCCACCGGCAGTAACCACGATGCGTTTGCCAGCCAGGTCTCCGCCTCTGCCCAATACCTGCTTGATGGTGCCGATGATGGTCTCAGTCTCCGCCAGACGCCCCAATCCAATTTTGCCCGAAGCAAGACGCCCATATTCAGGGTCAATAATAATAAAGCCTCTAGCTTTAAGTTTAGCCAAGTTATCCTGAGTGATAGGGTTCTGGTACATACGGACATTCATCGCCGGCGCCACAATAACTGGCGCTTCGGTAGCCAGCACGGTACAGCACAGCATATCATCGGCAATACCGGCAGCCAGCTTGGCGATGGTATTAGCTGTCGCCGGAGCAATAACCACGATATCAGCCGCCTCAGCCAGTGCCACATGCTCGATGCTGAATTCAGAGGCCAGCTCAAACATGTCAGTTACCACCGGTCTATTAGTAATGTTGCGCAGGGTTAGCGGGGCGATAAACTTAATAGCCGAATCGGTCATAATTGTCTCAACCCTAGCTCCAGCCTGGATTAGCTTGCTGGCGATGTCGGCTGCCTTGTAAGCAGCTATGCTTCCGGTTATGCCCAAGACTATAGTTTTGTTGGCTATCATTAGTGCCTCTTAATCTAGTTCAGGGTTTATTCATTAAGTAGATGAGCCTTAGACCAATGAGTGTCAAATCGGAGTTTACCACATCAATTACTGTTGTTTCTTTAGCCATAAGTTCGGCGAAGCCGCCGGTAGCCACCACTTTAGCCTTTTCCCCTAATTCCTGTTGGATACGAGAGACTATACCCTCAATAAGTCCTACATAGCCAAAGATAATCCCTGATTGCATGGCAGCTATAGTGTTGGTGCCAATAGCATGTTTGGGACGGACTAATTCCACTCGGGGTAACATTGCTGCCCGCTCAAACAGAGCTTCCATAGCAGTAACTATGCCAGGAGCAATAGCCCCACCCAGGTAGTCACCTTCTCTAGACACTGTATCGAAGGTAGTGGCTGTGCCCAGGTCCGCAATGATTACCGGCCCACCATAGAGGGAATGAGCAGCAGCGGCATTTATAATTCGGTCAGGCCCAACCTCTCTGGGGTTGTCCATGCGGATACGTACTCCAGTCTTAACCCCCGCCCCTATCACTAGCGGCGAGATATGGAAATATCTTTCAAATAGCTCCACAAAGATAGCTGTTAATGATGGGACAACATTGCACAGGGCTATCTCTTTAATGTCAGACGTGTCTAGACCTTGATGGTGCAACAGGTTAAGTAGTAAGGTAGCATACTCATCTGCCATGCGGTGGATATCGGTAGCCATATGCCAGGTAGCACGAAGCTCCTCACCTTCAAAAACGCCTACAGTAGTATCGGTATTTCCAATATCAACGGCTAATAGCATTCCATCTACCCTAGGTCAGGTTTTCTTTTAGTTGTTTAATGGCCAGTGGCAGTGTCGGCAAGAGGTCAGTAGCCATCATACCCGCATCGCCTAGCCTAGCCCTACCCATCTCACCAGCTTCACCATGCAGGTATACACCCAACGCGGCAGCGTCAAAAAGCGATAGACCTTGAGCCACTAATCCGGCTATAGCCCCACTGAGGACATCACCAGTTCCGGCTGATGCCAGCCCGGGATTGGCTATAGGGCTAATCCTATATCTACCCTCTGGTGCCGCAACAACGGTATAGGCTCCCTTCAGGACAATCGTTTTGTGCCACTCTAGAGCTACCTTTTTAGCAATGCCTATCCTATCTGACTGCACCTCATCTACCGATACCCCGGCCAGCCTTGCCATTTCGCCGGGATGCGGAGTAAGTATAGCATCGTCAGTTAGCTGTTGCCACCAGTTTGGAATTTTAGCCAAGGTGTTGAGAGCATCAGCATCAAGGACCAGAGATGGTAGTGCTGCCTTCCCCCTCAAAAGTGTGGCCGTGATGAACCTTATTGCTGATTGGCTTTGTCCCAGTCCACAGCCTAGAAGCAGGACATCATACTGGTTGAATTGCTGGCGTACAAGTCTGGCTGCGCCAGGGGAGATGATACCGGGGTGGGATTCGGGTAGGGGGAAATAGGTTGCCTCAGTTAGCTTTGATGCCAGAATAGGCTGCAGGCTGGTAGCCGTTGCCAGTGTTACCAATCCCGCCCCAACCCGTATGGCACCACTACAAGCTAGGTAGGCAGCGCCAATGTAGTTGATTGAGCCAGCAACAACCAGAACCCTCCCAAAGCTTCCTTTGTTAGCGGCAAGGGGACGCTCGGGCAGAACCGATTTAGCCCATTCGTTGGTAATAAGCTCTGTAGTTACCTGTTCAGCCAGGTATGTTGGTATACCAATATCAGCTATAGTTATTTTGCCGGCTCTTTCTGCCCCGGGAGAATTGAATAGGCCGGGCTTGGGAAACCCCAGGGTAATAGTGTTGTCAGCATAAAGGCAGGCAGGGTCTACAGTGCCAGTATCAGCATTGAGCCCGGAGGGTAAATCCACAGCAATGATGCGAAAACCTCGCCGTTTCTTCCTGGCTCCGCTCACCCTGTCTAAGGCTTGCAAGAAGAGACCACGAAAGGGGCGGGTTGTACCGGTACCAAATAGAGCGTCAATAACGGCGTTAGCCGTTGACAGTAACTTATCGAGCTTGTCCAGGTTCTCATCTTGAGCGGCTTCAACACAAGTCATGTTACGCTCTTGAACCAGCTTAAGGTTTGAGTCCTCTGAGGGTCTCTGGCTACAAAGGTAGAGGCTGACCTTGGCTCCCCAGTCATGCAGATGGCGAGCGGCGACCAATCCGTCTCCACCATTGTTACCGGGTCCTATCAAGATTAGGATGTGTTGCCTTCTGACAGCGCCCAGGATTTGCCTGACCTCTTCAGCTACAGCTTTTCCCGCATTCTCCATAAGCACCTGTGTAGGCAGACCAATCTTGGCGCATTCCTGCTCTACCTGGCGCATCTGACTAGCAGTTAAAATTTTCACCTTTTCCAGACCGACTTTCTCTTCTCAACAAAGGCAGTTAGGCCCTCTAGCCCGTTCTTCTTTTCCAGTAGTATATTTTCAAAATTCATCAACCTCGCCCCTAGAATGCCCAGGCGTCTATTCCTCATTTGAAGTGTAACAATATCCTAAGCTATGGTCAAACTTGGCTGCTGGAACCTACTCAAAGGAGGAGTCACTTGGCCGGTCGATAAAGAGCGGCAATAAAGTCCTGTATTTCTCTTTCTGTCCTGAACTTAGTCTTGTCATAATGGTCATGGTGAACCATCTCTGCCCTGTCCCTCACCAAGCGGGGCCTTGGCTCCGATGCAGGATAGCCCACCGCCATCATATCGTAGATTTCCAGTTCTTTCGGCATCCCCAGAAGATGTTTCACCAGAGGTTGCGTAGTAGGGTAAGCAATGGCAGTGACCCACTGAGAAGCAAGGCCCAAAGTAGTAGCCGCCAGATGCATATAAAGATAAGCATTGGCCAGGCTGGAGTTAAAGATTAATTGCCCACCTTGAAGGCAAGCGTTCATAGGATAAGTGTCCTTGGTTCTTAGGTCGCCACACAGGATTATAAATATTGGCGCAGTAGCAAAGCCCGGCGGTTGCTCTGCTGGCTTAGTGAAGCTAGGGAACCTCCGTCCCGGCTCTCGGATAAGTTCCATCCTATAATAGAGAGCAAGTTCTTCTTTGACAAGTTGGGTAATGCTGTCCTTCACTTCCTGTTTTTTGACAACAATGAATTCCCATGGTTGTGAGTTAGCACCTGAGGGAGCCCAGCGAGCAGCTTCAATAATTTTGTCTACATACTCGTCAGGAATGGGCTCTGGCTTAAAGCTACGGATGCTCCTCCTTTTTTGGATTAATTCCAGTAGAGTATCATAATTCATTATAACCCCCTTAAAAATAGAATAATTTTGACAACTATGTTTCAGTAAGCTTCTTTAATTTCTCGCTCATTGCCCGCCAGTGAGTCCCTCTCCAGTAGATGCGGTGACAGTTAAGACATTCCATATACTGGCTTTGTGTCTTAAGAACATAGGGTGGCGCCCGGTCTTTCACCTGGTCCTTACTTTTCTCCACCAGGGGTTGGTTGCATTCCAAACAGAGAGTGAACGGCCTGAACTGGCAATCCAGATTTAGCGTATCTATTACCTGATGCATTTGTTGCTCGGGTTCATCGCTCTTAATAAGAATAACTTTGAGCTGCCCCCTGGTTACCAACCGTCTTTTCATAATCTGGGTATCTCGGGTTAGTATCACTCTTTCCTCATCTAGAGCCATAGCAATCATATTAGAGTCATTACTGCCGTCAAAGAACCGGGTATCATATCCCATTATCCTCAGCCATTTGGCTAGCTTACCTACATTATGGTCAACTATAAATTTTATTTCCATGGCTCCTTACCACTTACAGATGGAGCTGCATCCCCTCATAAGCAAGTGCGATTGAACTATTTAGGTCTTTGGCGACCACGGCTATTTCGGCCTCTATCTCCTTCTCCAGATAAGGATTCATGTGCACCACAATTACCTGGGGCAGGTAACCTTTAAGCTCCTGGAAGCTAGTTAGCTCCTGACGCAGCAGATTCGGGGTGAGGTGTCTCGAGTTTATGGCCCACTCCTTACGACTGTCTGGTACTGTAACCTCAATAATAAGTAGTTGTGGTGAAACATACTGCCAGCAGTCAGCCAAGCCTGACCCGGTATCACTGGTATAGAACACTGTCTTACCATCGGCAGAGGTGACCTGGTAACCGACAGTAAGGTCGGAGTGATTTACCGGGACAGCCAGAATGCTATAGCCTTCAATTTGCTTAACCTGGTATGGCTCTATTGTGGTGAACTTAATTGTCGGGTTATTTTGAGGCTTTTCCAGAAAATTAGGATAGAGCTTACCATTCAGCAGGTGGGTGGTAAGGGCATCACGCACAGGTAATGTAGAGTAAATGCTGATACTGGCATCCCGGAGGAAAAAGTTCATGGCAATAGCAGGGATATCTCTAATATGGTCATAATGTTGATGGGTGAGCAGGATTGCCTTAAGCTTTTGCTGAGCCGAAAAGGATAGGCTGGAGGTAAGTGCACCAGCATCTATAGCCAGAGCATCATCAATCAACAAGCTGACGAGCTTTGAATTTTGCGATTCGCAGTTGTGCGCACCCAATACACGGATATTCATCACCCTCCAGGTAAGCCTCCTTCAGCAAAATTTGACCGCTTCTAATCCAATCGAGATTTGTTATATTTATAATATGTTAATCTCAAACAAATTTTCAAGCCTGACCTAACCAGCTTCCTTTAATCTTCTATCACACTCTCTGCCTCTTCCTTAACAATAACCTTCTTACTAAAACTCCTAGCCCAATAGATAAACGGAGTATCAACCAACATGACCAGGAATTTCATGAAGTAGGTAGTAAGTAGTATCTCAAACAATACCGCCCAAGGGAATACTCCAATGAAGGCAATAGCGCAGAAAACTACACTATCGATAGCTTGAGATACCGTTGTAGAAGCACAATTCCTGAGCCATAGGTACTTGCCTCTAGTCTTACCTTTCCAGTAATGGAAGGCAAAGACATCATGGTGCTGGGATAAGAGGTAAGCAATAAGACTACCGGCAGCAATCCTTGGCATTAGCCCAAATATTGTTTCCATTGAGCCCTGAGCGAAATCTGAAGCATCAGGAATAAACCTGAGAGCTAACTGCATCCAGATTGTCATCAGTATCATGGCGCAGAATCCAAGCCATACTCCTCTTCTAGCCGACTTCTTACCATAAACCTCAGATAGCACATCGGTAGTAAAAAATAAACTGCCGTAGAGGACATTACCCAGAGTTGCAACTAACCCAAATAGTTGTACCGTCTTCACTACCTGGATATTGGCGACGATAATTGAGGCAGCAATAATTATGTATAGCCCCTTCTTGCCCCAAAGCCTATACATTAGAATAGCTAGACTGAGGTCAATGAAGAGAAATAGGAACCAAAGCCAGATGTTGAATATTTCCACTTGCCGCTACTAAATTAGATGCTTGCGACGGAAGAAGTAGAGCATGCCGCCAATAATAATTAGCATGATAAGAAGCACAAATAGGAGGGAGTAGCTGGAACTTTGGAAAGGCAATGGGATGTTCATTCCGTAGACACTGGCAACTACCGTAATAGGGAGGAGAACGGTAGCAATGACGGTTAGTGTTCGCATCACCTCATTGGTGCGATTAGTCGCCAGCGAATCATGGGTATCATTTAGCCCTTCAATTATCTCTTTGTATTCATCTAAAGCGTCCCAAATCTTATCCAAATGGTCAACCATGTCGCCAAAGTAAACTGTCATATCCATCTTGGTAAAATGGCGCACCCTTGGTTCCAAACTGCCAATAACGGCTCTCATTGGCCAGATGGTACGGCGAAAGGAGATGATATCACGCCGAAGTATGGAGATTTCCCTTACTGTGCCGCGTATCCCATCGGAGAAAATACTATCTTCAACAGACTCAATATTGTCACCAATCTTATTCAATATTGGCAGGCAAGAGTCAACCAGTCTATCAAGGATACGATAGAGGAGGTAGCCAGAGCCCTGGCTGAAATTCTCTTCCCGTGATTCTTCATTAATCTGGCAATCCTTGAATAGCTTTATCAGTGGCTTGAGTTCCCCTTTATGCAGGGTGATAAGGTAGTTCTCACCAATAAACACTGATAACTGACTGGGTGTCGTTACCCGTGCTTCCTTACTGAATACCGGGAAATGAAAGACCAAAAATAGATAGTCTTTATATTCGTCTATTTTGGGTCGCTGTATCCGACTGAGGCAGTCATCTAAATCCAAGGGGTGGAAGGAGTAATTTTGAGCCAGATATTCTGTCTCCCGCTCCGTCGGTCGTTCAATGTTGACCCAGGTTAGGTCGCCCCAGGTAAGCGACTCCATATTGAGCTGTTTTTCTTCTTTACTGACCTGAGGAATAGCCATGGCAAATTACCCTTATATCTAAATTATTAGATTTATGAAAAGTCTAGCTATATTTTACCACAATTATTGCCAGATAGCACCTAACTTGATATACTGAAAATGTATTCTAAACTATCTTAGGTCAAAGATGAACCCCCCCTTAAGACATCGGATTACCCTCAGAATTAAGAAGGCACTGGGAATGAATATATTCCTGTGCGATAGCTGCAAATGGGATTGGCGCGGGGCTTGTCATAGCCCGGCACGCCCTAACGCCACCTGGTGTCCGGATTACCGAAAACGGGGAAAGTAGTTATTTCCTTCTCTCCACAATCATAGTCATCCCCTGACCACCACCAATACATAGTGTCGCTAGACCGGATTGGAGGTCTCGGCGTATCATTTCATAAATAAGGGTGACTATAATTCTGGCCCCGGTACAGCCTATGGGATGCCCCAATGAGATTCCACCACCATGCGGATTCACCTTATCTGAATTTAGACCTAGCTCTCTCATCACCCCGATGGTCTGAGAGGCAAAGGCCTCATTTAATTCAACCAGGTCTATACCCTTTAGGCTAAGTCCAGCCAGTTTAAGTGCTTTCTTAGTTGCTGGAATAGCACCGAGCCCCATATATGCCGGGTCAACGCCACCAGAGGCATAAGACCTTATCGTTGCCATTGGCTTCAGTCCAAGCTCCCTTGCTTTCTCCGCTGACATTATTACTAAGGCAGCAGCGCTATCAGTTATCCCAGAGGCATTACCGGCGGTTACTGTTCCGTCCGTCTTAAAAACTGGGGGCAGCTTGGCTAAAAGCTCCATAGAGGTCTCCCTGGGGTGCTCATCGGTATCAAACAGCTTGACCTCTTTCCTTTGCCTAACCTCAACTGGAACTATCTCTTCCTTGAATGTACCATCCTTTATTGCTGCCAATGCCCTTTGGTTGCTCACCAGGGCAAATTCGTCCTGCTCTTCTCTAGTTATGCCATACCTTGAGGTGATATTTTCAGATGTACAGCCCATATGATAATTATTGAATATTTCCCATAATCCATCGTAGACCATACCATCAACCATCTCAGCATTGAACAATCTGGCTCCCCACCTGGCTTTAGGTAAATAGTAAGGGGCAGCACTCATGTTTTCCATACCACCGGCGATGATAACTTCAGCATCGCCAGCCCTTATCGCTTGAGCAGCCAGTGCCACCGCCTTCATCCCCGAGGCACAAATCTTGTTTACTGTATAGGCGTTTACCTCTTTAGGGATGCCGGCATATATTGCTGCCTGTCGAGCGGTATTTTGACCCTGACCGGCCTGGAGAACATTCCCCATAATAACTTCATCAATTGTTACCTCTTTCAGGGAATCATCCCAGTCATAGTATCTCTGCTCCAGTTCAATCAAACCGGTATCTTTAAACACCTCAGGAGCATAACTTAATACCTCAGGGTCTCTCTTAGGTCGTAGGCCAACTCGCTTTAATGATTCCTTGATGACAATACTACCCAGTTTTACCACCGGGATATCCTGTAGTGCTCCGCCAAAATTACCTATGGCTGTTCTTATTCCACTGACAATTACAACCTCGGTCATTGAGTCCCCTCCTTTCTCTCGCCCTGTTTACTTATAGTCATAGAATCCTTTTCCCGTCTTGCGCCCAAGCCAACCGGCAGCAACCATCTTTTTTAGTAGCGGGGGCGAGGCATATTGCGGATCCTTAAGTTCTTCGTATAAAGCGTTAGCCATAAAGAAGATAGTGTCAACACCGATAAAGTCAGCCAGGGCTAGCGGTCCCATAGGATGATTCAAACCAAGGTTCATGGCAGTATCAATGTCCTCCCTAGCAGCAATGCCAACATCTAGCATACGAATAGCATTGAGTAAGAAAGGCACCAGCAGGCGATTCACAATAAAGCCGGGGGTATCCTGAGCGATAACAATAGTCTTCCCCAGAGACTTGCCGAAGGTCTTGCCAATTTCAAGGGTACCATCACTGGTGGTGATGGCCTTGACAATTTCCAGCAGTCTCATAACTGGCACCGGGTTAAAGAAGTGCAGTCCGAGCACCTTATCTGGCCTGGTGGTTGTCATCGCAATATCAATTATGGATAGAACCGAGGTATTAGTAGCTAGAATAGTATGTTCGGGGCAGATTTCATCAAGCTCAGCAAATATTTTCTTCTTTAAGTCCATATTCTCAGCAGCGGCTTCAATCATCAGGTCACAATCATGGAAGTCCTCGGTATTGGTAGTACCCTTAATACGACCAATTACAGAGTCCTTATCCTGTGTAGATATGCTGCCCTTGTCCACACTTTTAGCTAGCCTAGAATGCATTGAGGCCAATCCCTTATTCAAAAGCTCATCGTTCATTTCCGAGACTACCACCTGATAGCCTGATTGAGCGCATACCTGAGCAATGCCTGCACCCATTATTCCACAACCAACCACGCCGACCTTCTTAATTTCCATAATGCTCCTTTATTATGAAGTGTCATCTTCCCTTATAAATAGGTTTTCTCCTCGGCTTTTCCGTGAAAGCTGCCGTTCCCTCCAGATAATCCTCAGTGCCGGTAAGATAGCCAAAGAGGGAGCTTTCCAACCGTAAGCCATCTTCCAGAGTCATGCTGGAACCTCTAATCATAGCCTCCTTGGCAGCCCTAACGGCTAGAGGGCCTGCCTGGCAGATAACCTCAGCCCACTCCTTAGCCGTAGACATAAGCTCTGATGACGGGACAACCTTATTTATTAAGCCTATACGGTATGCCTCCTGGGCATCTATAGGTCTTCCCATAAGCACTATCTCGGCTGCCTTACACCAGGGGAGCATCCGGGGCAGCCTCTGTGTGGCTCCCCATGCCGGTATCAGACCTAGAGTTACCTCCGGGGTGCCCAAGCGGGCATGCTCGGCGGCTATCCTTATATCACAAGCTAGAGCTATTTCCAGACCACCGCCTAGCGCCACGCCATTGATAGCCGCAATAAGTGGCTTCCATAGCTCAAGCCCGTGCATCGGGGTGGCTGGCCATTCTGAAAGACTATCCCGATGCTCTTTCATAAAAGTTAGCGTGTCCTTTATATCAGCGCCAGCACAAAAGGCTTTTTCACCAGCACCGGTAATGATACCAACCCACAGCTCTGGGTCATCCCGGAATTCTACCATAACCTCGTGTAGCTCTCGCCAAGTCTTCACATCTATTGCATTCAGTGCCTCAGGGCGATTAATTGTAAAGATAGCAATTTTATCTTCCTTATCATAATTAATACCCATACCAAACCTCTCTCATAATTATTGGAAGCCAATAACTTGAAGATGCAGGGTAAATTTTAACAGACGGCTGGTGTTACCGTCAAGGAAGCAGACCTGACGGGGTTTGCTTGATATTGCCTGAATGCTCTCAAACTGGTATGATTTACAGGCATACTAATCCTGTGAACCGATAAATATAACATGGCTATTATTAAAACCCAGAATCTAACTAAGAAATTTAAAGACCTAGTGGCAGTAGATGACTTAAATCTGGAGATAGAAGAGGGTGAATGCTTTGGGTTACTGGGGCCCAATGGAGCAGGCAAAACCTCTCTCATTAGGATGATAACCGCTGTCTCACCACCCACCAAGGGTGATATCTGGGTTTTAGGTAAGAATTTAAAGAGGTATTCTCGCCAGGTGAAGGCTATTTTAGGAGTAGTGCCGCAGCTGGATAACCTGGACCCAGATTTGACCGTACTTCAGAATCTGCTTACCTTTGCCCGATACTTCGCTATCCCAAAAGATGAGGCCCGTCGCCGAGGTGCCGAGGTATTGAGCTTGCTTCAGCTTGAAGACAAGCGTAATAGCCCCATTAAGGAGCTATCAGGTGGAATGAAACGGCGTCTATTGATTGCCCGGAGCCTGATTAATAACCCCCAGATTATGATACTTGATGAGCCTACGATAGGTCTGGACCCTCAGGGCAAACACTTAGTGTGGCAGAAGCTGAGAACATTAAAGGCTCAGGGGATTACTCTACTCCTATGTACCCAGAATATGGAGGAGGCAGCCGTCCTTTGCGACCGAGTGGCAATAATGCATCAGGGTAAGCTACTAAGCCTAGATACCCCCCAGCACCTCGTTTCCAGATATGTTGGCGACTATATATGGGAAACTGAGGCGAACTCAGAAGAAAAAATTACTATTATCAGGGAACTCAACAGCCGCGGGATTGACTTTGAGGATACTGGTGGCACGATTCTCGTCTTCCACATCAATAAGAATGAGCTAGCCGGATTAGAGAACTTTCCCTTGAGGCAGAGGCGAGGGACATTAGAAGATGTCTTCCTTAAGCTTACCGGGAGGTCATTAGTCGAGTGAGACCTTTCTCCTGGCGTTTTATTCGAGTTTGGCAGCGCAACAGAGATGTCTTCCTGCGACTGTGGCACTCAGAAGCACCTGGGGCAGTAGTTGAACCTATTGTTATTCTACTAGCAATGGGGTTGGGTCTTGGCGCCTATGTGGGCTTAATCGATGGTCAGAAATATATTGAGTTTATCGCTCCAGGTATCATCGCTAGCTATGCGATGTTCAGTGCCAGCTTTGAATGCACTTATGGTAGTTTCACTCGCATGGAGTTTCAGAATACTTATGATGCTATTATTGCCACCCCTCTGAATGTCGAGGATGTTGTCGCTGGTGAAATCTTCTGGGGAGCTACGCGCTCCCTGATGACCGGCAGCATTATCCTTATAATTGCGGTTGTTTTTCAACTGGTGCATTCGCCCTGGGCACTTCTAATACCAATAATCTCCTTTTTGGGAGGAATAATGTTCGCCTCCATTGCCATATCTTTTACATCTATTGTCCCATCTATTTACAGCTTTAACTACTATTTTACCCTGTTTATAATGCCAATGTTCTTCTTCGGTGGCGTCTTCTTTCCTCTCTCCTCTTTTCCAGAGATAGTACAAACACTCAGTTGGATAGCCCCATTGACACCAGTGGTGCATCTCACCAGAGCACTGGCCCAGGGAGAATTTTATCCTGGCCTTCTCCTGGCACTCGCCCTTATTATCGCTTTAATCATTCTATTCTTCTCTATATCGCTAGGCGCAATGAGGCGACGGCTAATCACTTAACATTGGCTTGGTCAGTTAGTTTCAGCAATTTATATTATTTCGAACAGCCGTATGGTAAAATGCGTGGGGAATAACGAATGAGACAATCCAGGAAATCTTGGTAATGGCAGCCATTTTATCCAAGCAAGACATCCACAGGTTACTAAAACAAGAGCCACCTTTGATAGAAGGCTGCATTAACCCCGAGGAGCAGGTACAGCCTAATGGCGTGGACCTTACACTGCGCGAGGTAGCCCTGCTCCAGTCATCGGGTAGAATAGCAGTTAAAAACAGCCAGAGACAGGTGTCTGATTTATCTCCACTAATGTTTGATGGATTGGATTTTATTGACCTGGTGCCTGGTGCCTATACTATTACCTATAATGAGATTATCCACCTGCCCAGGAATATTATGGCGCTAGCCACACCCAGGTCGAGCCTGCTTCGTTGTGGTGTCACCGTGAACACCGCAGTATGGGACGCTGGCTACTCTGGTCGCTCCCAATCTCTTATGGTGGTCTATAATCCTCAAGGATTTCGCGTGCAGAAGAATGCCAGAATTGTGCAGCTTGTTTTCCTGCAGCTAACCCAGGAGACAACGGGCTACCAAGGGGCCTATCAAGGAGAAAATATCTAGTTACCTTCATTTCCATATTACGAACCAACGATTAGGCTAGTTAGCCTGACCAGTATCAGAAACATTGCTCAACAATTGCCAAAACCGTGACGGAATGGAAGGGAGAACTCATTTTGCCATCTTGGTCTGAAAAGAATCTTGGTAATAACTCTAATGCAAGGGTAAGAACAGGGAAGTTTTATTATGGATGGGTAGTGCTGGCAGCTTGCTTTATTATTTTAATCATTGCTACAGGCACGCAGTATTCTTTTGGCGTGTTTTTCAAATCCCTAGCGATGGACTTCGACTTGACCAGAGCGCTAACCTCAGAGATTTTCTCAGTTTATATGGTGATTTCCATCCTCTTTTCTATCCTTGGTGGTTGGGCTCTAGACCGGTACGGACCTAAAGCAGTGTTTGTCGTAATGGGTCTCTTTACCGGTTTAAGTCTCTTTTTAACCAGTAAGGGTCATACTTTGTGGCATTTATTTATAAGCTACAGTTTACTATTGGCAATCGGTACAGGACCTGCTTACCCAACCAGTATGTCACTAGTTTCAAGATGGTTCACCAAGAGACGGGGGTTAGCCGTAGGCATTGTCAGTTCTGGAAGTGGTATTGGCATAGTGGTCATGTCGCCAATTGCAGCCTGGCTCATCACTAGTTTTGGCTGGCAAAACTCCTATTTAATTATGGCTCTCATCGCCTTGTTTGTTATGGTTCCTTCCGCCCTGTTGCTAAAAAGGGCTCCCGGTGAGATGGCCGCTTGACCTGAAGATGAGGGACAAGACACTGGTGCAACTAATTCTGTTGAGAAGCAATTCCCCAATCAGCTCGGTGGGCTTTCTCTACCACAGGCAGTTAAGACTACAAACTTCTGGCTTGTGATAATTATATACTTCTTACTTGCTTTTTGCGTACACATAGTGCTAACTCACATCGTCCCCCATGCCATGGATTTAGGCATTAATCCGGTTCAGGCAGCCTCAATACTTAGCCTTATCGGTGGCACAAGTATTCTGGGGAGACTGTTAATGGGCACAGCTTCAGACAGTATCGGCAGGAAACAGATAATTATGATTTGCG